>Ga0207992_1001241_pt1:2500-11535 | contig 11535 bp, 7 predicted proteins | sample ETN02SmetaG_FD_185788 | JGI IMG/M metagenome (GOLD analysis project Ga0207992, IMG submission 185788) | Marine microbial and viral communities from oxygen minimum zone, Eastern Pacific Ocean - ETNP2014F10-02SV255 (SPAdes) (version 2) | ecosystem: Environmental > Aquatic > Marine >...
AGGAGTTCAATAATCTCAAAGCCGGGAGTATCCTTGATGACGGTGATAAGATCCGAACAGGAAAATCAGGGTTTGTAGCCATAATATTTATTGATGATAAATCCACATTAAAAATAAAAGAAAATTCAGAAGCTGTAATTACTGGCAGAAGGACTGTAAAAGATATATCAAAGAAAATTAATATGGATGGTGGAACCATAAGAGCATCAATTACAAAACAAAATGTAGATTTTGTTATCCAGACGCCTACATCAGTTGCATCTGTTAAGGGAACTGATTTTTGGATGCTTGTAGATGAACTTTTAGGTGACCAAGTTATTGGTCTTGAAGGTCAAGTAAGTTTAGTGAATACTGAAACTGGTCAAGAAGTTATGGTCTCAACCGGGATGACAGGGAATTCTACTCCAGATGGTCAGGTTGGTGTTTCTGAGACTGATGCCTCATCTATTCCTCAAGATCCTAGCGATGATTCTCAAGACGGTCCTTCTCAGGTAAGAATATATCTAGAGGGTCCAAATGGTGAACAAAAAGTTATTATTATTGATTATCAATAATCTTTTCCTTTTCATTCAAATCAGATAAACTTATTACTATGTTATTGCTTGGCAATAGGTTCATAATAATCATCTTTTTTCTTATCCTAAACAGTAATATTCTAGGTCAATCTACATCTCAATATTATCATAGAAATCCACAGCACGTAGAAGAAGGAAAAGATGTTAATATCTCAGTTACATTATTTGTAGCCGACCCAATTGTTTCTGGTATGTTATTTTTTAGATCGATAGCGCAGATGAGCTATCAAGAAATTCCAATGCAATATGTCAATGGAAATTGGGAGGGAGTAATCCCCGGTAGGAATGTAGTTGGCGATGGTATCGAATACGTTGTTATTTTACACAAAAGATCTTGGGGGCGTGTTTCAGTGCCCCTAGATGATAAACCTTTTGATAACCCACTATCTTTTAATATATCTCAAGACAGATCTGAACAGAAACCTCAAGCGCTAGAAAAAACTAAGAAAAAGACGCTCCAAAGTGGTAATTATATCGATGCAGATATTTTGATTCTATCACCAGAGGCTGGTTCTGTGAATAGACCTAATGAGGTTGTTATTGCTGCATCATTGTTTAATACTGATATTGTTGACACTTCAAACTATCGTGTATTAATTGATGGTAAGGACTATACTAAAAAATCTAATCTTGATGGAGGAATATTAACGTTAACACCAGATGAATTACCAATTGGGCCTCATTTTATTCGATTATTATTTAAAACCTCTTATGGACTAGACATTACTCCGATCGAGTGGTCATTTATTATTACAAAGGGTATGGTAAATATGTCTGAGTCATTCAGATATAAGGGGAACATAGGTGCTATGAATACGAACAGTTCTGCATCCGGAATTGATCTAGTGGAACAAGAAAATAATGGTAAGTTTGATGGTGAACTAAGCTGGATTAAAGTCAGATACTCTTACCGTAAGAGTTCAAGGCAGTCTGCTTTTATACAGCCTTTAAACAGAGAGACGCTCACTCTTCAGGTAACTGATTATTTAAAACTAGAGTACGGAGACGTATATCCCTCTTTGTCGCCTTTTGTATTAGATGGAAAACGTGTTAGAGGGCGGCATATTCATGTTGACCTTCCTTGGTTAGATTTTCAATATGTTTATGGGAAAATAAATGAGCAAATTAATTACAAGAAAGGTAAGGTTGATGGCGGGTATAGATTCTTAGTAAATAATACTGAGTTAAATCCTGATGGCAGCAGGATTTTTAATCTTACTCGAACTGGCTATACATTTCCTCGGGATGTAAGTGCCGCTCGATTAGCTTTCACTTTTTTTAACATATTCAGTGGAGGATTTCATTTTTTAAAGGCAAAGGATAATTTTGATGATATACCTCAGTATATAAGTAATGATGAGATGTTTACCTTTACACCTTTAGACTCTACCTTGGACTCAGCCTATATATTTAATGATTATATCAATAATAAAAGTCAGTACAAGTTCGGTGAGTTTGAAGAAGTTACCTCATCAAATGGTGATACAATAGCTATTCCATTAAATAATTGGGCCGGTGTTGCACCAAAAGAGAATCTGGTAGCGGGTTTTAATTTTGAAACCGCTCTGGATAATAGGAATATTATTTTTCAATTGGCATGGAACTATAGCCTTACGAATAATAATATATGGGGTGGTCCTCTAACTTTAGATGAGCTTGATACAAAGTTAGATAGTTTAGCTGATGGTAAAATTATGGATGTATCTTTGGAAGGAGTTCCAGATCCGGATGCTTATGCGAATTTATTTACGATTAATGAATTTATTACTCCATTTGCACCAATCGATCCTGCTACAATGAAAAAAAATCCTTTGCGGGCGATAATCAATATGCCTTCCTCTGCTATACATGCTAGAATAAAAGGCAGCTATACGTTAAATAACTTATTGGTAGAGTATAAGCAAATTGGCCCAGAGTTTTATACTTTTGGTAACCCTTACATGAGTAATAACATAAGAGAATTTACGATTAAAGACAGGCTGTCGCTTCTTGGAAGAAGGCTAATGTTTGTTGTTGGCTATAGCGCTAAGGATAATAAGCTGAGTGAGACTGTTTTAAATCCACTAAAGACAAATACTCTAATGTTGAACACCACCTTGGTTCCAGGTCCTGGTGCACCTTCTGTTGTATTCAATATGCAGGTTATCGGTAAAACCAACGGTATCGACTCAGTCACGGTTGACTCTATAGGTCAGTTTTTAAAGGATAATAGAGAAGACTCTCAAGCATTAAATACTTTATTTTCAGTAAATATACCTGGTAGTATGGGTCCCATAAGTAATACGATTGCGGTAAACTTTAATTCAATTACCTACACGGATCTTGTTGCAACTGATGAAAAGTATATAGAAAAACCTCGCAGAGATGATTATCTCTTTCAAAAATCAGATACTCGAACATATTCTGCTAATATATCCAGTAGATTCCCATTCCCATTGCGCACGGTTGTATCTTTTAATAAAACGCAAATTTTTATGCCAATGATGGATCAAAACTTAAATGTGATCAAAAATGAAATATCTTGGACCTCAGGTAGTTTAGGTGGAACATATTCATTGAAAAATAATAGTATACGGATTAGCTCAGGCATCGACTATATGACAAACGGAAGTGACAAGAATTCTGTTCAAATTGTTGGCGTAAAATTGGGCTGTGACTGGGATATTATAAGTAGTCTGGTTTTTAGTGCAAAAAGTAATATCAGATTAAATAGAATTAAGGCAAATAAAGATGATGGCATAGATAATGATAATGATGGAAAGGTAGATAATATTGGAGAGATATGGTCTACAAGCAATTCAGGAATAGTCTTTTCGATCAATTATAGATTCTAATGGAACGTATTAAACGATATATAATTTCTCACCGAATAGACTTAGGTTTAACCTTAGGCTCTATTCTACTTACTTGTCTAATGCATTGGATAGGATTTTTTGATTTTTTAGAGTTAAAAACATATGATTACAGGTTTAATAATGTGCGTGGTCCCATAACCGGATGGAGAGCTTCTGATTCCACTATTCTTAAATTGGGAACTGATGTTGTCCTTGTTGATGTTGACGATGAAACATGGCGTATACTTTCTGAAGGTAATATAATCTGGCCATATCCAAGAGGGGACATATGGGCAAAAGTAGTAAATAATTTATCCCTAGCAGGTGCTAGGGTTATTGGTTTTGACATTCAATTTGATTCTCCAGATGCCCGTTCAGAGTATTTAAGGGGAGTCAGTAATAGGTGGCCTTCAGATCTCAGACAGCATATTCCTGGGCATGGGGATGTAATTTTTTCAGATGCGATTAGAGATGCACAATTAAAAGGTACCCGTATTGTAATGAATACAAAGATGGTTCGTGAGCCATTGACAACGCCGCCTCAATATATTGCTGAACCAGTAAAATTAATTATGGAAGCAGATCCTAGTACTGGACTCATTAATGATATTAAAGACATAGATAATTTCTCAAGAGAATATAGTATTGCCGGTTTTTTTGATGACGATATAGAAAGAAAAAAACCTTACTTCACACTAGGTCTCAGCTGTGCTCAACAGTTTTATGGTATTTCAGATACCGCGGAGCTTATTTGGGATAGAGATAATTTATTATGGACACTTGGATCAATTTCTATACCTGCACATGGTAAAACAAATAATTTTTTAGTCAATTACTATGGTCCACCTTCTGCATATAAACTTGCTAATACAGACTATCCACCATGGAATACTTTTCCAAGGTTTTCGTTATATCAGATTCTTGATACTAAGGATTTTGAATTATCTGGGGACAATGATCTAGACTGGATGAGTCAGTTTATATCTGGAGATATACCTAGTTGGATATTAGCTATAGAAGATACAAAAGAACGAAATGAAATGATGCAGATGATGAACATTGGAGAAGAGTTTGATATTAAAAAATCTCCTTTTTACAATAAGATTGTAATTATAGGAGCATCTGTTGAGGTATTGCATGATGTAAAATCAACTCCATTTTATAATTATTTAGGCCAGACGCAGGATACTCCAGGAATGGAGACACATGCGAATGCAATTCAAACTATGTTACACGATAACTATCTTAAAGTGTTTGGTGGTCGCACTACTAGACTTTTAAGTGATGGTAGATTTTATCCAATTGCACATTTCTTAATTATTTCTTTATTGTGCGTTATTGCATACTATATTTTTAGAAAGCTAGATGTCCATCCTGTATTAGCAGGTGCTGTCATCATTCTTGAAATATTAATATATGTTGGTTTATCGCTAGGGTTATTTGCTAATGACCTCTGGTGGCTGCTAAAAACAACTATAGCGAATATAGTTCCGCATTCAGTTTATAATTATTTTTATGATAGTCTTCTAGTGAGTCTTCCTAAACCTGGTAAAACTTATGTAATGCCAATAATCGCACCTTTAGCTGGTATATTTTTGACTTATGGAAGTAATGTTATTTTTCAGTTCTTGCATGAACAAAAAGATAAAAACTTCCTTAAACAGACTTTTGGAACATATATTTCTCCAGACTTAATAGATGAAATGTATGAACAAAAGCAAGCACCAAAACTTGGAGGTGTTCAAGATTATCATACTGCTTTTTTCTCTGATATACAAAATTTCTCTACTTTCTCAGAAAAATTAGAACCAGAGAAAATGGTTAAATTAATGAATGAATATTTAACAGAGATGACAGATATTTTACTTAAACATCAGGGTACCTTAGATAAATATATTGGTGACGCGATTGTCGCTTTTTATGGTGCTCCTGCTCCTGTTGAAGATCAAGAAAAAAAAGCTTGTTCCACTGCAATAGTAATGAGAGAAAGATTAAATGATCTTCGTAGTAAATGGAAAAAAGAAAATGATTGGCCTGAAATAGTATATAGCATGCAGCACAGAATTGGACTGAACTCTGGCCAAATGGTTACGGGTAATATGGGTTCACAGATGCGAATGAACTATACTATGATGGGTGATACAGTTAATCTAGCAGCTCGTTTAGAACCGGCTGCCAAACAGTACGGTGTTTATATATTTGTAGGTGAAAATATATATAAAGCATCAAATGATGAATATGTATTTAGGTTCTTGGACTTTTTAAGTGTTAAAGGCAAAAACATTCCTGTTAGAGCGTATGAGCTTATTGATATAAAAGATCAAATAAAGAAAACGTCACTAGAGTTAATTGAAACTTTTGAAAAAGGATTAGATTATTATTTTAATCAAGACTGGGAAAATGCTTTAGAGTATTTTGAGAAATCAAAATTATTAGAGGACGATTTTACTGGGAGGAATACAAATCCGTCTCAGGTTTTTATAAAGAGATGCAATCATTTCTCGATAAATCCACCTCCGGATGATTGGGATGGAGTATGGAGGATGACTACCAAATAAGTATAATATTCCTCAATCATTTAGTGCCAAGTGGTTTATAATATATTAACCTTACTAGGATATAAATAATGAATTATCAGTTAAAAGGTCACATCCTGTGGGTAGATGATGAGATACATCATTTAAAACCACATATCCTTTTTTTGGAAAGTAAGGGTTACAAGGTTAGTACAGCTACTAATGGTAATGATGCAGATGTATTAAATAAAAATAATAGGTATGACTTAATACTCCTAGATCAGACTATGCCAGGTATTGACGGTATGGAAACACTTCAAAAAATAAAAATACAACGTATATCGATTCCAGTAATTATGATCACAAAGTCTGAGGATGAATGGTTGATGGATGAGGCAATCTCGAAACAGGTGAATCAATTTTTAATTAAACCGGTTAGTCCTAACCAGATTTATATCGCTTGCAAACAAATACTTGAAAAAAATAAAATTATTGAAGACAGGACAACATCTGACTATTTGAAGGATTTTCAAAAAATTAATGATGACCTAGATAATATCATATCAACGGATGATTGGTGGGATTTATATATCAGGCTAGTTCAATGGCAATTAAAGTTTGATGAGTATGGGGATAGTGGGCTAAGTAATATACTCGATGAGCAGATACAAAGTTGTAATAAAGCTTTTTCTTATTTTATTGAGAATAATTATGAAGACTTAACTAAAAAAACAAATAACTCATTACTCTCTCCAGGTATATTTCAAAATTATTTATTACCATTAATAAATAATAATCAAAAAGTCTGCATGATTGTTATTGATTGCATGAGATGTGATCAATTTCTTTCAGTGCTTCCTTATCTAGAATCTTTATTTAATATTGAATTATCATATCATATCTCATTACTTCCGTCAGCAACCCCTTACTCAAGAAATGCAATTTTTTCAGGTTTATATCCTGATGAAATAATAGAAAAATATCCTAAACAGAAAGAACTAATTAATAACCATGAAGGTGGATTAAATAAATATGAGTACAAATTTTTATTAGATCAGTTAGATAGACACGATGTTTCTAATAAACGTGTTCATTATCATAAAATTTGGGCCATCGAAGAAGGAAAAAAATTCAGGAAAAAAATTAACGATTATCTTGAAAAAGATGTGCTCGCTCTTGTAGTCAATTTCGTAGACATGCTCGCTCACGACAGCTCAAAAATGGATGTACTAAAAGAAATAATGCCTGACGAATCAGGGTACAGACTTGCCGTTAAATCATGGATTGAAAATTCTTGGTTCAATGATGTGATAAAGATCTTAAGCCAGAGTGATTTTCATGTCATAATCACCAGTGATCATGGAAGCATTAGAGTTAATAAAGACATTATGGTGTCAGCAGATAGGGATGCGTCTAGTGGAGTTCGTTATAAATACGGGAGGAACCTAAACACAAACAATAAAAATGCATTTGTGATAAATCAACCGGAAAGATATAAACTTCCTATTCTAGGTCCACAGTTCAATTATTTAATAGCGAAAAATGATTCTTATTTTCTATATCCTAACGATGCTAATAAATATAAAAATAAACTACAAAATTCTTTTCAACATGGAGGTATTTCGATGGAAGAGTTATTAGTCCCAGTATTAGTTATGAAGGGATACTAATATTGGAAATAATTTGTAATTCAGTACAAGAGACTAAAAAATTTGCTAGCAAAGTATCCAAAAAGATAAATCAAGGTCAGGTCATAGCATTAAATGGTGATCTAGGCTCAGGGAAAACGACATTTTCTCAAGGTTTTGCTAAAGGCTTAGGGATTGACCAGCATGTTGGCTCACCAACTTTTAAAATAGTTAGTGAATATATTGGATTTAACTTAAAGCTATACCATGTCGATTGTTATAGGCTTAATAACATTGAAGAATTTTTAAATCTAGGTGGTGAAAATTTATTATTTCCTGATAAGGGAATTACATTGATTGAGTGGGCAAATATTATACAGGAATTACTTCCCCAAGATATTGTAGAAATTAAATTTGCTAGGTTTAAAGATGATCCTGCTAAGAGATTGTTACGTATTACTGGTATGAATAGTTATTGATGAATAATAGAAAAAATATAATAGCAATTGAGACATCGTCTAATGTATGTGGAATATCATATATTGAAAAAGGTACATGCGTTGGATGTGTAGAAGAAGATATATCAAAAAAACATGCAGAGATTTTGCCAGAATTTTATCTCAATCTTCAAAAAAATACAGATTTTATTTTGGATAATATTGATGCAATTGCGGTTAGCATTGGTCCCGGTTCATTTACAGGTTTACGTATCGGGTTAAGCTTTGCTAAAGGTCTAGCATTTTCAAAAGGTCTTCCCATTATTCCTATATCTACTATGATGTCTCTGGCCTTTACTTTGAAAGAAAATTTACCTGTAATAGGAATAATTCATTCTCATGCAGAACGTGTATTTTATCAAAACATTCGATGGGATCGGCGTATTCCCTATCCTGATGGTGATATTAGGGTAGCTGAGTGGGATGAACTATTAGAAGAAATTGATTATTCAAAAAAAACTTTTCAATTGAACTGTGATTCATTGAAAAAAGGAAATTTCTTTATCAGTTCAAAATTATCTTCAACATCTGTTGGCTTACTTGCCAGTATTAATTTTGAGAAACTTGTTATAGGTAAACCATTTGATTTAGTTCCTAATTATGTTTCACCTTTTATGGTAGGCAAAAATAAATGAAAATTAGGAAAGGTGAAATATGCGATTTAAGATCAATTATAAGTATCGAAAAAGCTGTATATGATAAACCATATTGGAACGTGGGGATGTTAAAAAATCTATTTATTAATAGTATAATTGAAACAGTATGGGTAATTGAGAATAGGAAAAAAATAATTGGGTTTTTAATAGAACAGCGTTGTGATAATGAAATAAATCTACTTAATGTTGCTATTGATAGACATTTTCAAAATAGGGGAATAGGTAAAAAACTGATTAATCATTATTTGGATCTTATTCCTGATAATTGTAGAGTATTCTTAGAAGTTAATAAGAGTAATATTATAGCACAAAAAATTTATGCCGATCTT
>Ga0207992_1001245_pt1 | contig 11507 bp, 4 predicted proteins | sample ETN02SmetaG_FD_185788 | JGI IMG/M metagenome (GOLD analysis project Ga0207992, IMG submission 185788) | Marine microbial and viral communities from oxygen minimum zone, Eastern Pacific Ocean - ETNP2014F10-02SV255 (SPAdes) (version 2) | ecosystem: Environmental > Aquatic > Marine > Oceanic ...
ATCCACGCCCGAAGTAATCCTCCAAGACCAGCACCCCCTGATGATCTCACATTCGGATTCATGGGATGAAGACGTTATTGTTCGTCTGGCACTTAGTCAAGGTGGACAACCAAGTGAGATCCAGGAGCTCCACAAAGGAAATTCCTCGCAGCAGGTTGTGAATCTAAGTCCACAGGGAATCGTTCCGGGTCCCGTCAATGTCTGGGTCGAGGTACTGGTTGGCCAATTCTCTTTCCAACATATCGTCGATCTAGGGATTGTGAAGGAAAGTGCACCCCCTTCAATGACCATTGGATTGGGGGAATTTGATGGCAAAATGTGGAGAATTGGGGGGCAATACAGTGATCCAGATGGCGAGCCGGTAACTTTCACGATAGAAGTTGACGAACAGGAGATTAGCCAAATCATGGTTTCTGGAAATACTTGGGAGAGCGAATGGATTGATCTAAGTGTATTTTCATTGGGAATCATCGAGGTGGATGTCACAGGATGTGACCATTCGGGCAAGTGCACAACATCAAGCACAACCGTGGATATTACATTGGTAATGGAAGAACTATTAGAGCCCGAAACACCTGATGATATTGATGAGTCGGAGGACAGCATACTGCCCTTCTTGGGAATGCCTTCCCTGGCAATAGCGATATCAGTAGCAATACTTTTCAGAAGACGGAGGGAGTGAAATGAGCTTCTCTGGGAGAGTGAATCGTGAGTCCCATTTAGGTGGGTTGCTTGTGGATTTCGAAGGTAGGCCTCCTAGACTAGGGGCAAGAATTAGAGTCTCCGGAGGGAAGATTCTAGGGAGGGTCGATACTGTGATTGGCCCGGTTGGGTCGGCGCTGATTCACGTTCATCCGCTGTACAATGGTATTGATCCTAGGGCATCTGTGGGGTCTCCAGTCGAGATCGCCCCGAGAGAGAAGCCGCGTCAGGACCGTTCTAGAGGAAGGCATTCTGGTGGTAATTTCCGTGAAAGAGGGAGACCCAGGAGAGGTTCTTCCGGAGGCGGCCGAAACTTCCGCGACAACAAGGGCGGTGGGCACCGAGGCAGGGATTCGGGCGGAAAGGGCGGCCGAAACTTCCGCGACAACAAGGGCGGCGGGCACCGAGGCAGGGATTCGGGCGGAAAGGGCGGCCGAAACTTCCGCGACAACAAGGGCGGCGGGCACCGAGGCAGGGGTTCAGGAAACTCTGGTAGGAAAACAGGTTATTCTGGTCGTAGAAGAGATTCGGGCAAGAGCGGTGGCGGCAACAGGAGACGTTGACCCCACCCCAGCATTCTTCATCCGCCTCATTCTGCGTGTTTTGTGGCGAAGAGTGCTGAGATGATTTGGCTGGATGCCATGGAAGCTAACGAAGAGGGTAACAGGGAAGCAGCACTGGCAATGGCCGAAGAGGTTGTTTCACTGGACGAGGGGCATGCCGATGCTTGGTTCGCAGTTGCTCAATGGACTCTACCTATCGATTCACGTGGGAAGCAGATGATGCCTGATATGATTCAGGCTTCGAAGTCCATGGCGGCAATCAAGAAGACGGTCGAACTAGACCCTCAAAACGAACATGCATGGAAAATAGGAGGAGAAATCATGGTAGGCCACTTGGGGATGCTGGGACATGGGCTTGAGTGGTGGGAGGGTAGGAAGGGAGCTGCTCCCAGTGACGTGCTCCCCTATTTCGAACAGGCTTCCATACTGATCAGGCTTGGTTACTTCGAGGAAGCTGGGGAGTGCCTAGAGGTCTTGGACAGGATAATCGAATCTCAGCCCAGCAAGTCTCTGGAGGCCAGAGCAGGGAGGATCAGGGGGATTTACGAGGAACAGTCGTCAATGGAGAAGGAACTGGGTTTCGAACCGCAGAATAGCAAGGACGACTCGTGGGACCTCATCAGTCGGATGCGAAAGAAGAAACCAATCACAGAGACTTACTTCCTCCTAATGTTCGTCATGCCCATAGTTTTCTTGCTTGGCTCTGCAGCAATGATGGTGGTACCAAGCACATTTGTTGTGATGCTGCTTATTATCGCGATGTACTTCGGAATCGCTCGTTTCTCAAGAGGGCTTCTGCTCAAACTGAACAGGCCCGAGTCGTTCCTGAACAGGGCTATCGATATTGAGTGCTCCAGCGGCAAGGTTTGCGTCCCTGATGATATCAGAGGGTCCAAGCTCTACTCTTACGTAATCAAGAAGAGAACTCCGTCATTCCAGGAAAGGCTGGGTGTGATCGAACAATCGGGCGAGCCCCTACCCATGAATTGGAGCCTCGACGTCCCTGAACTCTGATCAACCGCCGCCGCCCTTCTGCTGCGAGTAGTATTGGGCGTAGTACTGAGTAGCATACTGCCGTGCCATCTGCTCTTCGTATCCTTGGGCCACCAGTTGCTGCACGTAAGCCTCGACTGGATCCATCTGCTCGACACCGCCGAACGACTCCACGGAGTCCTGCTGCTGATCTGATCCACCTCCTCTTCTCATGAACATCATCGTGGCGCCCAAGACTGCAATGAGCAGGAACGCTCCGATTCCAGCGTAGATGAGTGTGGAAGAGCCGCCGCTTCCCTCCTCGTTCCCACCAGTCTCTTCGTCTGATCTAGGTACGGTATACAGCTGGATCTGGTCATCGATCACGTACGATCCCTCTGTGACCCTGATGTGGATGATTCCTGCATTTCCATCGAGCTCGAGGTAGAGGTGGGATATGTTCAGTGACAGCAAGTACTGGTCTCCGTCACATAGCCCGTCCTGCCAGTCGAAACGGCCGAGTGCCTTCTGGGCAGTCTTGATTCCCTCGCTCTTGTCGAACACCGAGATGTCATCAAGAGATGCTTCAACCTTGACGTCGCATTCGGCGCTTGCATCGTTGTCTACAACGGTGCCGGTGATGTTGACGATGTCAGAGTCCAATGCGGAGAATGAGTCTCCATCGGCAGTTGTGATGCTGTCGAATTCAACATCAGGGGCAGAGTCCCCAAACATTTCTCCTACTACTTCGAAGAAGACCCGGGTTGGCTCCTCGTTTCTCTGGTCCCTCTTGTCATAAACGGTCAACTCGACCATTATGGTGTTCTGTCCGGCCGTCAGATTCCTGAATGTGTAAGTCCACTCCGCCTCGCTACCTGGTAACTCGTAAACGTGCACGCTGTCACCGTCTCCGTTTATTGACCAACTGAACTTCCCTATCCCAGTTCCAATGTCACTGCTGTTTGCTGAGGAGAAGCTGATGGTAGTGTCGCCAGTATCAGATAGTCTGACCCTATACTTCGGCGAATCGACCATGATCCAGTTTCCATCTTCATCCTGATCCCCGGTGGGGGTCTGCTGGTAGCCTACGAATTCGACGAATTCGATGAATGCAGAGTCCTCCAGTATCTCGATATGAGCCACGGGAGGTGTGCTGTCCGCATTGACGTCATTCGTGTATACGGAGATGTTGGTGATTCTGGTGTTTCCATGCGAGTCGTGCAGGAACAGCCAGATCCTCCATTCGGCGTCAATCTTGCATCCAAGTTCGGCGTTCTCGTCTGGGACGCAGAATGTAGCGGTGACCGGGTCGGTTGAGTTTGGCCTGTGCACGTGGCTGTTATCGCTACCAAGCGCCTGACCATCCCAGCCAGTCACGGCCTCGCCATTGGCGGACTCGATCAACCAGTCAGCATGGATGCCATCGGAATCCGTCTCGAATCCGAAGTCCAGTTCGGCTGAGCTCTTGATCGGGGTCCTTTCATATGCGCCCGACAATACGTCAATCGACTGGGCGGCGCCATCAATCGTGAGTTCGAAACCCTCGCCTGCTATCTCGAATCCATCGGGATATGGAGTCAGGTGGAAGTCCAGAAGATTGGCTAGCATCGGGAAGTTTGAATCTCCGAACGGTTGTGATACTGCTGGATTCTCGACATCTATGGTGGTGATGATCATCCCCCCTTGATGGTAGTTGCAAGTTGACAGCAGGGATTGGCTTGGATTCTCGGAGTCCCTGATTATGGTGTGGAAAGTACCTCCATCGCTGATCTTACCCCCTTCGGTTCCTCCTGGGGCGCCATCACTGCAAACCTGTGGGATGTTCTCTGACTTCACCTGGTTTAGGTCTAGTGTGGAAAGCGCTACGTGCGTCCCTCCGTTGACCCCCGCTAGAGCGGAGGGGTTGATCCCTGACATCAACGGGTGGAACGGATCGATTAGGCTGATGTTGTCGGAGAGGACGCGATGGTCGACTGTGCTATTGAAGTGGTCCCTCATGACTACGTTCATCCCGAATGGCAGCCTGTCGGGAGCATTTGGGTTCTGGATGTCATCGTAATCCGAGTAATACGGTCCTAGATGGATCTGCAAGGTCCCTCCATCCCTCATGAATTCTATTAGAGACTCGGTCAGGGTGATGTCAGCATTGTCTGGGTTTGGAACTCCCAGGAGTTCGTAATAGTCGCCATACTCTACGCTGTAGTCGGTCTGCCATGGTAGGAGGATCTTGGAGTAGTGCTCCAGCCAGTCCTCCATTCCGTATACGTTCCAGTCCTCTACCTCGAACTGGGTGTAGGTCTTGTTCATGGCAGAGAGGTCCTGCTTGACCCTCTGTAGCCTGTTCTGATCAGTCGGGTTGGAAAGTATTGCTACATCTATGTTATCTAAGAATTGGATGTCGAAGTACCTCTCGTTTCCTGAAGTCGCTCCTGTCTCGGTTAGAATGGACTGGAAGCTGATGTTGTATGTATGGGAGTCGAACCAGAGGTCGTATGGGGCCGACCAGTTGGCCTGTGACCTCTGATGCGGGTCTAGAACGAATGGCCCGTTGTCAGAGGTCTGTTCGAAGACTGTCTGACCGGTTTCTTCGTCGACTATCTTCATTGTGACCTCGTAAGCTCCCTCAATGACCCCATTCAGCATGGGGACAGCGAAGTCGTGAGACTTCTGCCCTTGTGGGTTCGTTGCATACACACACGAGTAGACGGCGTCTGCGACGCAGTCCAGGACATCGGCCTGTAGAAGTGTGATGTCTGCATTTGCTATCTCGAACAGGATTGTTGAGACGTTGTTAGCCTGGCTGATCTCAGGCTTGTCGAACCACTTGGACGCGTTGTTCGTGTTGTTGTACAGTGTCATCAGATCTATCCTGTAAAGTCCGCTCTCGAAGTCATGAGTGCCCAGCTCTATCACTCTCTTCTGGCCAGCATCCATCCCGGTAACTGCCTGGGTGTATTCACCGTCATCGGTGAACGTGTAGTCGTCCACCCTGATGTTGTCAATTGCGAAGCCGGCGTATCCGGCATTTCCGTTTACTCCATCGTCATTGGAGTAGAATCTCCATGTGAATGTGACATCAGCCCCGGATAGGGAGGTACATTCTTCAGTCCATGCGAAGGAGTCCTCGGCAGTCTGGTTGAGCAGGTGAACATGGGTCAAGTCGATCCTAGCTGTGTTGACAAGGTTGTCAGAGTCGAACCATGATACGAAGCCATCTTCACCAATTCCGCCCGAGTGGTCTCCTGCGTACTCTACTTCCTCGTAGAGTCCGTTCTGGTCGAAGTCCTCACAGTAGTTGTAGACCGTCTCCGTGTATGGATTGAATGCAAGCCTTAGTCCGTTCTCGTTGAGATCGGTCCAGCTCCCATAGATTACCCCCTGGTATACCTCACCGTCCTTGACCCAAGAGGCCTCTAGGTAGGAGAAGTCCCTGACTGATTGGACGTTTCCGTTCCTATCGGAGATGTGATCCCCCTCAGCGAAGTAGTCGAAGGTGAGGAATGTGAAATCGGCTCCACTATCGGTTAGCTCGATCGGCTCGAGCGTAAGAGTCTCGTTCCAGCTGTCTCCGTAACCATCGTCGGGATGCCCGAGCCAGTAGGCCTGATTCTTGAACACGCCCTGGTTCTGGGGGAGCATCTCGTTTGACCCCGATGAGTCGTCCAATCTACTTCCGTTTTCGTTCCCATCGTCATCCCATATCGGTTGGAATCCTGAGAAGTCCTCTGCTGCGATCAGCTCTGGGAGAGCGTTTCTGACCTTCGCTTCGACGTCGAAGTCGACGAATGTGTTGCCCCAGTTCTGCACGCCAATCGTGATTGGCATCTCCCCCGATGCATAGCGTTCGCCATTCAGGAGATCTAGCCATGGCTCCTCGAACAAACCTGGATCGTAGAGATTCCTCACAGTAAGTTGGAATCTTGTCTGATCATTGGTGTAATCCTGATCACCTTGTCCCACTCCTAAGACGGCGTTTGATAACTCCGTTGAAACGTAGTAGGTAGTATTGTCAATGAAATCAGCAGTCAGTTGAACCTGAATGGATTCCCCTGCAGCTAGGTTGAGGTTTGATATCTCCTGGCTCTCGACTGTCGAATTTCCAAAGGTTACGTCCCTCTTCCTGATTGTGATGTTATCGAACGCGAAGGCGTCAAGAGCAGATCCATCTGCAGATCCATCTGGTCCGACCGAACCCTCGAGACCGCTTCTGAAGCGGAATCTAATGTCGATATTCTGACCTGCATAGGGAGTCAGGTCGATGGTGTTGGCCATCAGATCACCTTCGCCATCTTCGTAGCAGCCCGCTCCATAATCGCCAAATCCGTACCCGAGATATGGGAGGAAACATGAGTCGCGAATCCCCCCTGCCTCGGAGTAGTTGTTCCACAAGGTAGTGTGCCAGTCCCCGAAGAAATCGCCATTGTAGTCGTTGTATTCTGGGTCTGGTGCACTCGACACTCGGTCCTCTATCCTATACTTCCTCTCGTTGTCCCATCCTCCGAATCGCCATACGGTCTCCCATCCGCTTCCATCACTCCAAACCTCGATGCTGCAGGAGTCCTCATACAGCCACCTCTCTATTACATCATATGGCTCATTCAGGAAAAGTTGGAAAAATCCTGCGCTACATATTGCGTCCATGTCCAGGAATGCGGCATCGGCCCCAACGAGGTTGACGCCCTCCAGAATTAGTGCCTCATCCATGTGATTGTAATATCCAGTATAGTCAGAGGAGTTGCCATCATCGAATTGGTAGGTGTGGGTTACTCCCGACCACATGTAGTTAGTTGGGTTAGCCTCGGCCTCCCAAGGCGCATAGTAGACTGGTTCCCAAGACGCATTGTCCTGCTCTGGATTTGAGTTACATGAGGTTGTGTTGTTGTTTCCACACATGTAATCGGTGTCGTTGTAGTGGACGATGTCGTTCTCATCATATGTTGTACTCTCTACCCAGTACCTATCCTCATCGAGGTGCCAGGATGAGTTGCCTTGTTCGTACTCTCCGGTGTATGAGTACTTGTTGAATTGAGCCCCATCGGGGTTCACATTGGCTGTAGCCGACTCAAAGTCGTTGAAGTAGACCACAGTATCAGTTCCGCCGAGGACCTCCCTGACTTCCAAGTCAACGTCTAGAGACCCTCCTGATATGGGCATCAAACCAGTGTTCTTGACAGTCACGTTGACCCATCGATTGCCCTCTCCGACAATGCTCTGGAAGGTAGCTGGATCCATCACTGAAGGTTCTATCTCCACCCTGGTTATGCCCAAGTCGAAGTTATCCAGTACTAAGACAGATAGGTAGTCCCCTTGACCTGCATATCCCAGAGTATCCAACCACATGGCATTGTTAGAGAATCTGTAGCCGTAGTCCTCCTGACCGATTACGACTTCCAGGGCACTGTCTGCCGCGCCTTGGAGTTGTCCTGGCATTGCCATGGTTGGCCTCCTCCCAACATCGAATGATAGAGGCGGTAGGTACCCATTGCTATCTGGATCGGAGAGTAAGATCTGCACGGTGTTCAGGGCACGGAGGTTTGGCCTCAGAAGGAATGTCTGATTCTGCACCGTGGACTCCTGGGTGTCCAGCAAGGTCAGGGAAGTGGGCACGAAGAAGTCGAGTTCGCCGTCTTGGTTGACATCGGCTATGGTGACCGAGGCTCCCAGATAATCTCCGAAGCCAACGTAGTTCTGCTTGTCCCATCCCGAGGACGTCTTGGTTGCATAGGATACATTGCCTGTGATACCGTCAACGACTGCAATGATGTCTATCTCATTGACATCGTCATCTGGAGTAGAATCGGCGATGTCAAGGCCGTACATCGGATAGTCGTGCTCGGCATCGAGTTTGAATTCGTGAATAGTTCCAGTACCTGTTGGGTCCATTGGGTTCGGGTACTGGCCAGTCACGCAATCGTATTCCAGAACTGTCATGTTGTCGTATGTTCCAGAAGAATACCCGACACCTGCATTATAGGGAGGGGTTCTTAGAAGCCAGATGTCAAGGTCTTCGCACTCGCCAGGAGCCAGGATTTCATCGCCTGGGTTAGTGGGATCGGGGATTGTCTGCAAATCCTCACCCCAATTACCAAGTTTCAGATATTGATAGAAGCCACTGGTTAGTGGGACAGAAATGGGAGCATGCTGGTTAGCAGGAATGCTGTAGTCAGGACCCTTGTATATCTGGATGAACTGATTGGCGAAGGTCGAGTCGGTCGAGGAGAAGACGACGTCGGCGTAACCGTCGTCGTTGATGTCCCCGACGTCGAAGTCGGCCAGGTATGGGTTGATGACCGTGATTGTCTCGAACATTTCCTCCCATTCGTTCACCCTCTCGTCACAGTCTCCTTTGAGGACGGTCAGGTTAGCAGGCCTGATGAATGACTCGCCGACGAACCTGACATTCTGTTGATAGTAGATTACGTCGTTTATGTCATCCCCATCAACATCTACAATCTCGACCCTGTTCCCATCAGCCACGTCTCGGAAACCGGCTCTGAATGAGTCGTTGTTTGAGATCTGCACGTCCTGCCTGTCTGCGAAACCTCCGTTCCCATCATTGTACAGGAAGCTGATGAAGTGCCCGAAACCGCTCCCTGATGCGATGTCATTGTCTCCATCGCAATCTAAATCTCCGATGGAAATGTACAGTGGATCCCTCTGAACGCCATATTGGGTGGTGTGGGAAGCAGAAGCATAAGGCACGGCCGAAACGAAGAGCGATGTTAGCATCAGGAACACTAGTCCGACGGCCCTCCTGCTCTTTCCGTGCTCATGGTTTCCAGTCATACTTTCGTTCATCATGGTAGTTCGGACTTTCCGGCCACTCTTATGCATTACCGAAACGTGTTTTTTTGCTGCATTGGGGGATTGTCCCTTTGGTTACTTCATCTCGAGCCAACTGGGGTTGGGCGAGTAGCTCACTTCGGCACCCCCGTATACCTTCTCGAGCCTCCCCATTATCCACAGCCTATCTAGGAAAATCTCGAGGTCAATTCCCTCCCTGTTCATTCGCTCCCCCAGCAGTACCTCGATGGTGCTGACTCCTAGCGAAGAGTGCCCATGTTCCCTAACAATCAGAGTCAGGAGAATCTGCAACCATGCTTCCGCCATTGGGTCTCCAGATAGGTTATTGTTCAGGGGTTCTAAGTCCTCGACTTCGTCCAAGAATCCCATTATTGCACGAATGTCCGGGTCGGTCTTCTTCGAGATGCCGTGTTCGTCGGCCTCGGATTGCAGGTTCAAATCCCCTACCCGCCTAACTATTGAGGGGATCCTAGATGGATCTGGTGGTGGCCCTGGTAGGCCTTCTTCCTCGGGTTCTTGCTCGTCTCCTTCCATCCTACAGCCTCATTTCTCTCCTAGTCGGACTTCAATCCTTTGCAAGTTTTCTTAGGACCGTCTGAAGTATTCCGCCATTTCTGTAGTATTCGACCTCAACGGGAGTCTCCAGTCTAACGATAGCGGTGAAATTAATCTCTGTTCCATCGGCCTTCCTTGCGGAGATCTGAATCTCCGAGAAGGGCTCCAAATCACCGGAAGCGGGGATGTTGAAGAATTCGGATCCGTCTAGCCCCAATGAGTCGGCATCATCGCCTTGAGCGAATGCAAGAGGTAGGACCCCCATTCCAACTAGATTGGATCTGTGAATCCTCTCGTATGACTTCGCAATCACTGCTCTAACACCTAGCAATAGGGTTCCTTTGGCCGCCCAATCCCTGCTGCTCCCAGAGCCATACTGTGAGCCAGCGAGGACCACTAGTTCAGTCGAGTCTTCGATGTACCTCTCACTAGCCTGGTGAATGGGGATCACCTCATCGGTTGGGAAGTGAGTGGTCAAGCCACCTTCTGTCCCGGGGGCTGTCTGGTTCCTCATCCTGATGTTTGCGAATGTCCCCCTAACCATCACCTCGTGATTGCCCCTACGGCTTCCGAATGAGTTGAAATCCCTCGGCTGGACTCCCTTTCCAACCAGATACTGACCTGCTGGACCTGAGCTTGGGAATGCTCCTGCGGGGCTGATGTGGTCAGTTGTCACAGAGTCTCCCACCATGACTAGGACTCGAGCGTCCATAATTGGTTCAATCGAGGAAGGCTCTGGCTGAATGCCCTGGAAGAATGATGGGAGTCGAACGTACGTGGAGTCCGGGTCCCATGGGAAAAGTTCGCTAGTCTCGCTTGGTATGGCATCCCATCTTGGTTCGCTCAGGACATCGGAGTATCGGCTAACGAACATCTCAGGCCCTATTGCTGCCTCCACTGTACTGCGAATCTCTTCATCACTCGGCCAGATGTCTGAAAGCATGACGGGATTACCCGAGGGATCGTGGCCGAGAGGATCTTCGGAGAAATCTACGTCCAATGAACCTGCAAGTGCGTAAGCCACGACTAGAGGTGGGCTGGCAAGGTAGTTTGCCTTGATTTTCTGATGGATCCTACCCTCGAAATTCCGGTTCCCAGAGAGGACGCTCCCGACAACTAGATCAGAATCGTCGATTGCCTCCTCGATCTCTGGATCGAGGGGTCCAGAGTTGCCTATGCAAGTAGTGCAACCGTACCCAACTACGTTGAATCCTAGTGAGTCTAGATCCTCTGAAAGGCCTGAAGCATCGTAGTACTCCGTGACCACTCTGCTGCCAGGAGCGAGGCTTGGTTTGACCCATGGTTTGATTGAAAGTCCCCTCAACCGTGCATTCCTGGCGACCAAACCGGCAGCTATCATCACGCTAGGATTGCTGGTATTGGTGCAACTGGTTATGGCGGCGATAACGACATCTCCGTGTTTCAAATCGCATTCTCGGCCGTCGATGGGGGAGGCTGCGTCGTTCCTGCTGGCGTCTACGCCGTGTCCTTGATGCCCAGTTGGCGCATTCAGGCTAGATCTCCAATGGGACTTCATCGTGGAAAGTGAGACTCGGTCCTGGGGTCTCTTTGGACCGGACAGGGAGGGTTCCACGGTTGACAGATCGAGAGAAAGATTGGAGGTGAATTTCGGAGTCGGGATTGAGTCTTGGTACAGAAGGCCCTGCGCATCCATGAATCTCTTTACGTCCTCAACGTGACTAGGTTCCCTCCCGGACAGAAGCATGTAATCCAGAGTAGTCTGGTCGACAGGGAAGAAGCCACAGGTTGCACCGTACTCTGGGGCCATGTTCGCGATTGTCGCTCTGTCTGGGAGGCTGAGGTTAGACAGCCCCTGGCCATGGAACTCGACGAACTTGCCCACGCAGCCGTGCTCCCTCAGCATCTCGACTATCCGAAGAGTCATGTCAG
>Ga0207992_1001247_pt1 | contig 11487 bp, 7 predicted proteins | sample ETN02SmetaG_FD_185788 | JGI IMG/M metagenome (GOLD analysis project Ga0207992, IMG submission 185788) | Marine microbial and viral communities from oxygen minimum zone, Eastern Pacific Ocean - ETNP2014F10-02SV255 (SPAdes) (version 2) | ecosystem: Environmental > Aquatic > Marine > Oceanic ...
TAATCTGCCATACCAATATTTGTCTGAAATAGGAGTTAATAAAAAAAACATCCACTTGAAGTAATAGAAAATATTTAGTTTATAAATGGAAGTATACGTTAGACCAATATATAAAATCAATCGGTTTGTTTTACAAGAGATGGGGAAGATTGTGGAGGGCTGTCTGACTGTGAAGAATTAGTGGCTCCACATGAGTGGAATAATTGCGTTCCAAACTAAGTGTTTTAATAATATCATTTCTGTGATAGCATTCCCGTGACACGTTAACATATAACTTAATTTGGAGAGGTAAAATGAATGTTTGTATTGTGTCCACTTACAGTTGTACTTTTGATGATTTTTCAGCCCTTGTCAAAGAAAGTGAAGAAGCTTTTAGAGAATTTATTACAGAGTATGAGGTGGTGAAAGTAAATGACCATAAATCAATTATGATGTGCCACTGCACCGACATGGAAGCCTTTGAGGCAATGATGTCATCTCCAGAGATGAAAGAGTGGGACAAAGAAAATAACTGCGTTGATATTGTCTACTCACTCGAAAAAATCAATTAGTTCTTAAAGGAAGCTAAATAACTACTCCACTTTACTCCACTTCTAAAAACAACGTGGAGCAGCTCAAGACCTGTTAAACACTGGCAGGCTCCGCATTGCTTCACTACTCCACTTCTTTTTTAATATTATAATAAATGGAATGGTAATGTGGTGGAGGTGGCGGGAGTCGAACCCGCGTCTTACTAAGTTTCCATTTGGGCATCTACAAGTTTAGTTGGAATTTTCCGTTTTCTTCAGTTATGTCGGCGACCAACCTCCTCAAACTGAAACACCTCCTTAAATCTCACTGTTGTTACGGAGGAGTACAACAGCCAGCCTGACTTAGATGACATCTTGCGTTACGTTTCAGGCTAACCTAACGAAAGACGCCTACTTCAATTAAGCCGCTAGTGCGACTTGAGCAGGAGCGTAGTCAGCGTTGTTTGCAGCTAACATTTTGATGATCGTTTTAACGTGACCCCGATCATCACCCACGACTTGCTTCCCAATATTTCCACTTGTAATCGAATTCCATGACACCCCCATAAACAGTGTAAGAATTCACTGGAAAATCAGAGTTCACATTTTACTCTTATTGCCAGAACAGTGCAATTGTTTTTCCCTGTGCGGAAATTTGTGTCAAAAATATCGGAAAACTTCAGCCATAAAATTGTGGAAAAACTTTAGTCAAAACAACAGACCTGCTTAACTTGCGGCTGCGACGGCTTTTTCTGCAGCATCACGGATTCCGTCAGCCATCAGCAAACTATCCGTTAATCCGGATTCATTTACCAGTTGATGCGCTTCTTCGGAATTTGTGCCTTCCAGTCGTACCACGACCGGAATTTGCAGATTTACGTTTTTGAAGGCTGCAATGACTCCCGCCGCAACCATGTCACAACGTACAATTCCGCCGAAAATATTGATCAAAATGCACTTTACATTTGGATCTTTGGTGATAAGCCGAAAAGCTTTTTCTACATTTTCCTGATTTGCCGCGCCACCTACATCGAGGAAATTCGCGGGATCTCCGCCATAGGATTTGATAATGTCCATTGTTCCCATCGCCAGTCCTGCGCCGTTTACCATACAGCCGATACTGCCGTCCAACTTGATGTAGTTGAGATCAGCTTCACTTGCTTCTACTTCAAGCGGATCTTCCTCATCTTTGTCTCTCAAGGCAAGATTGTCCTTGTGCCGATACATGGCGTTATCATCAAATGACAACTTTGCGTCCAGCGCGATTACACGTCCGTCTCCGGTCAAAACCAGCGGATTGATTTCAAGCAGTGAGCAGTCTTCCTGCATAAATGTTTCATAAAGCGACATAAAAACCGCGACCGCGGGGCGTATCAGTTTAGGATTAATTTCGTCAATCTTTAAACCGAAAGCTAATTCACTGGCTTGATATGGTCTCAGGCCGATTCCCGGATCGACGAAAATCTTGAGTATCTTTTCCGGAGTTTTCTCTGCGACTTCTTCAATGTCCATTCCGCCCTCTGTGGAAGCCAATAACACGACACACTGCCGCCCGCGGTCCACCAGCACAGAGCAATATAGTTCTTTCCGAATGTCCATACCTTCTTCTACAAGCAGTTGTTTTACCTTCTGGCCCTGCGGTCCAGTCTGGTGAGTTACCAACTGCATTCCAAGAATCGCCTCAGCACTTTCCCTGATGGCAGTCTTGCCTTTTGAAACTTTGACTCCACCGCCTTTTCCGCGCCCACCGGCATGAATTTGAGCTTTAACAACACAAATTTCTGATGCTAAATCATCAGCAACCTGAGTTGCCTCATCCACTGAGTAAGCCACACTTCCACGGGGAACCGGTACTCCATATTTTGCTAAAATTTGCTTGGCCTGATATTCATGTATTTTCATTGTTTCCTTAATTTAACTCAACATTTCCTTAACAGCGTCACGTTCCATTTCCAGTTCTGAACTTGTAGCCTGGATTTTTTCCTTTGAAAAATCATTCAGTTCCAGCCCCTGAACAATTTCGTAATCACCTTTACCTTTGCTGCGCAGCGGGAAACTGAAAATCAGACCTTCCGGAATTCCGTAACTGCCGTCACTTGGAATTGCTGTGCTGAACCAGTCACCTTCTGGAGTTGGAGTATTGATTCGTGTGACTGTATCCAGCGCGGCATTTGCGGCGGATGCTGCGGAAGAAGCACCACGGGCCTTAATAATTGCGGATCCACGTTGTTGAACAGTTTTGATGAACTCACCCTGTAGCCATTCTTCGTCATTAATTACTTCCGGTGCCGCTTTGCCGTTAATTTTAGCATTGTAAAAGTCCGGATATTGTGTGGCACTGTGATTACCCCAGATTGTCAGGTTGGAAACGTCACGAACCGCAGTTCGGGCTTTTGCTGCTAACTGACTTTTGGCTCGGTTTTCATCGAGAGCAGTCATTGCGAACCAGCGGTCACGTGAAATTCGAGGTGCGTTATTCATTGCAATCAAGCAGTTTGTGTTACACGGATTGCCGACGACTACAATTCGTGCGTTGTCACCTGCGTTATCGTTGATGGCCTTGCCCTGTCCAACGAAAATTCCACCGTTTACACGGAGCAGATCATTACGCTCCATACCGTCTTTTCTAGGAACAGAACCAACCAGGAGCCCCCAGTCAATATCATTGAAAGCAACATTTGGATCTGAAGTGGTGATAATCTTATTCAGTAAAGGAAACGCGCAATCGTCAAGTTCCATCTTAACACCCTCCAGTGCCGGCAGTGCATGTTCCAATTCGAGCAATTGCAGTTCAACCGCAGTGTCCGGTCCAAAAACACTTCCGGATGCGAGCCTGAAGAGCATTGCATATCCTATTTGTCCGGCGGCACCGGTAACAGCAACTTTTACAGTTTTCATAAGATCTCCTTTTTTATCGAATTAGTATTAATGAGTTTGTAAGTAGGTTTGTAAACTTCAACTGCGAAAACTGTCAGGTGAGTTTCACAGTTAAGGATAAAAATGGAACCTTAATAGGCAGGTCCATCATGATTTGCTCAACCACTTAATCCGGAAATTGCGGCATTCAGGGTTGCGCTGGGTCTCATGGCGGCAGTGACTTTTGTTTCATCAGGATGATAGTATCCTCCCAAATCAAGTCCATTGCCTTGAGCTGCATTCAACTCATCAACAATTCCGTCTTCGTTTTCACTAAGTGTTTTTGCAAGACCGGAGAAACGCTGCTGAAGCCTAGTGTCTTCTGTTTGAGCAGCCAAAGCCTGCGCCCAATACAGGGCGAGGTAAAAGTGACTTCCCCGATTATCCAGTTCATGTACTTTACGTGACGGTGATTTGTTGTGAGTTAAAAACTCTTCGTTTGCCTGATTGAGGGTTTTTGCCAATACAGCAGCTTTAGGATTGTCTGTTGTACGGGCAAGATGATTCAATGACTCTGCAAGTGCCAGAAATTCTCCGAGAGAATCCCAACGTAAATGTGCTTCTTTTACGAACTGCTGAACATGTTTGGGCGCAGAACCGCCAGCTCCGGTTTCAAACAAACCACCGCCTTTCATCAGCGGTATTATGGACAGCATCTTCGCACTTGTGCCCAGTTCAATAATTGGGTAAAGATCAGTATTGAAATCCCGCAGAACATTCCCAGTTACGGAAATTGTGTTTTCTCCGGCACGCGCACGTTCAATTGAAAGTTTTGCTGCATCATATACCGAAAGAATCGGAAGTTCCAGACCGTCAGTATCATGTTCCTTGAGACAGGCATTGACCTTTTTAATCAACTCATGACCGTGAGCTCGATCTTGATCCAACCAGAATATTGCCGGCCATCCTGTAACTCGAGCTCGTGAGACAGCCAGTTTGACCCAGTCCCTGATCGGAGCATCTTTGACTCTGGATAAGCGCCAGATATCGCCTTCCTCCACATTGTGTTCGTGAATTATCTGACCGTCTGCATCTACGACACGGATTATTCCGTTTCCGGAGGCCTCAAATGTGGTAGGATGGGAACCATATTCTTCCGCTTTTTTTGCCATCAATCCTACATTCTGCACAGTACCCATAGTTGCGGGATCCAAGGCACCGTGAGCAATACAATTTTCGATTGTAGCAGAATAAAGTGGAGCGTAACTGGAGTCCGGAATTATGAAATTTGTGTCGTGCAACTCACCGTCTGCGCCCCACATTTTCCCGGAAGTCCTGATGGCGGCAGGCATTGACGCATCGATGATTACTGAGTTTGGAACATGAAGGTTCGTAATTCCATGATCAGAATCGACCATTGCTAAATCAGGACGGTTTGCATAAAGTGTTTTAATGTCTGCTTCAATTTCTGCTTTCTTCTCCGGAGATATTTTTGTGTTCGTCTTTAGTTTCGCGTAAAGATCACCGATGCCGTGGTTTAAATTTACTCCTAAAGCTGTAATTGTTTTGGCATGTTTTTCCAGCACAGGAGCATAGAAAACCTGCACACAATGTCCAAATATTTTAGGATCCGAGACTTTCATCATCGTTGCTTTCAGGTGCAGAGAAAAAAGTATTCCCTGAGCTTTTGCATCCTCTATTTGGTGGTCGATAAAATCATCCAGAGCTTTTCTGCTCATAAAAGTAGCATCAACTACCTCTGCAGTTTCAAGAGCAAGTTTATCTTTTAAAACGGTAATTACGCCATCCTCTGCGACGAATTCAATGCTTGCTGTTGTGGCCTGTTTAATGGTCGTTGATTTTTCATTCGCAAAAAAGTCACCACCACTCATTGTCGAAACATGAGACTTTGAATCCGCGCTCCATGCGCCCATTGAATGGGGATGTCTTTTAGCATAATTTTTTACCGCAGTTGCCGCACGGCGGTCGGAATTTCCTTCACGCAACACCGGATTGACAGCGCTGCCCAAAACTTTGGCATATCGTTGTTTGATTTCTTTTTGAGCCTCACTTTGGGGCTTATCAGGATATTTCGGGATATCAAATCCATGCGCTTGGAGTTCTGCAATCGCGGCTTTCAGTTGAGGAACAGAGGCGCTGATATTTGGTAGTTTAATGATATTTGCCGCGGGATCCTGAGTCATTTCTCCAAGTACCATAAGTTCGTCTGGTACTTGCTGCGATTCGTTGAGCTTTTCCGGGAAACAGGAAAGGATACGTCCAGCAAGCGAAATATCCCTGCTTTCTACTGAAATTCCAGTTCCTTGAGTATATGCCTGTATGATGGGAAGAAGGGAATAACTGGCCAGCATGGGAGCTTCATCGGTCTTGGTCCAGATAATTTTTGCTGTGGAATTTTGCATTATTTCTTAGAGAGAGTTTGGAAAGAACGGACTATTAAATTCTAGTCAAGTGGCAGAAAAGCGCCGATGTTCAGATTTCAGCCTCCTGACATCAGTAATTTCCAAAATCATGCGGGAATCTAAAACGTCACTCTCTATTCTACTGGATTACTCAACTATTTCAATTCTAAAAGTATTTCCTGTGTTGAGTTAACGATTTAAGCAATCAAATGTTCTTCCGCTTCCATCAACTTTTCTTCCATACCAAAAATTTCAACGATGTCACCTACGAGCAATAGAGTGTTGCCACGTGGTAGAATAATTTCACTGTTACGTATAATTTTTACCAGCACACAATCTTCCGGAAGATTCAGATCACGGATTTTCTTACCGTCTACGGATGATTCAGGAGGAATTTCAACTTCACGGTGACAGACAAGTGATTTTTCCGGCAGTTCAGCGCCATCCAAAGTACCGTTCAGATAATTTTCCAGGAACTCGGATTTTGGCTTTTCCGCAAAGACTGTAACATGATCAGCGGCATGCAGAATAGTCTCACCGCGCACAATCCGCAATTTCCCCGCACGGCGTACCGATACTATCAGAGCATCACCGCCCAGATGTAACTCCTTGACACGCTTGCCTACATTAGGTGAGTTTGCGTTCAGAGTAACTTCTGTCAGTCCGGATTGGTTTAGTTTTCGAATGTTGAGGATTTCATCGTGATGTTGATCCTGTGCCCTTTTAGATACGGCTTTGTTATATGCGCGAATGATGTCGATTCTACGCAGAACACCGTGCAGAATGTTTTTGCCGGATTCAGAAACTACAGGTACACAGCCTTCTCCCTGTGCTTCCAGATGCTGCAGGGCCATCCATACCGGCTGATGCGGAAGGATTGTGGCGGGATTATTGATGCTCAAAATATCTGCAATGGTTTTCGACTCAAGACTACCTTTGGTACGTACCTGATCCAATTCATTGATAGTTATTAAACCGAGCAGTTCGTTTTCATTTTGTACCACCGGTAACGCGTTATAGTGGGTGCTGGAAAAAGTGCTCATCAATTCAACCAGAGGCATATCGGAAGGTACTGCGTCTGTGTCACGATTCATCGCGATTTCGGCCGTCACACCCTGCATCAAATCAATCGCCTGAGCTTCCTGTGAAAGTTCCACACCGCGTCTTTTTAATTTAAGCGTGTAAATCGAGTCTCTGCTCAGGTTTCTGGAAACAATTGTGCTTAAAACCGTGGAAAGCATCAAAGGCAGAATTATCTGATAATCACCTGTCATTTCAAAGAGGATTAAAATGGCGGTAATTGGCGCATGCGCTGCCCCTCCAAAAAACGCAGCCATGCCAACAAGTGCATATGCACCTGAAGGTGCAACTATTTCCGGAAATAAGCTGTGGGCTATTTGACCAAAAGAAGCACCGAGCATTGCGCCCATGAACAGAGAAGGTGCGAAAATTCCACCGGATCCGCCTGAACCGAGAGTCAGCGTTGTTGCCAGAAGTTTCAGCAACAGCAAACCAAAAGTAACCTGAAGGGTTAGCTGACTGAATAGTGTGCTTTCTATGGTTTCGTAACCCACTCCGAAAACACGTGGAAATCCGTCAATTTGATAAGAAACAATGCCGAGCAATCCTAGCAGTACTCCACCTAATAGGGGTTTTACCGGTTCCGGAATTCGGATTGAATTCCAGATGTCCTCGGAAAAGTAAAGTAAACGGCTGAATCCGACTGCCGCCAAAGCTGCGATAAAACCCATTAATGTGTAAAGCAACAGTTCCCAGGGATTCTGCAGAGTATATTCCGGGGTCATGAAAGTGCGTGAATCGCCTTCAAAATAATGTGCTATCACATCAGCAGTCACCGCGGAAATTACGACCGCACCAAAATAAACACTACCAAAACGCCGTAATAGAACTTCGAGAGCAAAGATTGCTCCGGCAATCGGTGCGTTAAAAGTTGCGGCGATTCCACCTGCTGCACCGCAGGCGACAAGGGTGCGTACACGTTCCTCAGAAAGTTTTAATACCTGTCCGACGCATGAGCCCAGAGCAGAACCTATTTGCGCGATTGGACCTTCACGTCCCACCGAACCGCCGCTGGCAATGCAGACAGATGATGCGAGTGATTTAACCACTACCACCCGGGGGCGTATTTTACCTCCGCGCAGTTCGAGTGCCTCCATCACTTCCGGAACACCGTGACCCTTTGCCTCCCGTGCAAAATAATATACAAGCGGGCCGACAATTGCTCCGCCTAACGCAGGAATTAAGATCAAATGCAGAGGATACCATTCGGATAATATTCCAGCAATATCACTGTAGGCAAAATTATGCAGCCAGTCAATTAAACGGCGGAAGAGTACTGCTCCCATTCCCGCACCGATTCCAACAAGCAGGGAAGTGACCAGCATGATTGAGGAATCAGCGTCAAGCAGTCTCCATTTTGGAGGGTGGGATTTTAGATAGTCTTGCCATCTGTTAATATGTTTATTGGAAAAAGTTGAAAAATTCATTTTAAAAAATTTACACCTTTGAGCAACAGAGATTATTTTTTTTGTAAAAACTGAATTATTCAGGTGAATACATATCACCCGGTTGACCTGTTGAAAACAACACCTGCCGCCAAAACTCACCGTGAGGATTTATACGTTTCTGGTCCTTAATTACTACTTCAAGAGGAACATGCGTAAAATGTCCGTTCCAGTAACCAACCATCATATCGGTTTTTCCGGCCATTGCCGCGTGAACCGCATGATCCGCGAGGTAATAGCAGAAAATTGCATCGTGCGGATTCGCCGGTAATGACCGGATCATGTAACTTGGTTCTATCAGTTTGAGATTGACCGGATATCGATCCTTGAAATATTGCTGTATATTTTCCTTCAGAAAAGCGCCGATGTCTTTAAAACGGATATTTCCGGATGCATCACGCTCATTACCGTTATTTCCCAGCAAATCCTGACCGGCACCTTCTGCAACAACTATTACAGAATGCGGATGTCTACCCTGTTCTTTCTTGGCGTCAAATCCACGCTCCAACGAACGCAGCAATCCTTTTTCGCCTTCCATTGTAAACGGTACTTCAGGAATCAAAACAAAATTCACATCCGGACAGGCCAGTGAGGTGTTGGCCGCAATGAAACCGGAATTTCGACCCATCAATTTAATAATTACAACTCCGTAATTGTATCCGTATGCTTCAGAGTGCGCAGCCTGTACGGCTTCAACCGCTTTTGAAAAAGCAGTTTCAAAACCAAATGTTTTAACACAGTATGGTATATCATTATCAATGGTTTTTGGAATGCCGATGATTGACATTTTTTCGTTTCTGCGTTCTACTTCTTCCGCAATCGCGTGTGCGCCGTGCAGAGTTCCGTCACCTCCGATGCAGAAAAGAACCCGGATGTTGTTGCGTTCCAGACAGTCCACTATTTCACCCGGATCCTGCGGACCGCGTGAGCTGGAGAGAATACTGCCGCCGAGATTGTGAATATTACGCACATTTGCCGGTGTCATGTCCATGATGTCATGCTGATAACCTGGAATGAAACCCTGAAAACCGTAACGGAACCCATGGATACGTTGAACACCGTAGTTGTGATGCAACTGCATCACAATCGTACGTATTACGTTGTTTATTCCGGGACATAAACCACCGCAGGTAACGATTCCCGCGCGTACTTTGGAAGAGTCAAAATAACTGTGTGCACGCGGACCCGCTTGCTCAAACGAATAAGGGGCCTGTTCTTCATTTGTTGAAGAAACCGCAACATCATGAAGAATATAATTGTTATCATTTACAAATTTAAAATCTTCGAATTTTGAACTGGAACTGATTGGAAGAGAAGATGGAATCTGAGCAGCACCGAGTTGTTTGACGGGGTATTCTTTTTTCATATTTACTTGTTCTAAAACAAAAATAGTGAGAGAATCAATTTAAATCCGGCTGCGAACCAAATATGTAGTGTTTGAAAAAGTATCATAAAGTTGAACATTTGCAAAGATAGAAAAGAATACTTATGAGCAATGTATTGACAATGATTATGGCAGGAGGGGAAGGTTCCCGTCTGAAACCTTTGACATCCGACCGTACCAAGCCCGCTGTTCCTTTTGGTGGTAATTACCGAATTATCGATTTTGTGCTGAGCAATTTCGTTAATTCCGGATTTATGAAAATCTTTGTCCTGACTCAGTTTAAGTCACACTCGCTCTTACAGCATATGCGTGAAGGCTGGCGTGTTTCTTCAGGGATAGTCAAACAATTTATTGACCCTGTTCCAGCGCAAATGCGGATTGGCAAAAAATGGTATGAAGGAACGGCGGATGCAATTTTTCAAAATATGAACCTGATTGACGATGAAGATCCTGATCAGGTTTGTATTTTTGGCGGAGACCACATTTACCGTATGGATGTTCGGCAGATGTTGAGATTTCATAGCAAGCGGCAAGCGGTACTTACAGTCGCTGCTATTCGGGTACCAATTCAGGATGCACATCATTTTGGAATTATAGAAGTCGATGAAGAATGGCGCATGACCGGTTTTGTCGAAAAACCTGAAAATGCTCCAAAGACAATTCCAGGAAATCCCGACTACGTACTTGCTTCAATGGGAAATTATATTTTTGAAAGAGGTCCCCTCGTTGATGAATTGAAGAAAGACTCAAAAGATAAAAATTCCGACCATGATTTTGGCAAAAATATCCTGCCAAAAATGTTTCCTGAAGGAAATGTTTTTGTTTACGATTTTAGTCAAAATTTCATTCCGGGACTTGAAGAAGAAGAAAAGGGTTACTGGAAAGACGTAGGGACTCTTGATACATATTGGGAAGCAAACATGGATTTAGTAGGTGTTCATCCTCATTTTAATCTTTATAACAAAAAATGGCCTGTGCTGACTTACATACCACCGTTGCCTCCTGCGAAGTTTGTTCATTTCAGTGATTTGCGTACAGGTCACGCTATCAATTCAATGATCAGTTCCGGTGCCATTATCAGCGGTGCTCTCGTAGAAAATTCTGTGGTCGGTTACAACGTTCGTATTCATAGTTTCGCACATGTTGAGCACTCTGTAATCATGAATAATGTCAGTATCGGACGCGGTGCTAAAATCAGGAAAACCATCATCGATAAGCATGTTCAAATCGCGTCTGAAGTTCAAATTGGTTATGATCTTGAGGCAGACAAAAAAAGATTTGAAGTGACGGAAAACGGAGTTGTTGTAATTCCAAAAGGGGCAGAAGTTGTCTAAAGCTCTGCGTATTATTTTTGCTGCGTCTGAAGTTGAGGGTTTTTCCAAAAGCGGAGGTCTGGCTGATGTAGCACGTGCCCTGCCTTTACATTTAAAAAGTCTTGGACATGATGTCCGGATAGTTACTCCGTTTTATCGTCTCATTCCTGAAAAGCATAAAACGAGCACGGTCATTCCTTCCATGGGCGTGCCGATGGGCAATGAGGAAATCTGGTGTGCGGTACGTCACAAAGATCTTGAGGGTACAGTAGCCGGTAAAACAGTAAGTGTACCTGTATATTTTATTGAGCACGAGCATCATTTTTTCAGGCATGGATATTACGATGATGGTCTGCACGCTTATCCGGACAATGCATCACGTTTTGGTTTTTTCTCAAAAGCAGTTTTGCAGATCTGTCGTGCACTGGACTGGATTCCGGATATTTTTCATTCCAATGATTGGCATACAGCTCTTGT
>Ga0207992_1001257_pt1 | contig 11431 bp, 9 predicted proteins | sample ETN02SmetaG_FD_185788 | JGI IMG/M metagenome (GOLD analysis project Ga0207992, IMG submission 185788) | Marine microbial and viral communities from oxygen minimum zone, Eastern Pacific Ocean - ETNP2014F10-02SV255 (SPAdes) (version 2) | ecosystem: Environmental > Aquatic > Marine > Oceanic ...
GGGACAATGAACGGTGACTCAAATGGATCTTTTTGGTATGAGATGGCTCCTACGGTGAAAGGGCTAACTGATAATAGGAAGCCGGGGGATAAAGCTGACTTTAATGCTCGCTATATAGAGATAGACGTACTCGTTCCTGGAAAGGCAGCGGTAGCTTATTACTATTTAGTTGGATCCTATACGCTTAGAGGTGTAACGAAAAGTGATTACAGGACTAGGGTTAGCCAGGTTTTTGTCACAGAAGGAGGAAAGTGGAAAATAAAAAGCGGACATTTTTCACCACTTCACAGTGGTAGCGGAATCCCTGACTAATTTTTTATTTTGATATAGAAAGCCCCGCAATTTGCGGGGTTTTTTGTTTAGCTGTGATATATATAAACTTATATTAGTGCATCAACTATCGACTGTTAAAGGAATTATCAAAGAATGAGAAATGAATATTTAACTCTAACATTAAATATAATGTATCACTTTAAGTAATATAGATAAAATATTGGCAAGTAAATCCTTATAAATTTTATAAAAATAAAATTAAGTTTGTTTGCTATTGAAATATCCTTTATTAAATTAAGGCAAACATGTAAGGAGTAAGCTATGAATCCACAGCTAGTTCTAACAGTGATTGGCGCCATTAATATCCTAATGGGGATAGCCATTTATATTGGCGCAGAGAATATCGTTACGGGTGGTGCGTTTAACCCCGAGCTAATTAAACTCAATCCAGCAGCAGTAAAAGTAGGAACCTACATGCATGAGGCTCTTGCTTCTTTTATGATTGCCTTTGGGTTTGTTGCGTTATTAAACAGGGATATGGAAGACGCGCCTGCGAAAAAACTCTTATTTGCAATGGGGGTCGCTTACGTTATTAATCTTGCGAGTGTTGTTCTGCACATAATAAACCCCGAGGTAAATCCTCCGGTACCGGCTGTTATCATTATGCTTGCACTGACAATTGCCGCTTTTTATACGTCTAAAGTTTCTGATTAGATTTTTTTTTCGATACTTTCTGTATAGAAGTTGATTTAAGAAATAAAAATTTTATTTAAAACACCAATAATAAAGGAGTTAATTATGAGATCTATAAAAAGAATAGGCTTTATCTTTTTATTATTTGCGACCTACAGCCAGGCCCAGATAATGGTCGTCTCACAGAATAAGGTAGTTTTTCACAAAATGAAGGAGTACCACGAACTTATGGAGAAGCACTGGAATCCGATATTTGATAAGCTAGTTGATGAGGGCAAACTAGATGAGGTAGGTACGCTGAGTCACGCCTGGGGTGATGAGTGGAATATCGCTGGGTATTATAAGGCAAAAGATCTAGCGTCTTTTGAAAAAGCTTGGAATGAGGGCTATGAGAAGTTTGCTGAAAAGACACCACTAAATGTCAGAAATAAAATCACCTCAATGATTATGGAGCATAAGGATAGTATCTACCAGCTCAAACACTCACATAGTCGAAAATAAATTCATTTTGAAAGCGTTTTCTAAAGGCCCTTTTCAAGGGCCTTTTTTTTTACGATAAGATATTGACAGATATAATTAAACCTAGTTATATTTAATGAGAATAAGTCTCAATAACATTATAATTTCATAATAAAAATATACAATTATCGACAATAATGGGCTCTTGCTCAATTACTATATAAGTCTAAACTCCAAGAATAGGTTCCAAATTTGGGTTAGGGCCTTATTGTCGTAAAGGAAAAAAATGGCAGAATTAATTATCGTTTTTAGAGAAGTATTAGAGGGGGCTCTTATTGTGGGCATACTTTACACCTATCTAAATAAAACGAATCAGAGTGAGGCGATAGTAAGGCTCTGGCAGGGCGTTGGAACTGCGATTGCGGCTAGCGTCTTAGGATCCATTCTATTCCAAATGTTTGCCGATGGGTTTAAGGGGCAATCCGCAAAACTTTTTGAAGGCGTTGTAATGATTCTCGCGGCTGCGATACTCGGAACGGTGATCGTGTGGATGGCAAAAAACAGAAACATAGCCGAAGACTTAAAAGAAAAAGCTGACGAGGCGTTGTCAAGCGATGGGGTCGGTTATGGTATCTTTGCTTTGTCTTTCATCTCTGTTTTTAGAGAAGGTATTGAAACGATACTGTTCCTATATGGTGTGATGGTTAAGGAGGGTGGACTGAATATTGTTTTATCGGTCGTTGGCGCGGTATTAGGCCTAGGTGTTGCTTTCTTAATATTTGTACAAGGCAGAAAAGTTCCACTAAAAACGTTTTTTAATGTTACTTCTATATTATTGATTTTCGTTGCGGCCGGTATGTTTACCTATGGTGTTCATGAGCTTGAGTCTGCAAAAGTCATACCGTACTATGGAGGAGATGTAGTTGAAAGCGAAAATAGTATCACAGCAACAAGGATGAACGGAGACTCGAAAGTTTATAATATAACTGATAGTAGCGATCGTCAAAAAGTTGTCAGTAGCGCAAAGAAATGGGCATCTAGGATATGGGATGTAAATCCTCAAAAGAATCAAGATGGTTCGTACCCGGTATTCCATGATAAAGGCGCAATCGGTGGTCTTATGAAAGGGCTCTTCGGTTACAATGGAGACCCTAGTTTGATCGAATTAATTGCCTGGATAGTCGTCTGTGGAGGACTGGGATATGCCTGGAGGAAGTCAGCGGTATGATGAGATACAAAAAAAATATACTCTTCCTATTTTTTGGTGTATTGCTATTTATCAGTATTGGTTGTGAGGATGATCCTCTATTGGCGCCGCAAACAGAGACCACTACAGATGGTGGAAGCTATGGAATGCTTCAGTTGAATGAAGAAGATGATCATAGTCAAGAAGAGACCAATCCAGAAATATACTAAAGCCAGATGTACACAAAGTTTTTCAAGTTTCAATTAATACTCGCAGTCGGATTTTCTCTTCTTTATGCAGAAGATGATATCCAGAATAGTATTAAGGGTGTTGTCAGCAGTAAAGAAAAAGGTATACCTCTGCAAGGTGCGAATGTTGAACTAATAGGAAGTAATAATCAGCAATATGGTGCGACCACAGACATTGAAGGTGGTTTTAATATTGATGGTGTAGAAGATGGTAGCTATAGGGTTAGTATTAGTTTTATTGGCTTTGAAGATTATAAAGAGGATGTCGCAATAGAATCGGGCAACTCTTATAAAATCGATGCCGTGCTTATGATACAGCCTATTGTTATGACCCGACTTGAGATTATCAGCGACGCTAGCGCTCCCTATCAGAAGCTTCCTGGAGCGGCGACTGTCATGGATATGCAAACGATAAAGCTCGTAAATCCAATCGGAACCCAGGAAATGTTAGGGTATGTCCCCGGTATAAATGGCTACGCAGATGATGGTATTGGTAATTCTAGAATTAGCATAGGTATCCGTGGGTTAAATCCAAGAAGAAGCTCAAGAGTTTTAATTCTAGAAGATGGTGTACCCATTCAGCCTGCGCTATATGTATATCCTAATATGTACTACAACCCCCCAGTAGAGCGTATAGATAGACTTGAAGTGATAAAGGGAAGTGGTGCAATAAACTTTGGTCCACAGACAATGGGTGGTGTAATTAACTATTTTACTCGTAGGCCTAGAAATGAGTTTGGTGGGATGTTTAAGGTTACCGGTGGTGAGAATGGTTATGCGAGTATTTTTGCAGAGATCGGTGGATCAGAGAATGCGAAGATAAAGCCAGAGATTCAATTGCTTTATAAGCGGGGAGATGGTTTCAGGCAGAATAATGGTTTTGAACAGCTCAATGCGACGGCAAAACTGAACTATTTTCCATCCTTAAATAAGAATATATACCTGAAGACAAACATCAACTATGAAAACTCAAGTGCGACCTATACAGGTCTAACGCAATGGTCTTTTGAGAATGATCCAAAATTCAACCCTAAAGAGAATGATAACTTCAAAGTATTTAGGGCATCGTTAGATCTAATACAGTCTGAGCGTTTGAGTTCTACAGTATCAAAAAACACCACTGCCTTTTTAAGTTATTTTGATAGGAGATGGTGGAGAGAGAATGATGTCTTCATTTTAGCTTCAGACCTAGATAAAGAAAATCCAAGTCCAGCTCCTTACTACAGCCCTTTTGACCTTGTTAGGGTTGGAAACGGGCGGGATAGTTTTGGGATACTCAGAACATTTTATGTGGCTGGGCTTGAGCAGTCCTTTACAGTTAAGCATCTATTGTTTGGTAGAGATGCAACTCTAGAAGCCGGGACCAGAGTCTACTGGGAGCGTTTTATTGATGATAAAAAAACTGGCGACAGCCCAGACAGTAGAGATGGAATTTATTATATACCCGCTTTGTCAGAAGAAGAGAGCCCTACGATAGTTGGACAGAGCCATCACTATGAGACCATGGCGTTCAGCGCCTTTTTATCAGAGAACATTAACATGGGATCGCTGGATTTTAGGCCAGGTATTAGATTTGAAATTTTTGAACAAGAAAGAGTAGACAGGCTCGCTGGGTCGCTTTATCTTGATAAAACCACTGTGGCTGTATTACCAGGAATAGGTTTTATTAGTGATTTTAGTTCTTTCAGTTTATTTGGTGGGGTCCACAGAGGGTTTACACCTCCATCGAGTGGTGCACTTAAAATAGTAAATTTTGGTGAAGATATCTCTGAAGGTGGGCTGGATCTTAAAGCTGAAAAAAGTTGGAATAAGGAGATTGGCGTCAGGGGTGAGCTATCGATCATTGAGTTTGAGTTTTCTGGTTTTCATATTTCTATCGAGGATATGGTGGCAGCTGGAAGGGGAACAGCATTTAAGAATCTGGGGAAAGTAAATACGATGGGCCTAGAGGCGAGGGTAGCATTAGGTTTTAGTGATATTAATAAATTTTTACCAAATGTAGATGTATCGTACTCTTTTTTAAATACAGAGGTTGTTGATGGCAGAATAATATCTAACGTAGCTGGCTCTGTTGGTTCAGAGGTTGATATCAGTGGAAAACAGCTTCCTTATGCACCGGCTCATACACTGATGGTAGGTATTTTTAGCTCACTAAGCGATCGACTATCTATCCGGTTTGATACTAAGTATGTAAGCGAGGTGTATACTGATTTTGAAAATATTAAAAAAACAGACAATCTGGGAATTACTGGCCCTGTTCCTGAATATGCTATTTTTAATGCAAGTGCTAGGTATCGTTTGAATGAGAAAATGCAAATGTACTTTTCGGGGAAGAATATTACCGATGAGAGTTACATCGGTTCAAGGCTGCACTCAAATCCTGGACAAAAAGAGGCTGGACTTAGCTCGGGAATTCTTATTGGTCCACGAAGACAAATTAATCTTGGCCTAGAATATACCTTTTAGGTTAGTCCAAAACATATGATGACAATTAGATATTAAGGTTTTGTAAATATAATATGATAATTAGACTCAATAACAAAAACAAAAAAGAAGGAGAAAACAAAATGAAACTAAAAAACAGTCTAATGTTTCTCTCATCACTAATGCTTTTTGTCATTGTCGGTTGTAGTACCGATGATGATGGTGATGATGGGGGAGCTACATTAATCGATACACCTGCAACGTATACATTTACTAGTAGATTTGATGAAACGGCTAGTAGTGTATCATATTCTGGTCAGGTTGTTAGAAATTTACTTATTAATGATATTGGTAGTCAGATGAAGGCTGATGCGGGCCCAGGTGGAACTAGCGCCAACGTCCTCAGTATGATGGCAAATGATGATGTAGATAGATTGATAAGTAATTTATCATCTGTTTCAACTAATCAGACAAAATATCGCGAGATAAGTTCTAGTCATTTAAATGATAGGCTTGAAGCAGTATCTGATATTATTATACCTGGCTATAATGCAAATGCAGGTACTTTAATTGCTGGCTGGGCTGCAGAGGCAGCAGCTGCTGGTAATACTAGAGGAAATGGTCTCCAATTAGATCAGATTGCCCAAAAGACACTATGGGGTGCAGTATCTTATTGGCAAGCAACATCCAAGTACTTAATCTCTAAGCTTGAAGGTAGTGATAATGCTACCCAAGTTGATGATGGTGGAACTCTTAAACCATATACAAAAATGGAACATTATTGGGACGAATCATTTGGTTATTTTGGTGCCGCAGTTGATTATCATACTGGATATACTGATGATTCTGATAGAAAAACTGATCCGTATTATGATTCTGATAGTGATGGTATGATCGATTTTTTATCAGAAGTTAATGCTGGTTGGGCTGTTACAGCTGCAAAGAGAGACGTTTGTGCTGATTGTGATGAAAATTATGATTTCACAAAAACAATTTTTGATGCATATCTAGAAGGAAGAACTCTTATCACAAATCAAGCTGACCCAGTAGAGGTTTTGGCGCAGAAAGATATTGTTGTCAAAACTTGGGAGAAGGTTGTAGCTGCTGTATCAGTGCATTATGTTAATGAGGTCATTGATGATATAGCTGGTTTTATTGGAGCTGGTGATACAACTATTGCAGCTGGCTCAGATGCAACAGCTAATTATGAAAAACATTGGGCTGAAATGAGAGGATATGCAAATGGGTTGTTGTATAATACTGAAAAAATGATTCCTGATGAAAATCTGAATCGAATTTTTGTAGTTATGGGTACTGCTCCAGTTTATCCTACTGATGGAAATTTTGATGCCATGCAAGCATACCATGATCAGTTAAAAAATGAAGTGAGACAAATTTTCGCTCAAGATTACGGTTTTTCGCAAGCTAATGTAGCTGGTTGGTAGACTATAGTACTTTTAAAATGATAAAGCAGGGAATCTATATGGTTCCCTGTTTTTTTTTAGGATAGCATAATCTAGTTTTAATGCTGAATACGCTATGTTTAAACAAAATCATAATTATCTAGTAGTTTTATTACTTGTTTGCATCTTTTCGAGGATTGCCACAAGTGTTTATTATATTGAAGATATCGATAGCTTGAGATTTGCTCTTAGTATTCAAGACTATGATATTCTTTCTCTTCAGCCGCATTTTCCGGGTTATCCAGTTTTTTGTTTTCTAGCTAAAATTCTACACTTCATTTTCGGAAATATGGGCGTCTCATTTTCAATTATTGGAGGGGTGTCTATATTCTTTATTGTATACTACCTCCTAAGAATATTTAACGCTAACCTGAAAACATATGAAGGGCAGTATATAGCACTGATAATATTTTTCAATCCACTTTTTTGGATTATGAGTAATCGCTACATGCCTGATCTGATGGGCCTTTCTATCGCACTCAGCGCTCTGTATTATCTCATATATGCTAATAAGCAGGGTAGACATTTAGAGAAGGGCTTGATACTATCCGGATTATTAGCCGGAGTAAGATTATCTTATATCCCATTGTTACTAATTCCAATTTGGATAGTTCTTTACAATCATAAGGATAGAATTAGGCTATCCTTTTACTTATTCTTTGCAGTCTTGATTTGGTTTATTCCGTTGGTTTTTATTACAGAATTTAGTGATCTCTTTGTTATTGCGCAGAGGCACACAGTTGGTCATTTTTTGGACTATGGTGGTACAATCTTTACCGAGCATAGTTTTTCAAATAGATTTATTTATCTTCTTAGATCGATTTGGGCTGATGGTTTTGGTGGCTACTGGAGTTCGCGGGGATTAACATCTGTTATACTAACAGTCTTGCTACTGGTTCAATTCAGAACCAGTTTTAAAGATTTAAAAACAAAATGGAATTCTGATAATTGTCTAAGAATATTTACATACTGTGTTGTTATTTACTTTGTATGGATATTGTTATTCCAAAATGTGATATTCAAGAGCAGACATATTCTTCCGATTTTATTGTTTTTCTGTATTTTACTTATTCATGGTCAGGAGAAATACAGAGGAAAAGCGTATTCGGCAGTTATCTATGTATATTTTATTATTCTTATTGGACATGATCTAACTCTCATTAGCCAACATAAAAATTATACTGCGATACACAAGCTAAAGAATTATATCTCTGAGAATGATAGTGTAAGAACTGTGATTAGTATTCCTCTAATAAATTACTACCTGGAAAGACACGAGGTGAATGCTGAGTTTATTAATGCTGAAGATACCTCTGAGGTAAAACATTATAGAAATAAGAGCCATAGTAGTTTTGGTGCTACTCTTATGATTGGTGATTACCGTTCTGCATTATCAGATTCCATCAGCTTTAAAAAAGACACGACATTTTATCATAATCCATACATGAATCAGATGTGGTCAAAAATTCAAGTCTATAGCTTAAATAAAGATGAAATCTAAAATAGATATAGATATTATCGGCGGCGGACCATCGGGTCTAGGAGTGGCGTATTACGCTAAAAAACACGGTCTTAGAGTAAAAATACATGAGAGGTCAAACTCTATAGGGGGAAACTGTAAAACGATTGTAGATGGTGAATTTAGTTATGATACAGGAGCTCATAGGTTTCATGATAAGAATGAAAGGGTAACATCAGAAGTAAAATCACTATTAGGTAAAGAACTTTTATTGGTTACATCCCCTAGTAAAATATCATATCAAAGTAAAATGTTCGACTTCCCAATCCAGATCTCAAATATATTTAAGAATATGGCGCCCAACGTAATTCTTAAGGTTATTTATGAGAATATTATAAATAGACTCAAGTTTCGGAATAAACCAAAGACATTTAGAGAGTTAGCCTACCAGAATTATGGGAAAACACTATCTGATACATTCTTAATATCATATACAGAAAAATTATGGGGTGAGAGTGCAGACAGGCTTGACCCAACAATAGCTGGCGGAAGATTAAAGAATCTCAATCTAAAGTCTCTTTTTCTAAGCTACTTCTATCGTAATAATTATAAAACAAAACACCTAGAGGGCGATTTTTATTATCCTAAGTCAGGCTTTGGAGAAATATTTAATAAAATGGGAAAGCGCATTGGGTATGATAATATAATTATTAATAGCTCTATAGTTAGAATCAACCATAATAATAATAATATTAGATCCATTGAAAACAATGAAGGTGAAAAGACTGATGTAAATAACCTGGTTTGCACTATTCCCTTAGATCAGCTAGTTAGGTCAATGAGACCTTTGCCACCAGATGATATTTTAAAGGAGGTAGATTCGTTACAATATAGATCCATTATGATTTGCGTGATCTATTTGAAAAGAAATAGTTTTTCACTTAATGCGTCTATTTATTTTCCAGATTCAGATTGCCCATTTACAAGGATATATGAGCCGAAAAATAGAAGCAATCAAATGGCCCCAGAGAATAAAACCTGTATCGTTGTAGAGGTACCAATTGGGAAGAATAATATTAAGGCTGGAACTAGTGAGAATGTCGTCTACACAAAAATATTAAATTATTTAACCAGTCATAATATGCTTGATCAGGGTGATATTTTAAAATATAATATGGTTGAACTAAAATATGCATACCCTATTATTATTAAAGATATAAATAATAAAATAATCAAAATTAATACCTATTTTAATCAGTTTAAGAATTTACGTTTAATTGGCAGGAGTACTACTTTCGAGTACTTGCATACTCATCATATTCTAGAAAGATCTGAAAAATTAGTTAAGCAAATGGTTTCATAATAACAAGAATCAGTATTACAAATAGTATGATAAATGGAACCTCATTAATGATTCTAAAGTATATAGGGAACTCATAAATGAAAAAAATAATATTTTGTTTTTTTACTATAATCTTTTTTTGTGTTTCTTGCGATAGCAAAAATAATTTATCTGAGAGAAATACATTTATTCAAAAGGTTGAGGCTTTTCGGTTTTTAAGTGAATACCACCATCAACTTCATATTATGATAGGTGAAGATGAGGGAGATGGTGACCTAGCATTTAAAGAGTTTTCTGATGCTATAGGAAAAATCAGAAATGTTGAGCTTGTGCCAGTGGTTAATTCATTTAATAGGATAAAAGAATTTAGTATCGCTTCTGAAGCAGTTATGAAATTAGATCATCTGATTGATTATTATCAGTCAGGATTGTCTCTTCAGGTTGAAGCAGTTTTACGTGGCTATGGATACTTTGATACATTTCCAATTGACTCAGCTTTATTTATTTACGATAGACTACAAAACGAGTCTTAAAAAAAATAACAAACCCATATAAAATCTAGATATCTATATTGTAATTTTTCTTGATGTATATTTTAAGCATGAGAAAGATAACAATATTTATTTGCTTACTCATATTTTCGTCTTGCGATAATGATAAAGGTGATAAATCTTCTCCTGAAGTGACAATCATATCACCTGAAAGTGGTAGTATTGTAAATGAAGTTGTCTCTATCACTTGTGAGGCAACTGATAATAATAAAATTGATTTTGTACAGTTTTTTGTTAATGATAGTCTAGACAGTTTCATCGTATCCGCAGAGCCGTATGTTTTTGACTGGAACACAAATAATTTTCAAAATGAAACCTATTCGATTAAGGCTAAGGCCGAGGATGCAAGTGGAAACTCTGCTGAGAGCAATACCATCAGTCTAACGGTTGATAATACACTATCTATACCAAATAGTGTAGAGATAGAAAGTATTAGCTATAGTCTTAGCCTAATGACTATACGGTTTAGACAGTCGAAAGAAGATGATTTTAAGAGTTATAAGTTATTTGTATCTGAGGGTGCAGATAGTAGTGAGATGTTTGAGATTGGTGAAATTACTGAGCAATCAGATACTGTATTTACCACTACTGAGTTTGATCCTACACAGCAAAAATGGTACTTTGTATTGGTGACAGATATTTATGGATATTCAGTATCAAGTACTGGATATAGTGTTCTAGAAAGTAACCCGACGGAACCATCTTTCAATCCACCCAGTTATAATAATGGCATCATCAGGTTTGCATGGTCTGCTAGCCCTGATAATGATTTTTTAAAATACTATCTATATTCATCAACAGCCGATGATATGGCAGGGAAAACAATTCTATCAACGAATACTATCAGGAATGATACGACGCATTCGATGATTCTAAACATAACCGAGCCATTAAAATATTACCAAGTTATTGTGGAAGACCAGTGGGGCTTTTTCAGTGAGAGTAGTATTGTACGGCCCAATATGCCATTTACAATGATCAAGAATTATGGAGGCATCCAAAATGAGAGAGGTTATTCTATCCGGCAAACAAATGATGGTGGGTATGTTTTGGTTGGTTCAACAACGTCCTATGGTTCTGGAGGATCTGACCTATGGATATTAAAGATTGACAATATGGGAATGTCTGAATGGTCTCGTACCTTTGGGGGTATAGGTAATGATGTCGGGCGCGATATTATACAAACCTCAGATGGTGGTTATATTGCCACTGGCTATACCAAGTCATTCAGCGATGATGGTGACATGGATCTATGGCTGATTAAGACAAATGGTAGCGGTCAAAGTTGTCTCTATGATGAAAATGGTAACTGCTCAAGCGGTTCATCAATGTG
>Ga0207992_1001265_pt1 | contig 11373 bp, 8 predicted proteins | sample ETN02SmetaG_FD_185788 | JGI IMG/M metagenome (GOLD analysis project Ga0207992, IMG submission 185788) | Marine microbial and viral communities from oxygen minimum zone, Eastern Pacific Ocean - ETNP2014F10-02SV255 (SPAdes) (version 2) | ecosystem: Environmental > Aquatic > Marine > Oceanic ...
GGTTATTAGGTAATCCTCATGATCATATCACCCCCTTTTTTTCTTGGTGCTATTGTTCTAATTTTAATTCTAATAGGATATATAGAAAGACTAAATCATCAGCGTGTGATTTCTAGTATTCCATTAAGAGTGCATGTGAATGGCACTCGGGGTAAATCAAGCGTAACTCGTCTAATTGCGGCAGGATTGCGTGCTGGTGGGATTCGAACTTTTGCAAAAACAACAGGAACTGCCCCAAGAATAATTGATTCTAAAGGAAAAGATAGAGTTATTCATAGATTGCGGTCTGCATCTATAGGGGAACAAATTAAATTAATGCGATTATTCTCTAAGGAAAAACCTGATGCTATCGTAATGGAATGCATGGCAGTTCAGCCAGAATATCAATGGATATCAGAGCATCAAATGATACAATCACATATAGGAGTTATCACAAATGCGAGACCAGATCATCTTGAGGAAATGGGGCCAACTATAGATGATGTAAAGAAATCATTAGGAAATACTATCCCATATAATGGTAAAGTAGTATTTGGAGAAAAAAATATAGTTAGTGCAGTTTCCCATGTTTCTAAGATTAGAAATACTGAATATATTGTTACAGATGAAAGTATGGTTACAACCAATCAGGTAGCGGGATTTCCATATATAGAGCATCCTCAAAATATTGCTGTAGCGCTTAAGGTATGTGATGTATTAGGCGTGAATAAAGAGATAGCCCTTGATGGTATGCAGAACTCTCAGCCTGACCCTGGCGCTTTAGTTGTTAATAATGTTGATTTCGGAAGAGGTAAAGTCTATTTTATTAATTCTATGGCAGCAAATGATCCAGTTTCTACTTTACAGATTTGGAATATTGTTAAAAATATGTTTTCATCAAAAAAATATTTCACTATTTATTTAAACTGTAGAGATGACAGACGAAGCAGGACACAACAACTATTAGAGCTGATTTATAAAAACATCAAACCTCAAAAAGCGATAATTAGAGGAAAAAAGATAGAAGTACTTGTGAATAAGATTGCAAGTTTTTCACCTGATACAATTACGGAGGTAATTCAAGAAGATGAACCAGTACAATATTCTATTGACAAGTTTAAAGAGCTTCCTTCTGAATCCCTTTTGTTTGCAATTGGAAATCAAGTAGGGTTTGGTCAAGATTTAATCAATGCGCTTATGGAGCTTAGGTATAATGACTGAGATTACTGTTGGCTTAGGAATTGCATTAAGTTTAATACTTACTGAGACACTTGGAGTAACGGCAGGAGGCGTAATCGTTCCTGGGTATATTGCTATGCATTTACAAAACCCAGATCAAATAATAACAACATTTATCGCTTCGATAATTGTCATTATTTTAATTAGAATACTAGGAAAATTTATATTTATATATGGTAAAAGAAGATTAGTCCTAACTTTATTGCTTGGTTTTATAATAGGATATATGTCAAGAAACTATTTTTTTTCACCATTGGATACCTTCTCATATGAAGTTATTGGTAATATAATCCCCGGTTTAATAGCTAGTTGGATGGATAGACAAGGCGTTTTAAGAACAATATCAGCTATTATGATTACTTCAGTTTTAGTAAAATTAACTATTATGGTGATATCAGGAGGTATTATTGATGTCTGATAAACCATTCAAACCTGTAATTCAAGAAACGCGAACTCTAGTATTTCTTGCAGTTGTTTCTATTGCTGCATATTCATTTGCTTATTTTTCTAGAAAAGAATTTGTTTCAAATACATATGATATAAAGATAAATGCTGCAATGGACATGAGAGAATCAATGAATGTGTTAAAAGGTTTTAGAATGGAAAAAGGAGTATTTATAGATCAAGAGAATGATCCAAATGAGACGGGTCTTATTGGTTCTCAATTTAGTTTAATAACAACTGACGAAGGGGACTTAGATGCAAAATTAACTACTTTGGATCCAAATTTTGCTGCTGCAATGGTGGAATTATTAGACCAGGCAAATCTTAATAGTGGAGATACAATTGCTATAATGTTAACTGGTTCTATGCCAGGAGCCAATATGGCAATGTTGATTGCTTGTAATGCTATGGATATTCATCCTTTTATTATTTCCTCAATAGGAGCATCACAGTGGGGTGCAAATGATCCCAATATGTCTTGGTTAGATATGGAAAGAATTTTGTTTAACAGCGGCTATATATCAACTCGATCTATTGCTGCTTCTGTAGGAGGACGGAATGATCAGGGTAGATTATTAAGTCCTAGAGGTAGAGAATTAATTCGAAACAATATTGATAAGAATAAACTACCTTTGATATCAGGAAAAGGATTAGAAGATAATATTGAACAGAGAATGAAATATTTTGGTAATAATAATTATAAAGCGGTGGTAAATATTGGAGGAGGCGTTGCTAGTTTAGGTACAAGTTTTAACTTGAGATTATTGCAGCCAGGAATTGTATATAGAAAAGATATTGAACAAATAACGAGAGGAGATGGAATCGATGGGGCAGTTGTAAGATTTTCTAAAAAAGATATTCCCCTTATCCATATTCTAAATATTCAAAAATTGACTGATAAATTAGGTATGAAATATGCGCCAATACCATTGCCAGAGATAGGAATAGGTCCTTTATATGCTATTGAAAAATTTGATCTAAAGGTGACAATCTTGAGTTTAATCATTGTACTATTATCTGTGATATTTGCTGGATGGAAAAGCAAACAACAAATTAAAGAAATAATGACAAATCATGATCCTGAAAGCATTATTTAGGTTATTTTTCCTTATTTTTCTTTATTCAGTAGGACACGCTGAGCTTTTAAAGCCAAGTTTTGGTGGAGAGAAAAAAGAAATACTCAAAATATCTGATAAGAGGAGAATCTATACGGTGCTATCGGAAGATTCGTTGGTCTATGAAGTATATGGCCCTGCTAGATTAGAATTAATTGCTAGATATCCGTCAAATAAAAAAACAAAAAATAGTCAGAAATTTTCATATGTATTATTAATAGATGATGAAGAACCTATAATAATAAACCATAGATATAAAATTCAAAAGTCTATTCGCTCTGTACAGCACCCAAATCATTTTTATACGTATTCGGGAAACTATTTTTTCAATATTTCAGAAGGGAATCATCGAATAACATTGAAATCTTTAGAAGAAAATGATTATCCAGTATTGTTACGTTTTCTCAAAAAAGATTTTGAAAGACCAAATAAGAATAGAAGTGAATTAAAACCTATGGTATTTCAATCAAATCATAAGGTGATGATAGATGGGAGACCTGTTTCTTATTATGAGTTAAAAAATAATCGACCATTACAACTTGATTTAAAAGGACCGAAGAAATTACGAATTATTTCTCGATTGATTTTTGATGAGTATATGGGATCTAGTGATAGTTACAGAATACGATTAAAAAGTGGAAAAAAAGTTCTAGGAACATTTATTCTTTCATCGGAAAGGTCATCGACCTCTTATATTGAAGATATTAAAGATAAAGTTCCAGGGAAGTGGAGGACTTGTGAAATAGATATTCCTGATGGAAATCAAGTGATTACAGTAGAGATTGTTGATAAGAATAAAAATGTTCTAACTCGATTTCAAGAGTATAAATGAAAATCATTATCATACTACTTATTTCATTATTGAATGGCCAGAACCTTTTAGACTATCTAAGTGGTCCAATAACATTTAGAATAGGGTTAATCAATGGCTATGATGATAATGTGTTGCGCTTATCTAACATAGAAAAGAGCCAAGCATCCACAAATAAATATATTATGGGAGGTGCAGACACTTTTGACTCTCATTTTTCAAGACTTTTTATTGCTGGGCAAAAAAAAGTTCAATTAGCGCATCGTGGTAAATCTATTCATATTTATACAAGGGCTAATATTTCAAATTATTCTAATAATAAGAACCGTCAACACTGGAGTGGAAACATTAAAGGTATTTATAAGTGGGGTTCCTATAAAAGAGTATCTTTTTCAATGCGACATCTAAATAGATATTATATCCGACACTATATTGATCGAGATATATCGAATGATAATTTAATGTCCTGTGCTTTTAGTGATAGAGAGCAGTTGTTTGAAGTGACTCATCCAATTAAAAAAAAGCAATGGGTGACTATGCATCTTAGCTATAATCAGAGATATTTTGATATACCATTTACAGAATTTGATCTGGATATCTTATCATCTTATTTTAAAATAAGTAGAAAGATAGATGATTATGGAACTATAGCAATTGCATTTAAATATGGAGAAGCTACTAATATAACTTTTGGCAATACAGCGAAAGCGAGTGATTTGGACCGCTCATATAATAATTTTGAATGGTACATGCCTTTAACTTATAATATAAATACTGGGCTAATTAATAAAGTTGGTATTTCTATTAGAAAAGATTATAGGAACTATATTGCAGAATCAGTTGGAGATCCATTGCATAGTGGGCGGAATCATAAAGATAATAAATTTAATTTTTGGGCAGAGCATAAAATCAATGAAAGTATTTTAATTAAAACTTCATTACTATATCGTTATCGTAAAACAGAATCTCAATTTAATTGGGTTTCAGAATTAAAGACATTTCATCAATGGCAAGCTTGGATATCTATTGAGTGGAAGATGGTCTATGATCGTTATTAATATGAGAATGAAAAATTATTTTTATATACTACCTATCTTTTTAGTATTTAGCTGTTTGCAGCCTAGTGAGGAGAACTTGTGGAAGCTTAATAATATATCAAAAATTGATACGGAGGGGTATTGTAGAGATATTTATGTCTCAGGTGATTCAGTTTTTGTGGCGGCAGGCCAAGCTGGTATTCAACTTTGGAATATTTCTACGATTACATCTCCTTCATTGATATGGAAAAAATCATTGTCCGATCTTGGTGTTAGTAAAGAAATATCTCAAGTAGTATATAAATCATCGATTAAACAACTATTTGCTCTTGAGAGTAATGAACGCCCCATTCATATTGATTTATCTATACCAGACTCAGTAAATGTTTTAGGTCAATTTTCTAGTGAAAAGACCAAAGAAATTCGTGTTATAACAAGTGATGTAAATTCATTTACTGTGTATGCAGCGGATAATGATGATGGGTTGAAACTTAGTACATTTGAATTTGATTCATTTTATAATCTTTGGTTTAACACATCAGGAATAGAAATTTCCACTATAGGAAATCCTAATGGGATAGATATTCTTTCAAATTTAATTGTATTAACGTTGGATCAACTTGGGATACAAGTTTTTCAAAATGATGATAACATTATAAGTGACTTATATCATGAAGATCTTCCAGGTAATTCGAGAGCAGTCACAATGGCAGATGAAAGTGAATTTTATGTAGCATGCGAAGAAGAAGGAGCCTTTAAATTAGAAATGAATAACGATGAAATTTCTCCAGAAACTATACAGTTTGGAGAAGATCTTTATGTGACACACGTAACAGTATCTGGTAATCAAATCGCCTTATCTTGTGCAGCGAATGGTGTATCTTTATATGATAGAATAAGTAATAATGATATTCAATCTAGAGGAATCTATAGCGTTGGCTATGTTTATCATGCTAAGTTTTATAATAATTATCTTTTTACAGCTAGTAGAGAGGGATTGCAAATCTTTCAAATTGATCAATAAGGGACAAATATGAAATTTTTTTATATACTATTTATTATTCCATCATTAATGATGGGTCAGGAAATGCTATGGCAGGAAAATGGTATACCAATTCGGCAAGGAGTTCATATTGAATGGCAACGAACTCTATGCCCGGGTGAACCTGGAAATATGATATTTGTTTGGTCTGACACGCGTTATGGTAGTAGAAATGTTTTTGCCCAAAAGATAGACTCTACTGGAGCATTATTATGGGGTTCAGGAGGAACTCCTGTTACAAATTTACCTGGTAGGCAAGAAGATCCTGTTGCTATAACAGATGGTAATGGAGGGGCCTTTATCGCATGGGTTGATTATCGTTTTGATGATGAAGGAGATATTTTTATCCAGCATGTTAATAATCAAGGTGATGTAATGATGGATGATAACGGAGAGGCTCTAGCTAGAATAGATGGAAGGCATCTTACTATCAATATGTGTACAGATAGTTTAGGCGGAGTATTTGTTACTTGGCAAGATAAGAGAAATTTCCTTGATGATGATATTTATGGTACACATGTGTCTTCAAATTATGAAATTATTGCTCCTTCAAGTGGAGTTTCAATCATTCAGATGAATGGGAATCAAGGAGCAAAGAGCCTAGAGTATGCTGGGAACAATGAAGCAACAATAATATGGTCTGATACAAGAAGTGGAAGTGGAAATGATATATATTGTCAAAAAATAAATATGAATATGGAAAAAATATTTTCCGAAGGAGGTCTTGAGGTTTCTACAACTTCTGATCTTGAAACGACACCAAGAACTACTTATATGAATAATGATACTTCATTTATTATTTGGCAATCTGGAACTGAAAATACAGATATCTATTTTAATCTTCTCACAAGCGACGGATTAGTATATGCAGAACCAGTACAATTATGTACTTATAATTCTTCAAAGTCATCACCAAGGGTTAAAAGAAATCAAATAGGGCAAGTATTTGTTCAATGGACTGATTATAGAAATAATCCAACTGAAGGAAATCATTTTTATCAAAAAATTTCTTCTGGAGGAAATATTTCATGGGATGAAAATGGAATTCAATTAGATATTGAAGGAAACGACCGTCATGCTAGATTTTCTACTGGAGGAAATGGAGAGGTATTTATTTATTGGGAGCGAGGTACTTTTCCTAACGTAGATATTATGTATCAGGCAATTCAATCTGATGGATTATTGCTTTTAGATAGCGCTCAGTTTGTATCTAATGCAAGTGGCTATCAGTCAATGCCAAACACAACAAGTGATAATAGTAATGGTTCATTCGTTGTTTTTTCCGATGAATCAAATGGTAGTATAGATTTAAAAGTTCAGCGAATGAATTCAGATTTAGTATCTTTTGAATCCAATGGTCTTACTGCTATAAATGGTCTTGATGGTGATGTGGAATATCCAATAGCAAATTATATAAATCAAAATGTAGTGATGAACTGGGTTGATGCTCGAAATGGTAAAAAAGTTTTTGGATCAAATATTGAAGAGAGCGGTGTCAGTGAATCATCGATAAATGGTCAAAAGTTAACCCAATTTGATAGTTATACTTTTCAGCTAGAGAATGAGCCTGTATCTCTGTTAGCTGATGATTATCTTTTTACAGCCGCATTTGATGCTCAGAGTGGAGCAAAATTAATTAGGATTAATAAATTTAATTTAGAGTTTCAATCCCAATGGGATAATGAAGGTCATGTCGTTTATCAAAGTACTGCTGATCAAAGAAAAGTTAAATTATTTCAAGCATATGATGGCATAGGTATTATATGGTCAGAGATAAGGGATGAAGTAGATTTTGACCTATTTTATCAAAAGTTTAATTTGCAAGGTCAGTTGCAATTTGACAGCTCAGGTGTAACCCTTTTGGATGGGGTCTGGACTGATAATTACGTTGAAGGAATCTACTCCACGCCTGATAGCAATTTTATACTGGTTTGGGTTGATGATATTTGGGGTGCTGGTTCTTTAAAATATCAAAAATACAATTTAAATGGAGAGATTGCTCCCGGTTGGCCGAATGAAGGGTATACATTGTCATCTATTGGTGACCCAGAGAAATTAAAAGGTCAAGTTATCAATTCAGAAAATGGCATTTTAGTAGCATGGGAGGAATCGTATAATTTCAATAAAAATATTAAAGCAAATATCATACACTGGGATGGGGCATTAGAATGGGCAAATGGATTAGTGCTAACATCAGCAGAAAACGATCAAATTAATTTAGAATTGGCAATAGATGAATCAAGCCAAACCAGTTTAGTTATTTGGGAAGATTTTCAAAATGGTAATGATTTAAATATTGTTGGCCAATTTATAGATTTGTCAGATAATACTCTTTTAAATGAAAATATCATTATTTGTAATAATGAAGTATATCAACAATCGCCTGCACTAAAGGCAGTAAATAATGGGCACTATTTAGTTGTATGGGAGGACGAGAGAGGTTTTTCAAATAATAATCCTGTGCTTTCAGGGGGGTTGGATATCTATGCGCAAGTTATTCATCATGATGATGGGATTGTATACTCTGAAAATGGTTTTTTATTATGTCAGGAATATCATGATCAGAAAAAGCCCCAAATATCTTTAATGAAAGAGAATCAAGATAATTTACAGAATCTGTGGTTTATTCACTGGATTGATATGCGTAGTTCTGGAAAAGCTGATCTTGCAAATCTATATGGACAAGTGGTGCGCCTTTCTGAACCAATGAGTGTAGGAAGTTCTGGTTTACATCCAACATCTTTTATAATTAGTGAGGCTTTTCCTAATCCTTTTAATAATTCTATTGGTATTAAAATTGACGTTAACAATATGAACCCAATTGATTTTTTAGTATTTAATGTTATGGGTGAAATGGTATATAGTGAGAAAATTATGCCATTAAGAAAGGGCGTTCATTCTTTTGCATGGATGGCGAAAAGCAATTATGGTCAAGATCTACCAAGTGGTATCTATTTTCTTCAATTAAATTCACTAAATCATAGATCAAATAGAAAAATTACTTACTTGAAATAATCTAATATTTATTGAATCGTTATGATTTTTCCATTAAGGAAGTTGTTATTAATTAATTCTTTAATTATTTGTATTAATGCTCAATCTCTAGATTCCCGTTATCACTCATATTTGGAGATAGAAAGCTTTCTTGATTCTTTAACACAAGTAAATGATTTTGATTCAGAATTTAAAGTTTATGAAGTTGGATATAGCGAGCAAGATGGTCTACCAATCTATGCAGTCAAAATTTCCGATAATGTAGAATTTAAAGAAGATGAGCCAAGAGTGCTATTCGTTGGTCAATTACACGCAGAAGAGGTGTTAGGCGTAGAAGCAGTTTTAGATTTAATACTACTCATGCTTGATCCACCTCCAGGGGAAATGCAGCATATGAATATATTGAAACAAAATATTGAAACTTGGATTATTCCCACACTTAATCCTGACGGTCTCAATGTAGTGCATGAGGGTTTAGATATAAGTTATAGAAAAAATAAAAAAGATTTTTCTCCTCAGGGCCCATGGCCTAATAATTATTTTGATTATGATTCTGCAGTTGGAGAAGATATTGATGGGGTTGATTTAAATAGAAATTTTGACTTTAATTGGGTATTCGGGGATACGTTTATGGAGCCGGATCCCAGCGATTATGCTGCGCACTATGATTATTATAGAGGACTAAATCCGTGGTCAGAATCTGAGATTCGGTTGTTAAGAGACCTTGCATTAGAAAATGACTTTCTTTTTTCTATTATTTGGCATAGTGCGCGCTCAGGAAGATTTTCTGAAAAAGTATTTACTCCCTGGAAATGGGATGGAGGAAAGGTAACCCCTGATGATGCATCAATTAAACTTATTGGCGATCAAATTGCAGAAAGAATTATAAAAGAAAACAGTTCTGAAAGTTATCAATCTAGTTATAGCTCGTCTAGAAGAGGTAATGCGCATGACTGGTTTTATCATGCTACCGGTACATTTCAATATCTTATTGAATGTGGGACAGCTAATCTGCAACCTGATAGTGCATTAGTTGAAGATACGATTGATCGATTAATTCCTGGGATGCTGTATTTATTGGATAGAGCGATAGGTTACAATGCAGATGCTTGTCAAATAACGGGTATTATATCAGATGGAGAGACAGGTAACCCTGTAGAAGGTGTAGTTATTACTATACATGAATTGCATAATGGCGTTCAAATGCCCCGTAAAAGCGATGAATTTGGTAGATATCGTAGAATTGTTGAGCCAGGCACCTATAGCTTGCAATATAGAAAAAAAGGGTATTTTCCGTTGAATTTTACGGTTACTGCTAATCCAAGTTCTCCAACTACGCAAAATGTAACGATGACTCCAGTTCCTACGCATACTGTTGAAATAAATATATCTTCTTTTCAATGGCCTGTGGTACTAGAAGAAAATCCGTTTCTGATAATAGAAAACACACAAACGTTAGACACGATTCAAATGGAATTTTCTCATCAGCATATTCTTGAAATCCCTCAAGGAGAATGGGAATTTACTTTATATTGGGACTTTCTTATTCCCTGGGTAGAGAATATTACAGTTAACACAGGCCTTCAGTTAAATATAGATATGCAAGAGCCTATGTGGGTTCAAACTTTATTTGGCTTTCCCATAATAGATAATTCATCCTTTAATATCATTGAAGGATCATGGGTGTTTGATAATAACATGATTCGATCTCAAAACGAATTATTTTATGCTAATGCAGATTCACTTGATTCTATTTACGTTTTAGAATCCCATCTGTACTCTTTATCTGAACCAATGGATATGATATTCTTAAGAATTGATCATCGCTGGGAATTAGAATGGGATAAGGATTCAATAAAAATTTCACTTATGGATTCAACAAAAATCATCAATCAAATGTATTTTACTGGGCACCAATGGGATCAAAGCTCTAGAGATAGGTTGGTAGCTATAGATACGAATGGTATAAATAATATTAAAGTAAGACTTGAAATAAAAAGGGATAAAACTATTAATTATAGGGGTTATAATATTTATGATATTAAATTATTTGCGGGGAATAAATTTGCATTGGGATCAGTTATTGAGCAATCTCCGATTAACCAAAACACTTCAACAATTTCTGTAAGTGATATTTATCCTAACCCTTCAAATGGGGTGATTCATATTGATTTTATCAATACCTTTGCTCCTTCTTCTGTTGTGGTTTATAATTTACTTGGGCAAGAGGTATATAGTGGGGAAATTCCTGCTCAATATAACCAAAAGAAAATCTGGCGATATAACTTTTTAGATAATTATCAACGAAGTCCAGTATCAGGTGTTTATTTTATTAAAATTATTTCACAGAGTGAAACATTCTTTAGAAAATGTATTTTGTTAAAGCCTTAATATTATTTATCTCATTCTTGAGCGCAAATGAGGGCTCTTTTAGAGGAAAAGATTTAAATGCTATTCTTAGTGGTCCTATACCAATTGCATATTCAAATTTTATCTCAAACGAATACAATATACCGATTAGTCAATTAAACTCACAACGTGGATCATATTTAATTATTAGTCCTGATAATATGATTGATCATCTAGGTGAACTAGTATCATTTAAAAGATCACAAGGGTTTGATGTTTATCTTAAACCGCTTTCTGTCGTAGGGTCAACCGCGGCAGAAATTAAACAGTTAATTGAAAATACTTTATTAGATGATCCCATGC
>Ga0207992_1001272_pt1 | contig 11330 bp, 5 predicted proteins | sample ETN02SmetaG_FD_185788 | JGI IMG/M metagenome (GOLD analysis project Ga0207992, IMG submission 185788) | Marine microbial and viral communities from oxygen minimum zone, Eastern Pacific Ocean - ETNP2014F10-02SV255 (SPAdes) (version 2) | ecosystem: Environmental > Aquatic > Marine > Oceanic ...
GACGGGAACATGTGTTTCAGGAAATGTACTGTCAATTTGGAGCGGAGACCAACGCACTTCAACTGATAGTACTAAATTTCTTGGTAACATCATTGCCTATACTGATAATGCGTCCGATAACTGCGGTAATGGCAATAATTTAGATTGTACTGCTGAAAATAACTATCAATTCCACTCTCCAATCACTGCTTCTGAAAACTTGAATATTGGGCCTACGCCTTCAGCCACCAAAGGTAACATGTTCTTCTATAATCAATATGATAATCCCGGTCATACCTACTTGTTTTGGATGTTCGGGAAAGGTGGAGCTGAATTCTCTCCAGACGTAAATTCCGTACATTTAGATGTATTCACTGCAAGCAATACATCCTCAGACAACGTTACAGTCTCCGATGATAATACTAAAACAAATGCTGCTGCTGAAACTTATCAGGAATCACAGAGTGAAAGTAGCGGACTTTTCGCAAGCACTTATACGGGTCGATATACTTATGCTACGGAAAAATCAGATGGAGGTGTTATAGGTCCATTTACAGGGACTGCTTACAGAATTTTCGTAGATCTTGGTGGAAAATCATCACTTAATCCCACTCATGTAGTCAAGACAAGTCCAGATGAGGCCTTTTTGGCCAGTGGAGTTAGTGGAAACGATCTGGGATTAGGTAACCTTGACTCGTTTAATTTTTGGTCTAAAGACAACAGTTCATTCTCTCTTGGAGCTGTGGATAATTTCACTGTTGGTTATAACACAACAATTACTTGCGAAGATTTACTTCCTGCGCCTGACAATTTATCTGCAAGTGGAGCAAATAATACTATTACACTGACATGGAATACGGTCAGTGGTGCGACTGGCTATACTTTGTACTGGGACAATGTTTCTGGAATTGACAGCAGTGATACTGCGATTACTTCCATCACAAATGATAACTACACCCACAACAATCTGGATAACGGCTCAACTTATTATTACAAGGTAGCTGCGGTGAATTCATCTGGGACAGGAACTCTCTCTTCTGTTGCAAGTGCCCTGCTTTCTGCAAACATACAAGGTTCTCAAACCTACAATGCCCATACATATGCTATTACAAGTTCTGCAATGAATCACGCTGACGCTACGGCTGCTGCTGCTGCATTAGGAGGTTATTTGGTTACGATAACTACCAAAGCAGAAAATGATTGGCTGACTGCAACATTTGAAACAATTTATGGGGATATCTGGATCGGCGCAAAAGACGTTATAAGTGAGGGAACATGGGTGTGGGATAATGGCTCAGGCGAAAACTTCTCAAGTAGTTCGGTATGGCCCTCTGATAACACACGCAAATTTTGTTCTGATGAACCTAATGGTTCCGGTGATTGTGCACAAATCTACAAAGCATCTGGCTGCTGGGATGATACAACATGTAACACCACTAAATTTGGCATCATTGAATTTGATTAATGAGGTTTTCGAATTGAGACACTCTATCAAATGTAGACTCATCCGGATGAGAACTCGATAATAACACCAGCTCTGGGAGTGTTGAAATCAGTCTGGTTTTATTACAGATCGGATAGTGACAAATAATAACCATTTCAAACACTAATACTCTTGACAGGGGCACCCCCATAATTCCCTGTAACTAACCCCCACTAATTCTTCACAGTCAGACACCCTCTTGCAATACAAAATTAGAGGTTGACTCGGCTGTATTAAGTATGCTACCATCTTTGGTTGGCGAATCTAGGGAATTAGGGGGCAAAAAATAAATGTACCTATTTTGAGCCATTAGCACACAAAAACAGGCCATGATTTAGGATGTCCATCAAAATGGAGATCCTGTTATCTTATTGGTTGTATAATTATTATTTATTCAGTCTCCCCCTGTTCCACTACTCTGAAAGACATCGAATTTGAATTTTGGGAGTTCGAGTCTCTCTGCCGCACCATAAATAGCAACAGATAACATATAATTCATCTCCTTTAAATTACTAAAAGGGATGAAAATATGACTATTCAAACTTATTTCTTTTCATTACTGGTGAAGGAAAACGATGAATAAAGTTTTATACATAATTCTCTCCCTTTTACTTTTTAGTCTCACTATGATCTCTTGTAAAAGCGATGATACTGAAAAAGTTAACGAACCTATAAGTAAAGCTGGCGATACAGTTGGTGATGTTGTAGATCCTGTTGGTGAAGGGATTAATGATGGTTTAGATCCAGTTGGTGATGGAATTAATGATGGTTTAGATTCAGTTGGCGATGTGGTTAATGATGGTGTTGGAGCAATTACTGGTGGCAGCACTGGTGGGGCTGGTGGTGGTTCAGAATCCGGATCGGACAAAGACGTACCCATAATACATACGAAATTCGTTAAATATATTGGTGGGTGTTCTGATGTTGATATAAAGCAAACAGATGATGGTGGTTATATAATTGCTGGTTGTAGTGATGATAGTGCGTCGTTAATAAAGACAGATGTATATGGTGAAAAACAATGGGAAAAAACATATGGTTTAGGAGACTATTCGTCTGCTAATAGGACAGTTATTCAAACCAGCGATGGTGGTTATCTTTTTGCTGGTTGGAAAGGTGTCCTGAAAACCGATTCAAGCGGTAAAATGTTATGGAAGAAAAAGGGGGCCCCGGGGAATAAGAATCAGAACCCATATTATGAAGATGCAATTGAACATAGTAATGGGAATTATTATCTAGTTGGAGGACCGGTATTAGAACAAGCAATTATGGTGAAAATTAGTCCGACAGGTTCAGTTACCCATACAAAGTCTTATGGCGGTAGTTGCGTAGATGATATTTTTAGATCAGTTATTGAATCAAATGATGGCAAACTAATAATGGTGGGAGAAAAGACGCATGGTAATGGACCATTTCCCTGCTCTTTTTATTTTAAATATTGGAAAGATATCTGGGTAGTTAAAACCGGCAAGAATGGTGTCAAAATTTGGGCTAAAGAATATGGTGGTAAATACCTAGAAAAAGGAACGGATATTGTTCGTAGAACAAGTTCAGATGGATACGTGGTATTAGGACAAAAATGTTCCCATGGTGGAAGAATCTTTGATTGTGATTTCAAGTACAGGGCAATGTTTTTAAAAATCAATGAGGAAGGAGATGAAATAAAGGAAAGTGTTTTTCAAAATTTATATCATTATGAATGGGGGACACCCATGGCATTAGCCAATACTCATTCAGGAGGATATGTTTTTGTTACAGAACCCAATTCTTCAAAAAATAATTTATGGATAAGAAAATGGGGTAGTGGTGAAAAAACTATGGAGCTCAAGCTAAGAGTAGGTTCATTAGGTGGCAGGAGTATTATGAGGACTAACGACAATGGGTTCATAATAAGTACAACGGGAGGTACAATCATCAAAACAGATTCTAACTTGTCGTATGAGTGAAAATTACTGTCCGTGCCTCAACATTTTCTTCAAAAAAGATTTTTTGCTGAATTTAGAAAGAAAAACATGAATAAAATTTTAATAATACTAATTCCTTTTTTTAGTCTCATTGTCCTCTCCTGTGCAAAGATGGAGGAGTCATCTAGTAGTGGTAGTTCTTCAAGTTCAGTTACCAATGAAAGATCTTCAGGTGCCAATGAAAGCTCCTCATGTCCAGGCTGCAAAGTTTTATATATCGATAAAAAATCACTCTCTAAATATAAGACGGATAACTATCTCTTGTTTGACCCCTTTCAAGGACACCGTCAAGAGTCTCAGGGTGTTACAGATTTTGGTTTTGACTACAACGGGAGTGTCACTCCAGATCTCATCGATTTAAAAGAAAATTCCCACATTATGGGACCAACGTTCACCATTGAAATGTGGATCTGGAGCGACCAACATGGAGAACAGTATCAAAGGATTATGGGCCCAAATCCTCGCATAGTATTGGAGGGTAAAATAGCAAATGGTAATGCGACAATTAACTATGGATTACATACAAGGGGAACAGGTACCAACTACAAGCCCAAAGATAAACGTGAAGGAGGCATCAGAATAAGAAAGGTCGGTTGGTACCATTTAGCTATGACCTTTGATACTAATGATGATTTCATCTTCTATCTCGATGGTGAAGAAGTGAGTAGGGACGATCAGTTAAGGGGTAGAGTACCTTGGGATAATGCGACTGGACAGCGAGATAAGGAATTCAGACTAAGATATCTTGGCGGAAAATGTGGCGAAGGCAAAGGAAAGATATGCGGGGGCAGATTTATAGGAAAAATTGATGATGTTCGAATCTGGAATGTAGTCAGGACGCAGGAACAGATCCAAGAAACAATAAAATCAAGGAACAAGCCAAAGACGGCTAATGAACCTGGATATGAAAATCTAGTGGCTTATTATCCAATGGATGTCAATGATGATTGGGAACTGATTGATCTTAGTCCAAATGGGAAAAATTTTAAAATGGGACACTTAACACTCCAGCGCTTAGGCAAAGCGCCATTTCACCCTGACAATGTCAGCAAAAATCCTAGCCCGATGATAGCACGAGATGGGGTAGTTGTTTCAAATTCATTCATAATCGATGAAGATAGCCTTCCAAGATTTTTCTCAGATGATTGCCCAGATGGTCCTGACGGCAGCTTGACATGTCCATATCCAACCATACGAAGTGCAATGGATGATCTCCATAAAAGGGTAAAGAATGCTTCGTATAATGATGAGTATTTTGGATATCATTTATATGTCCGGGAAGGAAGGTATTCTGAGGTTCTAAAAAAATGGCACTTTAATAGAGATAATCAACTGAAAAACACTAAAGAGACTGATACAGGAGAACAAGTCTACAGACAAAAGGTCGGCCCCATAGTTTTTGAAGGATATCCAAATGAAAAGGTGATTATCGACGGTACTGTACCCCTTAATTCTAATTGGGAAAAAGCCTCTCTTGTATGGGACAACGGAACGAGCATTAGTATTTATAAAACAGTAGTTGATTTTGATAAAATTTCTAAAGAAGTCAGGACGCCCATTCGCAGGATCTATGGGTTATTTGTTAATGACAGATATATGATACCTGCGATGCCATATAATTTTAAAAATCCTACTGATCCAACCATTGGGAATCCAAATAATCCTGAACCGAATACTGTCTGGTCATTGTCAACAAGACCAGAACTAGCAGAAATTCCAGAAATAGAAGATGAAGATAATGAAACTCAAGTTCTTGCAGCAGAAGAACCCGACGATTCCAGTTTGCATAATATTGATAATGAGACACTTGCAGACAGTGGATTCTTTAAACACCCTGGGGGGCGACCTGTAAAATGGGGAGGAAAATATGCTCCAGGGAGCATGGAATTTTTTGATGGCGTTGAAGAATGGGCATTTGATAATAATACTAGGACTATTTACCTCTATGCCAGTGATAATTTTACCCCCAATTCCACAAATGTCCGAATCAGGGTAAGGGACAGAATCATGCATCTAAGAATCGCAGACTACATCACATTTAAAAATATCGACTTCTTTGCAGGTAGCATGAGGATCGGTGGTGCCCACCGTCTTACTTTTGAAAATTGCAGATTTTCACACAGTACCGATATGAAAGTTCTTGGTAACTACCTTACTTATTCTCCTATGACAACGGTAAGAAATTGCATTTTTGAATATAATAATGACGGTGACTCATGGAAACAGGGGCGATCCGGCCATCCGGTTCTTGAGAATGTCCTATTTAGGTATAATGATTGGTTTGGAGGTACTAACTGGCCTCCAGCCACATCCCGTAATTATATGAGCGATACCATGTCCAAAGCTGAAGCTCAAGGTGACCAAGCCTGGTATGGCACTCACTGGCGATATATTACAATTGAGAATAGTTGGACAGCTGGAATCTCAGGAGGACCTCGTTCTTTGGTGGAGTATGCTCGAATAGAGAATCTATATGAAGGTGGTGATGCTAGCGGTATTCAAAGAAATGCTTCAGGTGCCAGATATTCTACCACACGTTTCACATGGATCCTCAATGCGCCTGGTCTGAATGGTATGAGATTCGATAGTTCATGTGGTGCAAGGTTTGGTGACATACATAATGTCGTCTCAGCAGGCAACCAACGGGGTTTTCGGCTAAAGGGAGACTTTCACGATGTTTATCATGTTAATGCTTATCACAATACAAGGCAGGATATCAGTCTTAGTGTCGACTCGTATTGTGGCCCGAACATAGCCGGGGGGCGAGATATAAAAGAACCCGGTAACTGGAACTCAAATGCTCACAACCTTCTTGTAGCATCTTCATTTCAATGTTCTTCAGAAGACTGCTGGGCTGAGGGTACGGACCCTTTGACAAACAAAACTGGTGTTTATAATCCCACGTTTGATGTTCCTCATCTCCAATCTGTCGGTATCTGGTTCGGAAGGAGTCTCGCCTCTCAAGGTAAAAGCAAAAATGAGGTGGAAGGAGCAGGAAAAAACATATTGAAAGGTGGCTATGCTTTTCCTGGTGCTGAATTGGCGAACCCCTGGAGCCGAAATCTTTCAAAAACAGAATCAAAAATTATAAAACAGTATGGATCTAATCCATTTAAGGAAAGGGGCGTCTATTCTGATGGTAAATTCTATGGAGTGCAGAGCTATGACTTCCGACCCAAGAAGGGCTCACCCCTGATCGACAGTGGAGTCATCATACCGGGGATCAATGATGGAAATGATAAAGGAGTACCACACCCTGAAGATGGAATAGATTTTAATCACAAACCCTTATATCCTGGACAGAAACGCAAATTTGTTGGGGAGGCTCCAGATATAGGGGCCTATGAATATGGTGACAGCGTCTACTGGATCCCAGGATTCAGGTACCCCCATCCAAGTGTCCCAATTCCTAATGATGGAGAAGTAAAGGTCCCTATTGACCACAGCCTGGTTTGGAACTATCCCTACAAAAAGGATTATTCGAATACAAAGGCCTCCGTCAAGGTAAGCGGACCGGGAGTGAACCTCACAAAAGAATTTAAGTATCCTCATAACGTTTTTTTTCAAACATTTGAGCCCGGGGGGACCTATAACTGGTCTGTAACAGTCGATGGCGTAAGTGGCGGAAACTGGAGCTTCAAGACAGATGATAGGATCTACCCCTTGAATGATCGTTCAGTTGATACAACTGAAAAGAAGATCCTGAAGCCTCAACAACCCAAATTTCTGGAGGTGTCCGAAAATCATATTGCCTTTTTTCTTTTTGATATTCCGTCCTCCATTAATGCTAACCATAAGATTAAGTTACACTTAGTCCCTGAGTTAGTCCCCAAACTGAATGGAGAGATCGAGATCTACAAGTATGATTACAAGGGATGGGGAGAAAAACGGGATAAAAATAACATAGGAATTATTAACCATAGTCTGGGGACAAAACTGGCCGCTCTAACATCGCTAGCTAATGGAACTCCGGTGTCAGTAGATTTAACTGATAAAATAACTTCCTACGGAGAAGAATTTTCAATTGCTCTGAAGGTTTCGGATCCTTCAGATGAAGTCTATTTTTACAGTAAGGAAAGTGGAGGAGGTGGGAAAGACAAAGCCAAAATCCGGCCCCACATTTCCTTTGAATAAGATCTAATGTTTTTTTCAGGCTCAGGGATGATCCGTTTGGAGGTGTTGGTAGATGAAGAGCTTATGTGGTCACCAACTTGTAAATTTAAAGTAGCTAGTCTCTTTACTAGCTGAAGCCTTAATCAGATGTTGTTAAAACAAATAATAGAAAATCAAGTGAGATATATTTTCATAATTCTCTCAGTATTCATTTTTGGTCTTACTCTCAACTCTTGTTCAAAGAAAGACGATTCAGCAAGTTCTGCTAGCAGTAGTTCTTCCGAAATTGTATCAGTAAGTGACTCTAGTGGATATATACAAATAGAAAGTACAAACCATAGCTTGGATGAAGGCGATGTTATTAGATTTACCACTACAGATACGCTACCTGCAGGTTTAGCTTTAGCTACAGATTATTATGTTGTAGGGACTCAATCTACTAACACCTTCTTTGTTTCAGCGACTGAAAGCGGTACTCCGATTGCCTATACAGACGGAGGTACTGGAACTCACTCTTGGCAAATTGCCATGAGTTCTGATGGATTATTTGTTACGGTTGGAAATGTTGGAACCATTCTCACCTCTTCTGATGGAATATCCTGGACTGAAAGAACCTCTGGTACAACAAACAATCTCCATGGAGTCACCTACGGAGGCGGTCTCGTCTTGACGGTTGGAGATAATGGAACCATCCTTACTTCTTCGGATGGATCCACTTGGACTTCAAGAACTTCTGGTATAACAAACAATCTCTATGGAGTCACCTACGGAGGCGGCCTCTTCGTGACGGTTGGAGATAATCGAACCATCCTTACTTCTTCGGATGGAACCACTTGGGCTAATACTTCGGCTAATAAAAGAACAACACTTCGTTACTTCTCCAAGGCTGACTTACACCATCTCTATGGGGTCACCTACGGAGACGGTCTCTTCGTGACGGTTGGAGGGGATGCAACAATCTTTACTTCTTCGGATGGAACCACTTGGACTGAAAATGGGCAGGATTTTAGATCAAAGTGGGAGAATGGACAGTATTTCAAGGCAGTCACCTACCGAAATAAACTCTTCGTGTTAGTGGGTCGAGTAGGAAAAATATTTAACTCTCCTGATGGAATCACTTGGAAACAAAGGAAGGCTGGAACAGGAAGCAATCTCACGGGAGTCACCTACTCACACACTTGTGGAAAAGTAGAATGGAAAGGATTAGATGCTGGGTTGTGCAAGAACGGAATCTTTTTGGCTGTGGGTAAAGGGGGGAAAATTATCACTTCTTTTGATGGGAACTGGTGGGTTAAAAGAACCTTTAAAGGTGCAGGTTGGATATATGCAGTCACCTACGGAAACGGTACATTCGTGACGGTTGGAGAAAATGGAGTCATACTCTCCTCATTTGATGGAATATCTTGGCTTAGAAGAATCACGGGCAATGAGATAAAAACAAAAGGTATTGACCTTGTAAGACTAGATGTCCCGACTGGATATTTGGATATAAGAAGTCCCGGTCATAACCTAGATGTAGGCGATGTTATTAGATTTACCACAACAGGTACGCTACCTGTAGGTTTAGCTTTAGATACAGATTATTATGTTGTAGCGACTCCATCTAATAAATCCTTCTTTGTTTCAGAGACTGAAGATGGTACTCCAATCAGCTTAAAAGATTGTAGGGATGAGGAGAAAGAACTGGCTATCGATTTAAATTGTAACGGTACTGGAAAGAAAGGAACGCACCGTTGGCATTATTCCACTTTCATTGACGACGAGAGTGAAGAAGAGGATACTGAAGAAGAGGATACTGAAGAAGAGGATCCTGAACAATGGGCAAGAACTTCATTTGCAGTTCCCTCTGTTACAATAGAAGATCTAAATGCTGTCACCTACTCTGACCAGTTATAGGAAACCCTATGAGATATATACCCATAATCTTCTTCATATTTCTTTTTAGTCTTACAGTCATTTCCTGCAAAAGTAGTGATGATGAAGATTTAACGAGTTCTGCTAGCAGTAGTTCTGCTGGTAGTTCTTCCGAAATTGTATCAGTAAGTGACTCTGGTGGATATATACAAATAGAAAGTACAAACCATAGCTTGGATGAAGGCGATGTTATTAGATTTACCACTACAGATACGCTACCTGCAGGTTTAGCTTTAGCTACAGATTATTATGTTGTAGGGACTCAATCTACTAACACCTTCTTTGTTTCAGCGACTGAAAGCGGTACTCCGATTGCCTATACAGACGGAGGTACTGGAACTCACTCTTGGCAAATTGCCTTTGCCCTTGGAACGACAGGAAGCAATCAGTTGGCAACTCATGATTATGCAAATGGAGTTGTGACCGACTCATCCGGGAACATCTATGTGACAGGAGGTACCAAAGGGGGACTTGATGGAAATACCAGTCAAGGGAACACTGACCTCTTCTTACTTAAATACAATACCAGTGGGGCAAAACAGTGGACAAAGCAGTTTGGGTCGTCAAGTCGTGATTCCGCTAATGCCATTGCGATCGACTCTTCCGGAAACCTCTATGTAGCAGGAATAACCTTTGGGGGACTGGATTTGCATACCAATTCAGGCGCCAATGATTTTTTCGTGGTTAAGTACAACTCCAGTGGAACAAAACAGTGGACGCAGCAACTTGGGACACCAAGTACTGAAGGTGCAAATGGCGTTGCTACTGACTCATCGGGTAACGTTTATGTGGTAGGAGTCACCTATGGAAAACTGGGTAATAATAAATGGGGAAACTCTGACCTCTTCGTGGTTAAGTACAACTCCAGTGGTACTTGGCAGTGGACGAAGCAGCAGGGCTCAAATTCGTGGGATGAGGCTAGAGGAGTTGCAACCGACTCATCCGGGAACGTCTATGTGGTAGGAGGCACCAAAGGGGATAAAATGAATGGTGTTAAGATTGGTTACAATATGACCGAAATCTTCGTGATTAAGTACAACTCTAGCGGGGCAATGGCGTGGACGAAGGTACTGGGGACATGGAGGAAAGATTTTGCTAATGCAGTTAACATCGACTCATCGGGGAACATCTATTTAGTAGGAGCAACTGAAAGAGACCTGGAGGCTGAGTGTAAGAAACACAAACAAGAGTGTGATAATTTTGCTGGAGGGGATGACCTATTCGTGGTTAAGTTCGACTCCAAAGGGGAAAAGCAGTGGACTAAGCAGTTGGGGACAAGGCGTAATGATCGTGCTACAGGGGTAGCCACCGACTCATCCGGAAATATCTATGTGACAGGATACACCTATTGGAGACTGGATGGGAATACCTATGCAGGTTCCAATGACGCTTTCGTGGTTAAGTACTTAGATAATGGTACAAAGCTGTGGACTAAGCAGTTTGGAACACCGAGTTCCGATCTAGCTGATGGAGTTGCGACCGACTCATCCGGAAACGTCTATGTGGTAGGATACACCTATGGGGATCTGGATGGTAATACCAATACAGGTGCCAGTGACATCTTCGTGGTTAAGTACAACTCCAGTGGAACAAAACAGTGGACAAAGCAGCTCGGGTCATCAATGTGGTACTGAGAGTCGCACATCGTGCCGGGTGCGCCAGTCTTACCAACGTATTGCGCAATTACAAATTTTAAAAAATCTTCATTTGTATCACTTTTGAGCCATTGAGTTTTAAAAATGGCACGACAAGATATCTTTTCAAAATCATTTAACCTGACATATACGTAAATTTATTAATATTAAACTTACTAAGTTATATCTAATGAGAACATCTCTACAAATAATATTAATTATTTTTTTCAGTCTTAATTTAAT
>Ga0207992_1001274_pt1 | contig 11325 bp, 11 predicted proteins | sample ETN02SmetaG_FD_185788 | JGI IMG/M metagenome (GOLD analysis project Ga0207992, IMG submission 185788) | Marine microbial and viral communities from oxygen minimum zone, Eastern Pacific Ocean - ETNP2014F10-02SV255 (SPAdes) (version 2) | ecosystem: Environmental > Aquatic > Marine > Oceanic ...
CTGTTCCGTAACAACCGTCGAACCTCTCGATTAGGTCATTGATCCCATCGTTGTCGTCGTCCAGATCGTTCAAATCGTCAATACCGTCGTTGTCGTGATCCTCTGTGTTGGTCTCCTCTAGGAAGAATCCGTAACTCGGATCGAGTGCCAAGGCCGAGGTATCCGAGACCTTTCCGTAAATAGCGGCTGGGTCATTATAGAATGGGTCGTGGAATGCTGCCTGTTGGAATGGATTGGTGGATGCAGGTTGGTTTTGGCCTTCGCCCTGTACTGGTCCGCCAATCTGCTCAAGTTGCTGGTAGGCCGTTCTCTTGGGTGTGTCATCGTTTCTCGGGCTTTCCGGGGAATCACCTGATTCAGGCATGATTGAGAGCTGTGTGCTCAGGAGCATCAATGCGATTATGGAAATAGCTGGTAGTACTCTCTTGTTTGTGTTTCTCTCTTCCTTGCTAATCATGCAAATCACTGCTTACCCTCGGGTAGGTTCGTGGCCCGATTCTACGTGCTTATGAATGGGTGGCATCCTGCGCAGAGTTCCGTATCACAGTGGCGTCGATGTATCATCTCGAGGCAGTCAATTCCTGTGATAAGGCGAACCTCTGTTGATTTCCGAGGCCCTGTATAGTTGCTCCATCAACAAAGCGGCCGCCATTTCATGGGTAAGAGTGAGTTGAGAGAGGGAGATGATTTGACTAGCCGACCTTTTCAGTTCCTTGCTGAAACCATCATGGGGGCCCACTGCTATGTTTGTTGTATTGCCATCGATTGTTGCAGATTTGAGCCAATTTGCCAATTCCTCACTGGTCATCGCAACGCCCCCCTGGTCTAGAAGGACCAGTTGACCGGGTAGATTGGAGAGTTCTGATTCGTATTTGCTACTGTCTGATGATTCGGAGAATTGTAATGATATCCCCCTTGATCTGACCCTGTTCTGGTATCCATCAAGTATGGCAGCGATGCTCCTATCTTTCGGGGTTCTATCCAGATGGACAATGACTCGTCCCATATGGGTTCGTGGAGAGTGAAGCACTTAGGGCTTCACAAACCATCAAGTCATTGAGCATAGGCGTTCGACACATTATGGGATGGTGGCCTTTCCGGAGGAAGAGGGTTTTCCATAGCGAACCGCATATCAAGAGTTCAAAAATGTGGATTCAGGACCTTAGAGAGTCCTGTGAGAGGAACTTTGACGAGAGAGAGAAGGGGCAGTTAGAAGTCGGGGAAATCAGGGATAAATGGAGGAAGGCGCATTCCGATGGTGAAGTTGACGAACCTCTACTCGATGGCCTGGAGAGGCGATATGAGATGCTGGTTGACGCACAAGATTCTGAATGGTCCAAATTACTAGATAACGAAGATTTTTGGAAGGCTGGATGGGGTAGCAAGGTGGAGGGGTGAGATGCTACTTTGGATTGTTCTACTGAGCGGACTTGGAGGGTATTGCTACTACCTAAGCAGACTGCAACCCTTCCCTGAGAAGGGCGGTAGATTTGCCATTGTTCTCTTTTCTGGGGCTCTAGTACTCTGGATTTCGAGCACCGGCCCAGAAGAAGTTGGGGAGGACCTTCCAGCAGCGATTTCGGTTTTTCTTGGGGGAGTTTTCGTTGTTACTGGAATAAGGGATATGAGCGTGATGAAGGCAGACGTGATCGTGGCTCCTCTTGCTGGAATACTCTTCTGTGTTGGAGGGATTAGCCTCCTGTCATCGAGGTGGGAGGTTGCTACTCAGATGGAGCAAATCGGCTCGTTCTTCCTAGCCAGCACAATGGTGACTGTGGAGTTGTACCTTGTCTTCAGAGGCCTAGTAATCGGGGTTCCTGGCATAGCGTGGTCGAAATCGGGATTGAGGCAGATACACAGAGGGCTGATTCTCGGCCCCAACGGTGCAATTGCTCACTTTGAGAGGTCATGGGACGTGGAGGACCAGTGGATAAATTCAATGAGTCACGCTGCTCTTGTTCTCATCCATAGGCATCTTGGGAATCTCGATGACGAAGCCAAGAATCTTGCGGAACTAGAGAAGTTAGGTGGGTGGGAGTCCGTTGATTCTTCATGGTCTCAGGCGGTAGAAGAGGGACTATTGGCTTCGGTTCCCGTTTGAGTACGATTGAAAGCATGTAACCCATCGGACATCCATGGTCCGAATTAACAGAGTTCACACCGGGACCGGAGACGGAGGTGAGACGTTCCTTCTCGATGGAACGAAAGTTGGGAAGGAAAGCCTCAGGGTCGCGCTGTTTGGGACAATTGACGAGTTGAATTCCCAGGTGGGGGTGGTCAGGATGGAGTTCGGACGAATGCCGGGGGTCACGAGATTCCATCGGCCCGATGAAGCAGACGAGGCATTGATGCGGGTGCAACAGGAGCTCTTTGATTTGGGCGGTGAGTGTGCCTGCGACCCCGGAAAACTTCCGGAACAAATGGCCCTGATTGGGATGGGGCAGTGCGATCGATTGATTCATGAGATGGATCTTTGGATTGAAGAACTGACTCCTCTGGAGTCATTCGTCTTGCCAATGGGGACTGCCCCGGTTGCTTTCCTGCATGTGGCTAGAACTGTGGCTAGAAGGGCGGAAAGGGAGGCTTGTCGTCTGAGGGATGTCGAAGGCGGCGGCTCAGTCAGAGATGAGGTGATATGTTACCTAAATAGAATCTCAGACTGGCTTTTTGTTCTAGGGCGGTGGATAGCTAAGAATACTGGAGAAAGTGAGACTCTGTGGACACCACTTGGGAAAAGGGAGTCCGAATCATAGGTTCCGACCGCTTGACCGGAGGTGTTCCCGGGCGGAGCGGAGAAGTTCCTTCTCTTGTTCGAAGGTAATCAAGTCCTCTGCATCATCCAACTGAAGCCAGAGATAATTGGTGTGCTCATGTGAGAGGATTACATCAATCTCATCCGTCTCGGCTAGATACCAGAAGACCTGCTTTGGAGTCTCTCTGCCCCTTCTAGAATATGTGTACACGGTCTTTTCACACCACGACTCATCTATGCTGACCTCAGAGATTCCAGTCTCCTCCGTGAGTTCACGAAGAGCGGTTGAATGATGATCTGGGTCAGACTTCTCGACATGTCCCTTGGGAAAGCTCCAGTGCCCCTGTGGATACTGGAGCAGAAGAATGCTGTCAAAGTTCAGTAAGATGAAACCGCAAGAGGTCTCTAGGGGTCCGGGTCTGCTCTGCATTGCAACAACATGCTACGGTGGAGGATGAAAACCTTCCGTGAAAGTGTTTCTAATATCCGAAACCACCATTGGTGTGGTCATTTGCCCAAAGATGTGGCAGAGGAACCTTTCGATCTGGAAATTAGGCGTATTGTCACGGACAGTGATCTGGACGGAGTGGTTACCGGTGCCATTCTTCGTCGTTGGTGGACGGACGCAAATGTCATCTTCGGCCATCCAGGGGAATTGAGAGCAGGAGTTTTTGATGAGGTGATTGACCGCTGGACCGCTGTTTGTGACCTTCCGATGCATCGTAGTTGTGGCCTGAGTATCGACCACCACCAATCTAACAAACCGGATGGGGATGCTGGAGATTCGATGATAATCTGGAGAGATAGCCCTTCCGCAGCAAGGATTGCGTACGATGTTTTCTCAGAACGGGTTGATCTCTCTGATTTTGAGAGTCTTCTAGGATGGGTGGACAAGCTCGATAGTGGTGCTATTTCCCATGAGGAATATCTTGCGGACAGCCCCGTTCTATGGCTCAGCAGAGTCATCGACGCTGGAGAGGGGGTTGCGATGAAGGTACTCGAATTTCTCCAACAGGGGGTCCCTGTCGATCAGATATTATCTGATTCGGATATTTCAGAGATTATTATCCATAAAAAGAGGGAGATGGAGGTCCTCATTACGGCTATTCGAGATAGCATGCTAATTGAGGATAGGATGGCAATCGTTAGGTTGGAGGGAACAGGAATCCGGTCAAATGGGTACCAAGTTACTGCTATGGCAGGTGACAAGTGTGATGCTTGCATGGTGATTCATGGGGAATTGGGTGCAACGTTTGGCGAAGGTGACAGTTACCCCGTCTCGGCATCATTCTACACCAATTCGTTCCTTCATCGAAGTGGTGGGATATACGACTTGACTGCATTGGCAACCCGTTTCGATCCGGACGGAGGGGGGCATGCAAATGCATGTGGCTGTCGGATAAAGCCTATCGATGGCCTAAGTGTGGCAGATAGGGGGATATCAGAAGATGACATCGCCAGAAACATTGGTGCATGGCTTCAGATGTGGTCTGAGCGCTAGTCGGAAGCGGCAAGTTGGGTTTCATCATGCGTTTTTCCAAACCGCGCGATATCTTTTTCCTTCCTTCCCAGGGATGGTCGAAGAGTGTCTCTCAACCTCTGCCAAACCTTCGCCGATTTGATTGAGGAAATCCCAGGTCAGTGGCCATGGGGGTCCACTTTCCTGTATGTCCGATTCATCTGCTAGCCTCCCTATGCAGACCAGCTTCCCACCACTTGCAAGCATTGGTGCTAGATTTGTGAATGCTCTTTTCCTAATCTCTTCTGGGATTGCTTGCAGGATGTGCACCTCCAGCACCAAGTCAAATTTACCGAACCAGCCTTGCTCGGGATTGAGCAAGTCACCAGCCACCCAATCAATATCGGCCCCTTGGTGCAAATGCCGGGCCCACTCTACTGCTTCTTCAGAGATATCGAAAGCGGTAACTTCCCATCCTCTTTCCCATAGGAAAAAGGCATCTTCGCCCAGTCCTGAGCCGACAACTAGGGCTCTTCCAGAGGCCTCGTTTTCGTTTGTCCACCCGATCAAGAAAGGATGTGGTTCCGCCCAATCCCATGGAATCTGTCCTCTGTCTCTATTCGAGTATCGGTAAAGGTCCTCGAACCATGACAGGGGTTGCTGAGAGGATTCTGCTTTTTTTACCATTTCGAGCATTCTTTCACGGACTTCGTCCATATTATCAGACCTACATGTGAGAGACTACTGCATTTCCGAAATCTGAGCATGAAAGAAGGGTCGCGTCATCCATCAATCTCTCGAAGTCGTAGGTTACCGTCTTCGATGAAATCGCTCCTCCCATCCCCTTTACAATAAGATCTGCCGCTTCTGTCCATCCCATGTGCCTAAGCATCATCTCTGCTGATAGTATTAGGCTTCCTGGATTGACCTTGTCCTGACCTGCGTACTTGGGTGCGGTTCCATGGGTTGCCTCGAAGATTGCGATTCCTGAATCGTAGTTGATATTGGCGCCCGGTGCGATTCCTATTCCCCCTACCTGTGCAGCTAGTGCGTCTGAGATATAGTCACCATTGAGGTTCATTGTAGCTAGTACGCCATATTCCCTTGGTCGTGTTAGAACCTGCTGAAGCATTGCGTCGGCTATCACATCCTTGACAGTGATCGTGGTTCCAGTATTGGGGTTGTCAAACGTGCACCATGGCCCGCCATCGATTTCGACGGCTCCGAACTCTTCCTTTGCCAGCATGTACCCCCAGTCTCTGAATCCCCCTTCTGTAAATTTCATTATGTTGCCTTTGTGAACAAGAGTGATCGAGTCCTTGTCATTATCTATGGCGTAGTTTATCGCTGCCCTCACAATTCTAACTGTCCCCTCTTTGCTAATCGGCTTTATTCCCAGTCCTGCTGTATCCGGGAACCGGATTTTGTCTACACCCATCTCCTTCTGAAGGAAATCGATGACCTTTCGAACGTCCTCGCTACCTGCTTCCCACTCTATTCCGGCATAGACATCTTCGCTGTTTTCTCTGAAAATTATCATGTCCACGGCCCCCGGATCTTTGACTGGGCTGGGCGTGCCCTCGAACCATCGAACAGGCCTGACACACGCAAACAAATCCAATTGCTGACGAAGAGCTACGTTGAGACTTCTAATCCCCCCTCCTACTGGAGTCGTAAGTGGTCCTTTTATCGAGATGAGCCCTTCTCTCATTGATTGCTTGGTTTCTTCCGGTAACCACTCGCCGGTGGCATCAAATGCCTTCTGGCCTGCTAACACTTCTGACCAATGTATTCTTCGCTCAGTAGCATAGGACTTTTCCACGGCACTGTCGACGACATTGATCATTACTGGAGTGATATCTATGCCTATTCCGTCTCCTTCGATGTAGTTTATTTCGGGGTTGTTTGGGACTGTCAATTGCCCGTTCGAAATTGAAATCCGCTCGCTGTCTGACATGTCCCTCACCATACTCCGACCGAAGAGGCATAGATGAAGCCAACCCTTCAAGGGGATGGGTTGTGTCGAGAGGTCGTGAACGGCGAAGTGGTTTGGACTGAAGCGGCTGGATATGTCGGAACCACAGGCAGAGGGAAGAGCTTCGGAATTTATGGGTCGGATTCTCCGAGCCCCATGGAAATGGTTCTCCATGGACATGCTGCCTGTTCTCTGATTGACGTAATCGACGGGCTAAAGCATAGAAAGGAAAATGTGGAATTCATCAAGGTGGAGATTGAAGCTGATAGGGCGAATGAATCTCCCAAGGTATTCACGTCGGTAAGAATGCGCTACATAGTCAAGGGCGACGTCCCAGAAACCCTGGTTAATCGCCTTATTGAAAGCAGTCACGAAAAGCACTGTAGTGTTGGAATAATGATTACTCGTTCTGGTGCCAGCCTAGAGTGGAATCTAGAAATGAAATCATAGATTACAGGCAATATTTATTCGGGGTTCTAGAAAATAGAACTGCCACCTTTTTCTTCAAAATAGTCATCTCAATGGTGTCTTCAATACTAAGCATTAAACACCCCCCATTCAGAATCGCAACTCCCTTGCACAGACGGGACCATTCCCGACTGGTAAATATGGGAGGCAATGAAGAATGCAGACGAAAATTAAGTCCTCTGGAGATGGCTCTGACGCTGAGAAAGGGTTGGTCGTAGAGCGTAGATTCACGTCTGCAGACCAAGACCCCTTCGACTCCTTCGATTGGATTGACATGGACGTAGAGATCAGGAATCCTGATGGTTCCATGGCTGACTCGATAGAGGGAGTGAAATTGCCGTCGGGGTTCTCAGGAATCCCTGGGAAGGTTTGTGCTCAGAAGTATCTGCGCAAGGCAGGCGTTCCAAAGCACCTCCGAAGCGTTCCCGAAGAAGGAATTCCCGTTTGGCTACAGCGAAGTGAGCCGGATCACGAGCGGTTGCAATCAACTGATGCTACCGAAAGAATGGGTGGTGAGACTGATGGAAGACAACTCTTCCGTCGACTCGCAGGGACCTGGACCTACTGGGGCTGGAAGTACGGCTACTTCGCAAGCGAGGCAGATGCCCGTGCGTACTTCGATGAGATGTGCTATCTGATTGCTAGTCAGCGATCTGCACCAAACAGCCCCCAGTGGTTCAACACAGGTCTTCACTGGGCATATGGGATTGAAGGACCTCCGCAGGGCCACAGTTTCGTTGACCCGGAGACTGGTGAAGTTGGCCTATCCACTAGCGCCTACGAGCATCCCCAGCCACATGCTTGCTTCATTCAGTCTGTCTCGGATTCTCTCGTGGGTGGAACCGATTCAATAATGGGACTTTGGAATCGGGAGGCACTTCTTTTCAAGTATGGATCAGGGACTGGTTCTAACTTCTCTAACATCAGAGGAGCGGGCGAACCTCTCTCGGGCGGTGGGACTTCGAGTGGTCTCCTGTCGTTCCTGAAGATTGGAGACAGGGCTGCTGGCGCGATAAAATCCGGAGGCACCACCAGAAGGGCAGCAAAGATGGTTACCTTAGACCTAGATCATCCTGACATCGAAGAGTACATCGATTGGAAGCCAACGGAGGAGGAGAAGGTCTCCGCTCTAGTGATCGGTAGTGCAATCCTGCAGAAGCATGCAGATTCGATAATGGACTCGATTTGGTCATTTGGAGATGACGAAGGTAGATTCAGCCAGAAAACAAACCTAGGTCTGAGGAAAGCAATGGTCCGAGCCATGAACGATAGTGTTCCACAGACCCATATTCAGAGAATACTGGACCTAGCTGAGCAAGGCTGGAAGGGTTTGGAGTTTGAGTCTCTGGACACAGACTGGCAAGGTGAGGCCTACGCTACTGTGTCCGGACAGAACAGCAACAATTCAGTTAGGGTACCCAACTCATTCATGGATGCAGTCAAGACCGGTGGAGAATGGAATCTCTACTTCAGGACAGAGAGAGAGTCTGCTGCAGACGAGGGGAGGGATCCCGTTCCCTGCAAGACTCTCGATGCGGGGGCGTTGTGGGACAAGGTCGCATATACAGCCTGGGCTTGTGCCGACCCGGGAGTTCAGTTCGACACCACAATCAACGAGTGGCATACGTGTCCAGAGGCTGGTAAGATCAACGGATCAAACCCCTGTTCGGAATACATGTTCTTGGATGACACGGCTTGCAATCTAGCGAGCATCAACCTGCTTCACTACTACGACCTAGATACTCATAAGTTCGACATCGAGGACTTCAGACATAGTGTCAGACTCTGGACAACGACCCTTGAGATTAGTGTCCTTATGGCGCAGTTCCCTTCTGAGTCGATTGCAAAGGGGTCGTACGACTACAGAACCCTTGGTCTTGGCTACTGCAACATCGGATCGCTTCTGATGCACATGGGAATTCCATACGATGACGAGCGGGCTTACGCTATTTGTGGGGCGTTAACCTCGATAATGTGCGGTGAGAGTTACACCACTAGCGCAGAGATGGCATCCATCCTTGGACCGTTTCCCGACTACGAGAGGAATGCTGACGACATGCTCAGAGTTATGCGGAATCACAGGAGGGCAGCATACGACGCCCCCGACTCAGAGTACGAGGGTCTGACGGTCCCCCCTATGGGGATTAACTCGAAGAAGTGCCCGAAGGATCTCCTGGACGCAGCGAGGAGTTGCTGGGACAGGGCGCTGCTGGAGGGGGGAGAGCACGGATTCAGGAACGCTCAGACCACAGTGATAGCGCCGACCGGAACAATAGGTCTGGTCATGGGAGCCGATACAACCGGTGTGGAGCCTCAGTTCTCCCTGGTGCAGTACAAGACGCTCGCGGGTGGCGGATCTCTGAGAATCATCAACCACGGAGTTCCCAATGCTCTTAGCAGGCTAGGTTATTCTGAAAGCGATGCGATCTCTATAGAGGAGTTCATCATGGGAACGAAGAGGCTGGGTGACTGCCCGAGCCTGCCTGTTGAGAGATTGAAGGGTGCCGGATTCGATGATGCGCTTCTCGCATCGATTGAAGGGAAGATGGGGGATGTCTTCGACTTGAAGTCCGCTTTCGCACCATCCATCCTTGGTGAGGAATTCTGCGTAGGAAAGCTCGGAATGACGAAGGCCCAAGTTGATGACCTGTTCTTCGATACCCTTGGATTCATCGGATTCACGGGACAGGAGATTGACGCTGCGAATGATCACATCTTCGGATACAATACCATTGAAGGAGCACCCGGTTTGAAGGACGAGCACCTAGCTGTATTCGACTGTGCCACTCCATGTGGAAAGTACGGTAAGAGGTCAATCGCCTGGGATGCACACGTCAAGATGATGGCAGCTGCCCAGCCCTTCATATCCGGGGCGATTTCAAAAACCATCAACATGCCTTCTAATGCTTCGATAGAGGACGTTCGGGAAGCCTACAACCTCAGTCACGCCACTATGAACAAGGCCTGTGCGGTGTACAGAGATGGTAGCAAACTGTCACAACCACTGATGAGCCAGCTAGTCGACTCGATGGAACTCGAAGAGGAGGGAGAAGAGACGGTTGTGGAGAAGATGGTGGAAGAGGCAGCCAGTGCTCTACCTCTACCAGAACCGGTGGCCATGCCGGTTGCAAAGGCGCTTGTCGAGAACTACATCGCGTCCAAGAGGGTGCTTCCGCACAGGAAGAGGGGGGCGAACTTCAAGGCCAGAGTCGGTGGCCACAGCGTACGACTGATCACTGGGGAATACGAAGATGGAAAGCTCGGTGAGATCTTCCTGCTAACCTCCAAGGAAGGTGCTGCTTGGAGGGCCCTCCTGTCCCAGTTCGCCATAGCGGTGTCAATTGGTTTGCAGCACGGGGTTCCAATAGACGCCTTCGTGAAGTCATTCACGTTCACCAAGTTCGAGCCGAGCGGAATGATAGAGGGCGGCAGTGGCCGAGTGAAGATGTCCTCGAGCATCATCGACTGGGTCTTCCGCGAGCTCGCAATCGAGTATGCTGGCAGGAACGACCTCGCTCACGTGCCCCTAGAGGAAGAGGACCTGGACCCGTTCTCCATCAGCAGGCCAGAGGTGACGGAGCAGGGACTAGCTAGGATGCAGGGTGAGAGACGTGAGGTCCAGATGACCCTGGAGGCCGCTATGGGTCCAATCGTTGATGCGGATACGAAGGCGAGGCAGGCTGCGAAGGAGAGGGGCTTCACTGGGGACATCTGTGACGATTGCGGTGGAAGCCAGATGGTCAGGAACGGCACCTGTCTGAAATGCAATGAGTGTGGTTCTACAACCGGTTGCTCATGACTTAGCCGACTTCACGGCGCGTCTGAACGAGATTACTGCCAGGACAATCAAAGCGAACCCGAGGAGGAGTCTTGAGGATTTGACATCAGTATAGAACACGCCTATTGAACCTACCTCGGAGATATCGAGGGTGTGGAATCAAATCTCAAGTTCGATATTGAGGTTCTGAATTAGTTCCTTGTATCTGTTCCTTATTGTGACCTCTGTCACACCGGCCACCTCGGCAACCTCTCTTTGCGTCCTTCTCTTTCCACAAAGCACGCTTGCGATGTAGATAATCGATGCAGCAATTCCGGTTGGTCCTCGACCGCTTGTCAGCTCCTTCTCCTGAGCAGCAGCAATTAGCTCGTAGGCCTTTGCCTGCACCTCGGCATCGAGATCTAGACCGGAGCAGAATCTGGGGATATAGTCCTCGGGCTTGGTCGGTGGGATCTTCATTCTGAGCTCTCGAACCATGAATCGATAGGTCCGGCCGATCTCCTTCCGTCCAGTACGGCTTGCCTCCCCTATCTCGTCAAGGGTCCTTGGATTCTCACAGATCCTGCATGCAGCGTAGAGGCTTGCAGCAGCTACGCCCTCAATCGAACGACCGCGGATAAGGCGTGCGTCGACTGCCTTCCCATAGGTGACCGCGGCGGTCTCTCTGATCGTCTTTGGGAGTTCCAATCGGCTAGCCATCCTATCTAGCTCCGCTAGAGCCATTGCCTTGTTTCGCTCGGTGGCATTGCTAACTCGGGATCTCTTCTGCCACTTCCTCATCCTGTAGAACTGGCTCCTGTATCTGCTAGAGATCGACTTACCAGAGTAGTCCTTGTTCTGCCAGTCGATATCTGTGGAAAGCCCCTTGTCGTGCAGCATTACTGTCATCGGTG
>Ga0207992_1001277_pt1 | contig 11318 bp, 9 predicted proteins | sample ETN02SmetaG_FD_185788 | JGI IMG/M metagenome (GOLD analysis project Ga0207992, IMG submission 185788) | Marine microbial and viral communities from oxygen minimum zone, Eastern Pacific Ocean - ETNP2014F10-02SV255 (SPAdes) (version 2) | ecosystem: Environmental > Aquatic > Marine > Oceanic ...
GGTTCCCAGCTGCGACCAAAATGAAGTCTGTCGGGACTGGCTCTGACTTCGTCAGGGCTCCCGAGGACCTCTCGGAGCGCCCGCTGATGGAAAGTTCCCTCTCCTGCATGGCAACTAGAAGGGCCTGCTGCTCCTCCATCCTGAGCATCCTGATCTCGTCGATGTAGAGTACACCCTTGTTGGCTCTGTGAACCGCTCCGGGTTCAACTCGCTCGTGTGCAGGGGTTGCGAGGTCGGCACCGGATTGGAACGGATCGTGCCTTACGTCTCCCAGAAGAGCGCCTGCGAGGGTCCCGGTTGCGTCTATGAATGGTGGCTCGTCGCTCCTCTCATGCTTGATCAGGAGTTTTGGGATGTTGGATTCGTCGCCTGCTGTAAGTCTGGTCCTGAGGAAGAAGTAACCGAACACCAGGATGAATGACCCGAAAATGAACGTGAGTATCTCTCCCGAAGAGATGGTCGCGAGCAGGAGGGCCGCGCCGACGACCAGGGCGATGAACAGGAGGGTTCTGTTGGTGCGCTCCCTCTGCTGACGAACATGGGCCCTTCGCTCGGCGATGAGCCTGGAACCCCTGCCTGCTGGGACAGTGCGAACCTTCGGTTCGTTCTCGTCCTCGTGGTTTCGGTAGACCAATATGTCCTCTAGCTGTTCCGGAGGGAGGAACTCGGTCATCGAGCGAGCGAGCATGGACTTCCCGGTGCCTGGTTCCCCGACCATTATCATGTGGCGCCTCTGCTCGGAGGCCTTCCTGACGACTATCGACGCTGCTTCCTGGCCAATCACCTGATCGACTAGTTTTGGAGGGATCGGCACCTGCTCCGTGGACTCGATGTCCAATCCCTCAATCCATTCCTCGACGGCAGTTTCGCAAACTGAATCAGAGTCATTGGAGACGCCGAATGCATATCCCTCTTCCCATGAATCGAGTGGGTCCTGTGAGGGGACTTGGCCTTCTTCGTCCAGTTGGTCCTGTTCCGTCATGGCCATCCCTCGGGGACTTTCCTGCTAGTAGCACCTTCTTGAAGGTGCGTTTGCGGAGTCAGGGGCCATTTTCCCTAGTTCTGCCTCTCTAGATACTGCTCGCCATAGTACTTCCATTGCTCCATGGTCCAGCCAGAGGGCAGGCCGCCTTCGGGTAGAGGGGGGTGGATTTCTTCGGGATGCTCGAAGTCCACTGTCTCTTCCTGTTGTGGCTGGCTGAGGTTTTGAGGGAGGGAATACGAGGGCTTGGATTCCTCTTCCCTGCTCTGACCCATTGCCCCTGAGAAGTACAGGCCGGCCATCGTCCCGCCCCCGATGAAGACCATCAAGACCAGTATGCCCACAACGATTTCCATTGCAGAAAGACTCGAGTCGTCGCCTCCGGACTGCTGGTCCGCCTCCGTGTCGTCTTCCTCCTCGACTTCCGGAATCGAGGTTTCGGGCTCATTCGTGGTTGGGACCAGGATATCTATCTGCTCAGGGGTCGACCTGTCCCATCCATCGGCATCTACTGCCTTCACGGACAGGGTCAGGTAGTCCCCTATGGAGAGTCCGGAGTTAACGGAAGAAGTCACTAGGAATGGGCCAAGCCCATCGGATAACCCCGCTGAATGGCAGATTCCGACTATTCCATTGCAAATAGACCAACGGACCTCTGAATCGACCAGTTCTATGTCTCCATCATACGCGATCGTCACCGTAGGATTGGATCCGATTACGAAGTCCTCGAGTTGGACCTCGAGGTCGCCTTGGTCGAAGTCTGTTTGCCATGATAGCGGCTTTGCGTCGAGGATGGTGACGATGAATTGCGATGAACTCCAGTCCCCGTGGCTGTCAATCAGGGTTAGTTTGACGTTGTGCTCTCCTGGCTCTTCCCACATCATGTTTAGGACGCCGTTGATATGATCGAATTGGACTGAGCCCGGGACCGAGGTGTCGACATCGACCCATATCTCCTCGTCCGGGTCATCGACGTCGGACATCAATGGGAGGATTCCAACTGATGCTGACTCGCCTGACTTCATGGTTAGTCCTTCGAGGCTGGAGATATCTATCTCAGGGGCGTCGTTGACGTTGATCACGAAGAAGACGACAGAAGTCTGGGATGACTTTGCCCCGTCATCCGCCATTACCACGATCTCGGCGACTCCGTTGTAGTCCTCGTTTGCTGTTATGGCAGTGATAGTTTGATCCGTAATCGAAACGTGAATCAGGTCTTCGTTGCTGTTCGAAACGATGGATAGAGATAGATCGGATGGAGGGGCCGGGTCGCCATTTTCATCCGAGTCTGACAGGAATACAGTGAGTATTGTGCTGGCGGACCCGCCTTCGAAGACTGCCTGAGTGGGTATGGGGGCCCATCGAGGAGCCCCGTTCTCGATAACGTTGAACAGGAGAAGGCCGTTGTTAACATCCTCTCCATCGTCGATGGAGATTGAGATGCCCTGGGGAATCGGGTTGCCCATTGAGTCGTCCAGAATTGAGTCGAAGAGAACGGTAATCTCGGAGGTGGCTGAGTTCCAGCCCTTGAACTCGGAGTCTGAGCTGGTGATGGAGAGCATGGACAGGGGAGTCTCGGCGTCCCTGACCAAGCCCTCGAGGGAAATCGCCTCTGTGGAGCCAATCTTCACCGTGGGGGTGCCGACGAATCCAGCATCGTTGCTGTTCAGGACTCTGGGGAGTGCATTGCTTAGCTCGAAGGCCTCGAATGTGACGAGCCATTCGCTCTGCTGACCTGCGGCGTCCTCCCACATCACTCTGGTGTCATACTTGCCTGATTCTGCATTTGGAGGGGTCTGAATAGTGTGGACGTAAACCGTATTTGCTCCTGAACCCTCCATGACAGGTTCGGTTATCCAAGAGGACTCCCAAGCATTTTCTCCCGACCTTGTGTACTCCATCTGCGGAGTCATTGATGACATGTCGTCAACCAGGTCATTGGGCAATGCGGACGACTCGAACTGAACCCTGTCCCCTCTTTCAACGGTTGTTGAGCCAGTCGCTGCTGGTTGAGATGGGATTGGCGGCATGTCGTGCAATGCGACTTCATCGACATAGTCGTTCGAAGAGTTGCGATCGCTTCCCATGTCGAACAGTTTTGCCCTGAATGTGGATACTCCGGACGAGATTGTCTCTAGTTCCGATGTATCGAAATCAATCTGGTGGAGGAAGGAGCCTGCGACTCCGATAGTCCCAATTGGCTGCCCTCCGATGTAGACCTCATCCGAGCCGCTGATGATGTAGATTCCGAGTTCCCCCCCCTCTTCGTATGGCTCGACCCCGTTGTTGGAAACCCTGGCTGAAATCTGCAGAATGTCCCCGGATACGAATCCTGGCATCTGGTTTGTGTTCTCCACCTCGAACTCCAAAATTCCCACGTCGATCAATGGCCCCATGTCTGGGTCGATCGCCACCAGGAACTCGTTGTAGGATGTGTGGGGGCCGTCCATCAGGGCTAATACTGGCCAGAAATTCTCCCACTGGGTGTTTCCCCCCCCTGCCCTAACCAGGCTTAGAGGGGCGACCCAAGTGTGCGACTCCCACGTCCCCTGAGTTAATGTCAATTCTTGGAAACCCGAGTCATCACTGTTCAGGAGCCACCCCCTCCAGTTGTGATGGGGCTTGGCGCCATTGTCGTATGAGTCGGCGCCGACCTTCTCCGTCACCGCGCCATAGACGAAGACGTCTGCGGAAGAGTCTGGGCCGAGATATATTGCTTCCAATGTGATTGAGACCTCATCGGAGCTAGAGTTGAGAGACATCGAGAGTTCTAACTGGAAATCGTCGGTAGATGGGTCCATGCAACCTCCATTTGAGAAGTCGCTGTCGTAGTAGTTTGTCCCAGCTGCACCAACCTTGTAGCATGATCCTGATTGCTGGTCTGCGAACGAGAATGTGGGGTATCCGGATGATGCCTGCATAATGTGGGTCTGCCGATTGACTGGGCCATCACTAGGCCATCCTCCACTACTAGACTCGAAGAATGATACGAAGGTGAAATCCTCCGGATTAGAAGTCTTCAGATTATCGAGAGATGGGGAGGCACTGCTCATGCAGGGTCCACACCAATGCGCTCCCACGTACTCTCCGAAAACGCTGTGTCCGGGACTAGAAGCATACCATGGTAGGGCCTCCTGCTCAAGCTCAATCCTCTGGAAATCCTCCCTCTCGGGAACATCGATAATGGAAGAAAGCGGGGTGGCTGCGAGAAGAATGCAAACCCAGAGCGAAGGTTGGAAGAGTAGTCTTACGACTGGTGCCATCGATTTTTGAGAAGGTATGGCCAGTATAATCATTCTCCTCGCCCTATAGGGCGAAATTATTGGTTGGCTATTGAATGACTTGAAACGTCCGCCTCAACCCGTCGGAATGGGGCGAGAGCATAGGCGAATGGGTTGCACTGAGAGAGGACGACGGTAGGGCTTACCTTGTCCACAGGGTTCCAGGAGAAGTCAAGGTGAAGGGACTAGGGAGGTTTGATGCCGAGAAGATGCTTGAAGGATTCTCAGTGGGGGATCGCATCACAGTGGGGCAGAAGTCTCTATCAGTGGTTGACCCGAGGCTGCCCGAGGCTAGGAGAAACATGTCCCGAAGAGCCCAGGTTATTGGTGCGAAGGACGCTGGCTTTCTGGTTTCATGGATGGGGATTGGAGTGGGCTCAAAGGTACTCGAGGGCGGGCATGGTTCTGGGGGCCTTGCTATGCACCTAGCTAGTGTGCTAGGGAACTCTGGAACGCTGATTTCGGTTGAGAATCGAATTGAGCATTCAGAAGTCGGCTCTTCCAACATGAAGAGGCTGGAGAAGGTCCTCCCGGAGTTCCCGGACTGGCACCTTATCGAAGGGGACCTAGCGGGCGCAAGCAGTGAGGCAACTGGGATTTGCGACGCCCTAGATGCGATAATTATCGACATTGCGGAGCCTTGGTCTGTTCTCTCGGAGATTGTCCCACTCCTTCGAATTGGGGGCAGACTGGCCTGCTACTGCCCGACTACTTCCCAGTTGGAGAAATCATGGGACGAGGTTGAGAGGCTGGGGCTCATCGTTGAATGGAGCGGAGAGATGATCGAGAGGAGATGGGTCAAGGCGAGCAAGGGCGGAGTTAGGCCTGGGAACCAGCCGATGGGTCACACTGCTTTCCTCCTGATTTCCGCCAAGGTAGCAAGCGAAGAAGAATGATTTCCACTCAAAACCTTTCAAAGGCACTGACCGTCACGTGACACCATGAGAGACAGTTCAAACTGGAAGCCGACATCGTATCGGACGCATACCATCGGCCAGGTTGTTGAAGGGGGGGAGTCCTTAGTTGGTTCAGAGGTCACCATCGCGGGTTATGCCGAGACAGTCAGAGGAAGGGGTGCGATATGCTTCCTTATGCTCAGGGATGGGACGGGGCGTATCCAAGCATTCCTCAAGAAGGACAACATGGAAGAGTCGTTATTCGAAGCCATCCAGTCAGCGACCAGGGAGTCGACGATCCAAGTTACTGGAGTGGTCGCCAAGAAGCGCCCCCCTAAGGTCGCAGAAGGTGAGCCGGTGCCCCCTGCTGAGTTCGAGGTGAGTGTTGGATCGGGAGCCATCCTGGCCGAGGCTGCTACGCCCCTCCCCGTAGGAGTAACTGACGAGGTCAACGTAGGCCTGGACGTGAGGCTGGACAATAGGCACTTGGACCTAAGGAGGGCACACGTCAATGCAATGTTCCAACTCAGGAGCAAGGTCCTCCAGTATGGGAGGGAGCACTTGATCACAGAGGGATTCCAAGAAATCAATTCACCCAAGATAATAGCCGCGGCCGCAGAAGGAGGGACGAACCTGTTCCCAATGAAGTACTTCGAGACGGATGCATACCTCTCACAGAGCCCCCAGTTGTACAAGCAGCTAGCAGTGCTTGGCGGGTTGGAGAGGGTCTTCGAGATCGGCCCGGCATTCCGGGCCGAGAAGCACGACACCTACAGGCATCTGAACGAGTTCGTCTCATTCGACATAGAAGGTGCATGGATGGACGACGAGGACGTCATGGGGGTGCAGGAAAGAATGATCCACCACATCTGGAAAGAGGTCTCCCATAACGACATGTCGCTAATTGGCGTCGTGAACGAGTACAGGGAATCCCAAGGCAAGGGCCCGGTAACTGTTGAGGCCCCTGATCTCCCATTCCCACGCATACCGTACTGCGAGGCTATCGAGATAGTGAAGTCGGGAGGAGGGGAAATCCAGTGGGGGGACGACATAGAGAGCCACCACTGCGACATCATAGCATCCCAGTATCCAGGCTTCCACTTCATCCCCCGATGGCCAATGTCGATGAAGCCATTCTACATTCACCACAAGCAAGGCGAGGAGGGTTCCGAGGGGGGCCAGCTGAGCCGCGGATTCGACCTGAACTTCGGCCGAGACGAAATGACCAGCGGGGGCGCGAGGGAGCACAGAGTGGAGGTGTTGGAGCAGAATCTCAGGGACGTGGGTCTGGACCCGACTGATTTCACATTCTACACGGACGGTTTCCGCTATGGAGCTCCCCCCCATGCTGGATGGGGCCTCGGAGTGGCTAGGCTGTTGATGGTTCTAACCGGTGCAGGAAACGTGAGGGAAGTTGTGCTCTTCCCGAGGGACAGGAGCCGAGTCACCCCCTGAAGTGCGATTTAGTAAGATTTCATGGTTAGCAGCATTTATCCATGCACACCCCCATGAGCAATTTATGGAAGGGGGCACGGGGCAGACGGTTGTCGAAACCTTGGGTGGGCAGGACCTGAATCGCGATGGAGCCGTGATCAACCTAGCGATTGTGGGCAGCAGCAGGTTCTACGACTTCGAAATCTTCGAGTCGGTTCTGGAGGAATGGATAGAAGAGAACACGTACCCTGACCTAATCATCGTCGGCGGTGCTAGTGGTGTTGACTACATGGCCGAGAGATGGGCGGACAACAACCTGATTCCGATAGCTATCTTCTCAGAGGAGTGGGATGACCCACTGAGGAGTCTGATAGACAGGAACAGAGGGGAGGCCCCGAACTCTCTAACTGGGAAGATTCTGTCTGCCGCCACAAACATCCTAGCAATGCCATCTCCGACGAGCAAGTGGACTAGAATTGTGATTGACAGGGCAGAGTCGGCCGGGATTCCGACAAAAGTCGTCGAAGTTGAATGATAGTGCTACGTCCGCCATTTAGAAGAACCAGTAAAGGATGGATGCAACCAGACCAACGAATAGGGCGATATGCAGATTTCCTAGTCTCGAGGGTTCGCCAGGAGGACTAGATGGGGGAGTGAAATCCATGATTTCGAATTGGGGTCCGCTCTATGAGGTATGCGCAATGGAGACTGAGGGGGAATTTCAGAACAAAAATGGACTTGCGACCAAAAATAGTCCAATCAGTGTACCGCCAATGATGTTCATCTGGAAGATCTTTGGATATTCCTCTCTTGGACCCCATGAAAATGTCTTGCGAATCCATACTCTCTGATTGAGCAAACAATTAGACACATACAGCAGTATAGTCGCACCAATGGCAATTCGGATGTAATCAAGAGCAGTTAAGTCCATGCACATCATAAAGAGACGTGCTTTATGACATAGTCGTCAACTTTGATTCCGATTAGGATTGATTCTTCTCTGGAAGCATTATCTCCGAGGGGGATATTCTGTTCGCTTCAAATTTGTTTATTTTGCCCTCACTTGGATATCCGAGGCATATCCCACAAAGAAGGGAGTAATTTTTGCTGATCTCAAACTCCTTTCGAACCGCATCTTCCCAAACTGCGACGGATCCTTGAGCGCAAGTTCCCAATCCTTTCGAATGCGCTGAGAGCATTAGGTTCTGCATGAAAAGGCCAGCATCGGAGGCTGCGAACTTGCCCAGACTTTTGTGGGTGAACAAGAACAACTCCACGGGTGCGCCGAAGAATTCGTAATTCCTCGCCCAGAATCCATCCCTAGCATCTTTGTCATCCCTATCAATTCCCATTTGAGTGAATAACTCCTTACCAATTCTCTGGGATCTTGGCAGTAAATCCTTGTGATATCTTTTGAGGATTAGCCAATTGCTAGTGGGCAACCCTTTTCTACGAATTAGAGCCTTAATTTTTCCAATAATCCCCTCCCCTTGTCCCATTTTGACTAACTCAAATCGACTTAGAAATTCCGCAGATAAACGGTCTCTGACCTCGCCTTTTGCTACTGCTACCACGAACGGGCGGGTGTTACTCCAACTCGGCGAAGTCAGGCCCGCAGCGATAATTTCCTCGATTACCCCATCTGGAACTGGTGTTGGAAGAAAGTCTCGAGTGGATCTTCGAGAAGCAGTGAAAGTGTTGAAATGTCCAGCATCGAACTCTCCCCCCATAATATCACTAAATGGGGTTGTTATTTCATATGTGGTTCTGCTACTTCACAAAGTAACCGATTAATCTTAGGGGGCCCTTCATAGAGAGGGCTCAAGACCACATGATGTAGTGACGACTCATGGGCCCAACACAGGTGTTCGTCCTACTACTCCACCCCTTCGCTGCACTGCTCGCCATTCGAGAGTTTGTTCGACAGCGCGAATGGCGTAAACAGAGCATCGCACTGAAGGGTGCTGAGAGGGTTGCTGCGCTTGAGCGCCACGAGATCGAGGGGGGGCGCCTTTTTCGCCTAGTTATTGCTGTAATTGCCCTAGCCTTTTTGTCCCGTATCGCGTCGACTTTTCTGGCTGCTGAAGACCTTGGAATCAGGACCTTTCTACCCGGTCATTTCCATGGTTGGAGTGGTTTACTTGGGCTTGTTTTGATGACATATTTGTGGAGTCTTGGGCGCAAGACCAGCGTGAAGAAGGCTGCTGGTGAATCATTCGCACGGATGAAGGATTTGCACGGCAGGTTATCGGATGTGATGATGGGGCTAATCCTAATTCACGCTTTCCTAGGTTTCCTATACCTGCTACAACTCATCGGATGAGCTTGTCATACTCCGGAGGGAAGGCAATCCACCTAATCAATAGGAAGTTGATGTATCCGAATATGCAGGTATTTACGAACCATGCAAATGTGTGATGAAGAAGAAATACCTCGACCATCAGATAATGAAATGCTGTCGTTACCACTAGTTGGCCCGAATATGTCCAGAAGGCTCGGTTCAGGCTTCTGAGATATGAAAATGAAGAGTTGAATGTGAATCTGTAATGCATAAAGTGGGCTTCTACATTCCCTATCGCGCTTGAAACCGCCCAAGCTGCTACCGCTGTGTGAGAAGGCCAAAGATCGACCCAATAGAGCACCTCGTAGAGCACCAAAGCGAAGGCAGAGTTGAAAACCCCGACAATGTTGAATCTTAGGAATTCATGAAGCATGACTCTGTAGGTCCAACCCACATCCTCTATCCTCTCGCGTATCCCCAACATTTCCTTCTCTGTGGCCTCATCGATGCTGCATAAGTAGTGTAGGTTTTTCTTCATTCAGTCGAAGGCCCATTCCCCTCTGCGCATTACCGGAGTCCTCTCCCCGTCCTCCGAGATTCCGTCTATGTCAAGCTCGGCGGAGCCTATCATCCAATCCACGTGGATGTTAGATGAGTTCCCCCCAGCAGCAGCCACAGCGTCCTTGTCATTCCCGATGTCGCCCTTGAAGCACTTGGAGTAGCACTGCCCCAGTGCGATGTGGCAAGACGCGTTCTCGTCGTAGAGGGTGTTGTAGAATAGCAGCCCCGATTCGCTTATCGGGGATGAGTGCGGCACCAGGGCGACTTCCCCGAGCCTGCTGGCACCCTCGTCCGTGTCTATCAGCTTCAGAAACACCTCCTCTCCTAATTCGGCCCTCGCCTCGACGATTCTCCCTCCCTCGAACCGAACCTCGATCCCATCTATGATGGTCCCCATGTGGACCAGTGGCTTGGATGCCCTGACAGTGCCTTCTGCCCTCTCAGCATGAGGGGTTGTGAAGACCTCCTCGGTCGGGATGTTTGGGGTGCAGGAGATCCCATTCAGGGAGGTGCTAGCGCCGCCCTTCCACTCATGGCCGTCGGCTAGTCCGAGAATGAAATCGGTCCCGGGGGCCTTGTAGTGGAGAGAGTGGAAGTTCTTCTGATTGAGCCAGTCCTGCCTCTCGGTAAGTGTCTCCTGGTGGGCCCCCCATGCAGAGACCGGGTCGTCGCAATCGACCCTAGAGATCGAGAATATCGCCGCAGCTAGAGCTGCGATGGCGTCATTCTCGTCCTTGTCCGGGAACACCTGCTTGGCCCATGCCCTGCCAGGGTATGAGACGATGTTCCAGTTTGTGGCGAAGTTGGTTATCGGCTCCATAGCTGGCTTCGCTGCCAGCGATGTCGCCTTGGCCGCCCTAGCCACCCTGGCTGGATCCTGGTCGGCTAGGAGTAGGGGGTTCGCTGCCGAGACGGCGAGTCTGGCCGTGTTGTCCTTGAATGCCCCTCCCATTGCCTCGAACATCCAACCCGGGGCCCTGTCTAGGCTCTCGTCCGTTGCGTTCTCGAATCGAGCCAAGGTCAGTTGGTCGTCGGAGAGGAATGTGGTGACCACGCCTGCCCCTTTCCTGTATGCCTCGGCTGCCAGCCTTCTGACAAGAGGGAGTGCCTCGACTGGGGCGGAGATGATCAGATCCTGTTCTGGTTGGAGGTTGAGGCCGACACGGATGGACACCTCTGCGAGGCGATCGAGCATGCTGGCATCGAAGGGCAGGTCTTCGTCTGGTAGTATTGTCATGATGGATTGTCAGAAAAGAACCCTATTAACCCTTCAACCCCATATTTCTGAGTTCAGAACACTCCAGAGTTCTGTTGCATCCTGGCGTACCACCCGGACACTACATGATGGCCCTCGACGATGTCGAACCCATTCAGGCCCTGCATCGACCTGAGGATTCCGAAATTAGCGAAATCGGCCCCGTTGGGCTCTTCTTCACCGAAGAAGTCCCCCCTAATCCCCTCCGACATGATATCCAGTTGGTGTTGGAGGTTCTCGCGAGGGGGGAGATCGAACATCTTGGCTCTGCTCTTCCCCACCATCCGCATTATTAGCCCACCTAGCCACTTGTTGATCAAGCGGCTTCCGAATGAGAATCTGTCCACCCTGGTTACATAGTCAAGTGCTTGGACGGAGGTCCTGTACGAAGTGTAAATTACGGCTACTATAGACTTCCCCAGGACGTTATTTGAGAAATCCATCCACCTGTCCTGCTCGGGATCCTCCCCCATTCTGGGGAACGCACCAGGCCCGTTGGAATCGATGTAGTGGAGGATGTGGTTGGAGTCATTCACCTGCGTCCCATCCACGTCGACGAAAACTGGGACCTTGCCCCATTCAGACCACTTGAGCTGCGTCTTGAAGGTAGGGTCGACCTCGACCTTCG
>Ga0207992_1001292_pt1 | contig 11265 bp, 2 predicted proteins | sample ETN02SmetaG_FD_185788 | JGI IMG/M metagenome (GOLD analysis project Ga0207992, IMG submission 185788) | Marine microbial and viral communities from oxygen minimum zone, Eastern Pacific Ocean - ETNP2014F10-02SV255 (SPAdes) (version 2) | ecosystem: Environmental > Aquatic > Marine > Oceanic ...
ATTTGTCAGGCTAGTGCTGAGGTGAGATGATTTCATACACAGAAATGCAGTCAGGCCGCGCTAAAGAAAATGAGATAAATTTGCTAATAAGTAAGCAAAGGCGCTCAATTTTCATGATTATACTACTCTTAGGAGTCACATTTGCCACAATTCAATTCTCGTCATGGCAAGCAATGGCTTCAAGTGATCAAGATGGAGATGGATTGATCACTTCAATTGAATATTTATTAAACACTCAAATACAAAATTGGGATACTGATGGAGATGGCTTACCAGATGGATGGGAATGGAAGTATGGATTAAACCCATTAAGTGCACTGGTTGGAGATAATGGGCAAACAGGAGACCCAGATGGAGACTTACTGACTAATCTCCAAGAATATACATATGGGCTTCCAGCAAATTGGGATGATACAAATACACCAGACATATTAGACAATGGAGTTTGGTGGAATGGAACAGTACCAGTAAATAATTGGAATGAAGAAGATGCACTTCAATATAATCAACCAGCTTGTGGCGATGCAGGTGCTGACGGCACAGGCGGAATAGTTCTTTGTGATGAAGATCCAGTAGGTGATATTTGTAATGATGGCTTTGACAATGATCATGACGGGCAAATTGATGCTCAAGATTCAGATAATGATGGTGATGCTAATTGTGGGAGTGATGATGATGATGGAGACGGATTAATCGATGAAGACCCCTATGGATGGGATACAGATAATGATGGGTTAAGTGATGGATGGGAAGTTGCTAATGGACTAGACCCTACTGATCGTACAGGTACTAATGGCGCACAAGGTGACCCAGATGGAGATGGTATGGTGAACATTTACGAATTCATTAATCCTAGTTGGGATACCCAATGTAATGCTGTAGATTGTTTTTGGCCAGCACCTTCTCATTATGCTCCTTCTGATGTAATGACTGGAACCGAATCACTATGTAATCCAGTTACAGGTGATGGACCTAATGGCTGCGCTAATCTTGTTGCGGAAGTAGATGGAAACACTCAAACAAATCCAAATAACCCTGATACTGATGGAGATTCAATTAGTGATGGTGATGAAGTTACTATCTGGTTAACTGACCCTACAGAGGCAGATACTGATGGAGATGGAATTCCTGATGGTGTTGAGGTTAACAGCGGATATGGAAACCCAGCACAAGCAACAGATCCCCGTAATAACAATACGGATGGAGATGCTTGGGATGATGGAGATGAAGATATTAATTTCAATGGCCAAATTGATGGAAATGAGAGTGATCCTACTCGTAGAGAGGATACAGGTGATTTCGATGAAGATGGAATTGATAATTGGGAAGAGAATTTGACTTGTACTGAATGGAATAATGCAGATACCGATTATGGTGGAGTTCTTGATGGTGCTGAAGTAAATCCATTACATGGTACAGATCCTTGTGATTCATTAGTGGATGAATCTTCAACAATTAGTACCTGGGGTAGTGCTACTTTGACACTTAGTGATGCTAGTGCATTTAACCCCAATGGAGGGAAAGGATGGTATCAAAGTACTACGGGAATTTTAACCGAATTTAATTATGCAACTAGAATTGGTAATCAATTAACAAATGTGGATGTATCTCCTAGTGGTGGAGATATTGTACTTGCTAAAGATGGTTCTTGGTGTAGAATGGATGCTGAGGCCGATGGAACCTTATTTACAACTCGACAATATTGTGATGATGATTATTATGATACAGATGGAGATGGTCTCGCAGATTGGCAAGAAAGAACAGCATTTTTCGGATATTTCTCAAACCACACTAATGTTGATTCAGATGGAGATGGACAAAATGATTATGATGAAGTTATGGGTGCTACAGATCCTATGATTGCTTGTGAAAATTCATTAGATTCAGATGGTGATGGTGTCAATGATTATTTCGAAACAACTACTGGATGTAATTTGATATATATTGGAGTATTAAGTGGGGGTAATGACAATTATGTTACAGATATATCACTATGGGATACAGATAATGGTGGAGTAAGCGATTATCAAGAATATTTTGATGGAACGAATCCTGAAAACGATCCTTCTGATGATATAAATCCTCAAGATACAGATGGAGACGGGATACCAGATTCGATTGAAAACCTAACTGGAACAGATTGGAGAAATCCAGATACAGATGGAGGGGGAATGTCAGATTATGCGGAGTGTCCACCTCAATTTTGGGCTACTTTGTGTAATGGTTCTAATTACGACCCATTTGACCCCACAGATGATGTAACAGATGAAAATGTTGTATTCTGGGCAAATACCTCAAGCACCCTTCTTGATAGAGACTCACAGTTATATTGGAGAGTTAATACTTATGACAATTATACTGGTGGAGGGTATGGGATTGATTCATCCTCACATCAAAAACAACTGATGAGTCCAAATTATCTAAACACCACATGGGTTGCGGATTCTGCTTATTCTAATGGAACAATAAGTTGGACTATGGCTTATAATTCACCAATATCAAATGGCCTTACAGTGCCAATGCCACATAATTGGGAAGCATTGGATGTTTGGTCAGACCCCACATCAAAGCTTGAGCGATGGGATATGGTTTCTACAGTTACTGCTGAAGGTTCTCCATTAGTAGAACTAACAACACAAGCAAAGCAACTCTGGTATGAACAAGCCGATTTGGATGATTCGGAACCACATATACCTAGTTCTTTGGAATTGGGACTACCTTCATATTTCACTGATGGAATCTCTAATGAATCAGTTGTAGATTCAATAACTCAAGAAGTAATTACAGATTCTGGAGAAACTAGTGGATTTGGAATAGCTGATGCTTTAGCTCAATATTTGAGACAAGGCAATGAATCTTTATTCTATCAGATTAATTACAATGGTTCTGGAGTAGATCCTAATGACGATATAGTATGGCATATTCTTAATAATTCAAGAGAAGGAACTTGTTCTGATTTTGTTACTGTATTTGTGACTATGGCAAGACTTGCAGGGATTCCTGCACGTAAAGTTTCAGGATTCTTGAATGGTGAACAAACTCTTGAGGGATATGAAGTAACTAGTACTAATGCTGCTGTATGGGCTGAAATCCATCTTAGGAGTGTATCTAATGGAGCAGATTTAGGATGGATTCCAATAGATCCCTGTCCACAACCATTGGAAATTGAATTAGTAAATATGACTTATATTCCTGATTCATGGGATCGTGATGGCTCAACAAATTTAACAATTGAAGGAGATTTAGTGTATTCAAGTAATGGAACAGGAATTGAAGGAAATACTGTGAGAGGATATCTTGCAGCAGTTCCAGATGACCCTGAAGCATCAATCCCAACAGATTCTTCTATGATAGTAGGTACTGCAACAATTACAAATGAAACAGGCCATTTCATTATCTTAGGAGTTCCTTCAGAAGCTGTAATGCCTGGTTTCCAAAAGATTGTAGTTGTTAATTCTGCAGAAGGTTATATTCCACCTAGAATCCATGAATACCCCGGCCATATTAATGTGACAGATGATAGTGTGATTGTTCATACATCCTCTACATCCATAGGTCAAGGGGCAACTACAGATTTCAGTGGAACTTTATCTTATGAAAACGTACCTCTTCTAGATCCTTCCGAGATGGCTAATTTAACTGTGCAGTTAAATTATACTTCACAAGTTTCAGGTGCCGAACTTCTCACTACAGATGTGGGTAAAGGAGGCGCGTGGTCATTTTCATTAACATTGGATTCATCTGAACCTCTTGGTCCGTTACAATTTACTGTGACATTCTTAGGTTGGGATGATCCAGATGAATCATATCCTGGTTCACCAACACATTTACGAGCATCATCTCTTGTTGTAAATGCTACTGTATCATTAGCTCCTGATGTACAAGGTACTGTGGAAGGACACGAAGCCAATAATTCAAGATTATTAGTTGGAAATTATGTTTATGTAAATGGGACTGCAAATAGTGCAGGAGCAAACCCTTCACCAATGGATGGATTACTTGAATTAGGAATTAGGGTGAATGATTCAGGATTAGATTACCTTGTAGTCTTTAATCAATCTGTAAATGGAAGCTTTTCTATTGCTTATTTGCTTAATGCATCCAACATCAATGTCCCTGCTGGTGCTATTGAAGTTAGATTAAGATTTTACCCTACAACCTTAGATACTACAGATGATGCTGATTTATCAGATGATTATTTACTTAGAAGTTATTTGACATTTGATATATTTGCAACTTCTCAAATGAGAGGTTCAGATGCAAATGTTGCGGTGACAGCAAACGACCATCGTGGTGTAAGTACTGGTTTGGATTTAACAGGTACTTTTGATCATTTCTTTGATAGTGCTTTAGTAAATACAAGTGTAGATCCTTCTTCGAACCCAATTGCTGTTAATTGGGCGACTTTAGCTTCAATGCTTCCAGGAGATTATGTATTTGAGACTAATTTTGCAGGTTCTGAGTTATATGAAGCATCTAGTAGTCAAGAATTTATTAGGATTCAAGGCAATGCTGCATTACAAGTATCATTAAGTTCAAATTGGATACATGTTGGAGATACAGGATATTTAACAGGTGAATTAACTGATGAAGATAAAATACCAGCAGGCCCAATTACTGGAAATGGAACAGAAATAATACTTCAGATATTAGATCAAGACCAATTAAAAGATACAACAATTGGTAATGGTACCGTTGATGTAAATACTGGCCAATTTAATATTTCTTTTGTAATGCCTTCAGGATTATCAGCAGGTGTATATCTGTTTTCAGTTACTCCTATTGGTTTAATTGAACCAGCATATTATGTAATGCCACGGGCAATAAATGTCACAGTGGGACTTGAATCCGAATTTGCATTAGAGGTTGTAGATTCAGAAGGAGATTCTGTAAATGGTGCAAACGTATTGAATGCACCATTGAGTGGAGATTTAGAATTTGGAGTATTTGCAAGAGATATAGGAAATGAAACAAGAACCTCAGATATAACAGTACATGCGGTATTTGATTGGAATGGTAGTCAACAAGCTTTACCTGACGAAGTAACTCAAACGTGGAATATTCCAGATGGTAGAGGTGGTTTTACAATTGAAGCAGGTTCAGCTAATTTTACATGGACAATACCAGGAGGAACCGCACCTGGCACCTATATTATGAGAATTTTTGTTGATGATGATGTGACTGATTTAATTTCAGATCCAGATGCAGCAAGATGGTTAGGAAATGAAACATTTGTGGATGTTACCATTCAAGTGCCATCTGCAGTTGTAATTGATTGGATACAACCAGAAGTTACAGCAGGAGCATTTTTCACAGTATCTGGTCATGTAGAGGATGGAGACGATAATGCAAGACCATTTAATGGACCAATTGCTCTGAAAGTATACTTCTTAATTGATGATGAAGAACAATTAATCACAACATACAATACTAATGCAACAGGATGGTTTAATATTTCATCTCCTACAGATTCTTCTTTAGATGGAGTATCTAGTGGAGATAGAACAGTTGTAGTTGAAGTGGTGAATGGCTCAAATATTTACTATTTGCCAAGTTCAGACCAAGCATCAATTCATGTGACTGGAGTAAGCGCTTTTGTAGAATTAAACCACTCTGCACCAATCATTATTAACAGAGGAGATACATTAGAAGTGTTTTCTAAATTAGTTGAAACATCTGCTACATGTTCAGCATGTGCGTTTGATACACCGATTGATGTACGTCAGAAAAACAAACCAGTATATTTCTTGTTTGATGAAGTATGGTTGCCAGGTCAGGTAACTAATTCAACAGGAGAAGTTGGATTTACTTATACAATTCCATATGATCAACCATTAGGAACAGTAGTACTTACATTATTTTACAATGGTTCAAATGATGTACACCCAGTATCTAGAAATTTACCTTCTACAATTATTCGTTCTTTGACAGTATTAGTTATGGATCCAATTGTAGATAATCCAACTGCAGGAGGTACATTCAATCTTTCAGGAACGATTGAATCTGATAACGGCACGACTCTAATGAATAGAAATGGAATCCCATTAATTGCACAGGTACAAATTACGATGGATGGCCAATCTATTCAGTATCTAGATGGACAAATAAATGCTAATGGTACTTGGTTTGCTAATGTTTATGTTGAACCAACAACGCCAGCAGGAACACATCAAATTAGGGTTGCTTATAATCCACAAGTTCCATTTTACATTAATAGTTCAGTATTCGATACTATAGACATTAAAGGATATGCAGTCATAGACTTCCTTGAACCAGGATTTTTACAGAATGCAGATTCCAAAGATCGTGGAACTTCAATAGATGTCGTAGTACGTGTATTTGATAATGCAGGTCAACCTGTGCCAAATGCAATGGTAAATGTAGATTTATTGACTACAATTGAATCAGGAACTTTGATTACAAATGCTTCAGGATTAGGGGCAGTAACAATTAACATACCTCAAGATGTGAATCCAGGGATATTTACTTTATTTGCCTCATGGTCAGGAAATGTACAAACAATTGGAAGCACTGGTATAGAAGGTGGAAATGCCTCAGTTAATTTCGTGGTGTTAGCACATACTGAATTAACTCTTGATACAGTAGAAGGAAGTATGATAGTTGGAGAAAACATTTGGGTTAATGGTTCGTTACTTGATGATGTAGGAAATCCACTTTTAGGAGATGATGGTTTACCTGCTGGAGGATTAGTAAGGTTGTATATTGATAATTTACCAATTGCTACTAGTACTAGTGATGGAAATACAGGAATTTATTCAATTGAATATGAACTACCTGAATGGATGAGTGCAGGAGCGCATAACATGCGTGTTGAATTTAGTGGAGGATTTTTGTGGGTAGCTCCATATGCTAACGGAGATTCTGCAAATCCTGAATTTTATTGGAACTCAACATATCCAACACCCGAACAGGAATTCAATGTATTTGTACCAACTGAAGTTGTGGTAATTACTCCCCAAGGAAGTCAAGTGGATAGAGGCTCTGATTTAATAATAAATGGTACATTAGTTGACATTCAAAATAGGGAATTAGGAGGACGTACTCTACAAATTTTCGTAGGTGAAAATGATGGTTCAGCAGATTATTTTGTAACAACAAATGAGTATGGAATATTTACAATCTCTTTACGTGTTCCTGATGATCAGTTATTAGGTGAATTAGATATAACAATTCGATTTGATGGTGACGATTTTAATTTAAGTTCTGAATCTATTTCTAAATGGTATGTTTATGGGACAACATCCGTTTCTGTTGATGACTTATCACCACAAACATTAGGAGATAATGTCACAATTTCTGGATTGGTAGTAGATAACCTTGAAGATCCATTGAATCAACACCAATTAAGAATTACACTTGATGGAGTTGAAATTGGAATCATCAATAGTACTTCTGATGGTTCATGGACATACGAGTGGATAATTCCACCAGGGACAAACTGGGGTGAGCATACAATTGGTGTACGGGCACCTAACCAAGGATATTACAGAGAAAGTTATGCCGAAACATCATTGTTTGTTGCACATAGAAGTTCTTTAGAATATAGTCTTGAACAACAGTCAGTAGTTAGGGGAAACACCTGGAACCTTTCTGGTACTCTTTATGATGCTGATGATTTATCAAAGATTGGTTTAGGAAATGAAACAATTACTATTTATTTAGACGGTTTATTACAACAATCAATTACGACAGAATCAGATGGTACTTGGATATATTATTTACCCGTGGAAATGGATTTAGAACGCGGAGATCATACAATATTGGTTGAATTTACTGGAACAATCACACATGTTGGTAGTTCTCAAGAAGAAATAGTAACTGCATGGTCAGAAGTAGAGATTACATTTACTGATTTATCCTCTGAATATGTTGTACGTGGTTCGGATGAATTCCCCATAGAGATATATGGTGAAATTTCAGAGATAGGTGGAAATAATTTCAAGTTTTCTAATTTATCGCTATCACTTCTTACAGAAGAGGGTACTTTAATTTCAAGCCAATTAAATTGGACAGTTATTGGAACTCAATTATTCTATATCACTGCAATAGCACCTACGTCTTTATTGCCTGGTAATTTAGTTCTTGTCGTAGACTTTTCAGGATCTGAAGAAAACTATCTGGTGTCTGCTTCAAGTAATTTGACAATGTTGTTAAAAGTTGATGCTACATTTGACATAAACTTAGAATCAATAATTTTAGGTGAACGAGAGGATGTTTATGGTAACATTACTGTAATAGCAGATGATACTAGTCAGCCATTAGAAGGAATTAGTGTAATTTTGACTTTAGGTAATGAAACAGGCCAATTAGTAACTAGGACATTGATTACAGATGAATTTGGAATTGCCGAAATCAATCTAGAAAACACGCCTCCATATTCTGATATCACCTCTTTTGGAAATGTTGAATTGGAGTTATCCTCAGATGATTCAAGAATTTCAAATAAATCCTTAGTTACTTTACAGGCTAAGATTCCAAATGCTTTGGTTTATCAATCGGTTGAAGTAGAAAGTGGGCCCTCTGGTTTCGTTTGGGCTTCATTAATTGCCTTGGTTGTTTTAGCAGGTGTTGGAGTTCTGTGGTACAGAAAGAGAAAACAAGATGTATTAGATGAGATTGCTAGTATCTTTAGTTATACAGCAGAATTACTCGCACATGGAGATGAAATAAGAGAATCTGTATTCCATTGTTATGAAGATTTATGTCGAGTATTAACAAAACATGGTTACCTAAGAAGAGACTTTGAAACTGTTAGAGAATTTGAAATGGCATTAAGAAGCGCACTTCCGATTCAAGAAAATTTCTTAATTGAATTAGATAATGTATTTGAAGAAGCAAGATATTCAAGACATGAAATGAATACTCAGGACGCCCTAAGAGCACAATCTGCCTTAGAGGGCGTACAAGGTGAATTAGTAAGAATGAATGTAGGTAAAGGCGGCAGAGAAGATCCTCTTCCTGAAGTAGAAGCCTAGAATGTAATGTTCAAGCTATCCGAAAACCAATTTGCCACAGGTTCATTTGCAACTTTGGGCAATAGGAATGTGCGTTCAATTAGTTGAATTCCTTCATCTGAAGGATTGATTGAAAGTTTAATTGCCCAGTTTGAATCAATACTTGTATATTTAATATTTATTTGATTTTGTGAAACGCCTTTGAAAGGAAGAGAAAGAGAATTATTGCTTACAAACCCATTAAATTCATTAGCAATTGATTCGATAGAAATCATTTTTTGATTCTGATTTGTATGTTCTGGTATTTTTCCAGAAAGTTCTGAAATAATGTTTTGATTAGCAATGGCTTCAGTTAGGTGTTCAGCCTGTTCAAAAAAAGCGGCATGCAAATCTTCGGGAGATGTAGACAAACTATTGATATTGGGTTTCAATTCATTAGTATCTTCTTCTTTTTGAGAACTAATGTCTAGTGGCTTCCATTCCGTCCCCATACTTTATCCTCCTGATGGTGTCATTTCAACTTCTCGATTGTTTAGCAAAGAACCTTGCAATATACCTTCTAGTCATTTCACTATCGTTACATGCCAATGGGCTAAAATTTGAGGGGTGGCATCCTCGGTATGTGTGGTCGAGATGCCTACTATCTAGTAATACTACAAAAGCACGGTCTTTACTAGATCTAATTGGTCTTCCCATTGCCTGAATGACTGAATTTATGGCAGGCTGAATAGATCCATATAACCAGCCATTATTTCTTCCAAATTTTGTTTCTAAGAATTCTTTTAATGCATCTGCAAATACGCTTGGTGGAGCAACAGGAATTCCAATGCATACTACTGCTTCGAGGATATTATTGTTGTAATCTATTCCTTCTGATAATTTCCCTCCAAATACCCCTGCTAGTATGACTTTTTGTTTACTTTTCTTATATTTCTCTAAATCGGGAATGATTTGATCTACTTCTGATTTTTTCCATTCACTTGTTTCTTTTATGACAATTCTATTTGGCCAACCTTCTTTTTCTATGAATTCATCTAATAATTTGTAACTTGGAGCAAAAACAGCAATGTGTCCGGGAGTTTCTTTTGCTACAGCATAAATATGTTCACAAATTTTTTGTGTATTTTGGTATCCTCTTTGTTTAAATCTTGTAGTTACGTCTGTAGCAACCGATATTGGTTTATTATGGCTTTCAAAAGGAGAGATATACTCTTTGAAAGAAACGTTTCTAAGTGAAGATAGGCCAAGAATATCTGAATACATTTTTGGAGGAAAAAGAGTCCCAGACATTAGAATTGAACCTGCTGAATTTGAAAAAACAGGCTTTGAAATAATACTTGGGTCAAGTAAGTGACAGGATAATCTACCATCTCTTTCATTATTAAATACCAAAACTAATTCTTTTTTATTTTCGAATCTAAAAATTGTGGTTAATAATGATGAAATTCTCCAACAATCAAGTTCTTTGTCACTTGAAGAATCATCAGGTTCTACAATTACACTTTGTAACTTATTTACAAAAGTTGAAACTGCGGATTCAGGAGAATCATGAATTTCATTCGGAATCATACTTTCTTGAATTATTTTAATGAATTCAGCAGAATAAACTCTCTTTTCTTTTTTATTTACGTCAATATCCATATTCCATTTCTTGAAATATTCATTTATGTTTTTCTCTAGTTTTCTAAAAGAATTCATAATCCATTTCCAAAGTTCTTCTTCATTTTTTGTATATCCGTCTCCCATGAATTCTTCAATTTCATAACGAGCACCTCTTAATATTCTTTTAGTTAATCTTCTTTCAAGACCTTTTCTTATCCTATTTGGTAAGTTGTGGGCTTCATCGACTATTAGGATTATGTCTTCTAAATTTATACCCAATCCTTGGAGTGAATGTTCTCTAATGACGTCTATGAATAAATGGTTGTAATCACAAACAATTATATCTGCTTCTTTGGCGGTATTTCGTAATGCTTTCCATGGGCAAAGAAACCGTTCTCTCGCTTTATTAATTACTTCATCTACGTGTAATGGAGAGTCAAGAATTAATTCTTTGAGGTCCTCATAAGCTATTTGTTTAATTGCGCCAGGTAATCCTTGTTCACAATTACATTTGCCTGTGAATAAATCTAATTCAACACACATTGATTGTCTTCCGATTAAATCCACACAACTTATGTTTTGGAAATCTAAAGATTCATTTATTGTTCTAAGTGTTTCAATTACTATTTTATGTTGTGATTGCCTCCCAGTTAAGAAAAATATTTTTTTATTAATTGAATTTGAAGAG
>Ga0207992_1001294_pt1 | contig 11242 bp, 7 predicted proteins | sample ETN02SmetaG_FD_185788 | JGI IMG/M metagenome (GOLD analysis project Ga0207992, IMG submission 185788) | Marine microbial and viral communities from oxygen minimum zone, Eastern Pacific Ocean - ETNP2014F10-02SV255 (SPAdes) (version 2) | ecosystem: Environmental > Aquatic > Marine > Oceanic ...
GGGGTCGATTACGCTCGTAATCCTGATGGGCACAATTTATGGTTTCAGTACCGTCTCCCTATCAATCCTAGTAGTGATGTCGATTACGTTGTCTTTGTTCTATCTTGCGTCGAATATGAAGAATATGATAGGGGAGAACGGCACGAAGGCCATCACTCGCGTTATGGGCCTTCTGATTGTCACAACCGCAGTCCAGTTTTTTCTAGATGGATTGGATATGTGGCAACTCACATTGTAACGTGAGCTCTACTCGTATCATCGAGGGTCTACTGAGCGACCCCTGAATGACAAAGGCCATCATGATGGGTTTGTAGATAGGGCCCAGGATTACGTATACGTCACAAACCAACCGTGGCACTCAGGGGCATCACATTCCCTACCCTGGCTTATGCGGGCGTAATAGGGCGGGCCCAATGAATATGCATTCTTCATTCGAACTCGTTTTCCTCTAATCTGACTTCCAATGCTTCTGGGTTTTCAAGAGCAACGATACCCTTGATATTCTGTTTTTCTTCTAGAGATTTTGGGGGCTTTGCAACCTTGATTCTGGTTCCAGACAATTTCATATTCTGGTTCGCAGAAACCTCCGGTGCATCATCGGGGATGAAAACTCCGAGGCCACCGAAGAGGCTGTGATGAACCACCAATAGTACGCGCCCCTCATCATCTACCTCTGACCTCACAATGCGGAGGGTGCTGTCATCCACCAGTAGTTTGTCTGCTTCTCGCCAATCGTCCCAATATTCTATTTCAGAATTTTCTTGATCTTCCATCGACTCCCTGATAGCATCTTGGCTAGATTCCACATCCTTTTTCTTGTCAGATGAAACCTTATTCAGGTTGTCCAAGAATTCACGAATTTTTGCAAGTTGCCTGCCTTCAACACCCGTGGCCGCGGTATTGGCAAGAAGAAGCATTTCCTTGATCTCATCCGCTTTGGAACTCTCCACTTCTACGGCACACTCCAGTGCTTCATCGAAAATTTCCAACGCGAGCCATGGACGATCCACTCCAAGAAGCGAATGAGCAAGTTTCAGAAGTTGTTGGATCGCACCTTCTTTGTCGTCCTCGATCTGCTGCCTAGCTTGTTCAAGTTGAGAATCAGCAACTTCGCCGTCTCCCGATAGGAATCTGGAAAGGGCTGCTGCAGTCAGATAAGTCAGATTTGGGTGCCCCCTTTCAATGGCAAGTTGATTGGTCTTGTCGAAAAGTTCTGCAGCTCTCTCATTGGATTCTGAAGAAAGGGATAGGAGACCTAGTTGATTGAGAGTCTTCAACTCAGCAACATCATCTAGGCTGAGACTGGATAGATACAATGATCTGGATAGGTGCAATCTGGAGACTTCCGGTCTCCCCAGAAGCCCTGAAAGCATCCCAAGGACCGTCTCAAGCCTCGAAAGAGGACCGGCAGTCGCACGATGCGCTATTCCCGCGATACTGTCATCCAAAGAGGCCAAACCCAGTCCCACAGACTCCTGGCAACTCCTCGAGACTTCGACCAAATCTCCATAGATCCTAGGCAAGTCAGTCACTTCTTCCATTTCCAGTATCCTCTCAAGAGATTGGTCAATCTCAGAAGCCGGATGACAGATTTCTGGCAGTTTTCCCAGTTTCTTCCTTCTGGATGTTTTCACCTTCTCGCCCCTCAGGATTCGTTGGAGGGTCCTGACCATCACCTCTTTCTCGTCCTTCTCTTCTGCATCATTTGTCGGGCTTGGTAGGCTCGGTCTGCTGGTGAGAAGACTGTCTACAAGCCAGGTAAGTTTGGATTGCACGTCATACTCTGCTGCTCTGCTAATGGCGTATCTCATCTCTGCTGAGCGGACTCTTCTGGACAGGGTCCTCATCCGACTAGAGTGCTTGCCCTTGACCTCTTCTGAAATTCTGAATAAGAAGGTGGATGGGGGGCACGTCTCAAAGCCAAATCCCGCCTTCTCCTTGGTCGTAGTCATCTTGAAGTCATCTGTAACTAGAGTTACCTCCTTGCCATCCTGGTGGAATCGGGCAGCTAGAATCATCAGTGAAAGATCAACATCCTGCGGTGCCGCGTTCTCGCCGATCGCAGATGCGACATTCCTGATTTCCGCATCAGAAACCTCCGATGTAACAAGAATATCCTGCAATGTTTCTAGCAGGTTCGGCCTCCCGTCCCAAACTTTGAACCTGACATTCCTGACTTCTCCATGTACTCCGGAGGTCACATTGAGGGACCCTCCGTTCTTCTGTAGGCATTTCGAGAGATCAACCTTGAACTCTTCCTTGGCAAGATTGCCGAAGTGAATGAAGGCATTCGAATCTACTACCCATGTTTTCCCTTTCATAATCCCAAGTCGAACGAAACTCGGTTAAAGTGCTAACTCACCAAGTGAATGAATTCCCATCGAGTACCACGGTAATTGGCCCAGAAATAATTATTCGGGAGTCCCTTCACAATCCTACGTGGATTTATCCGTTTGCTACCCGCCCTTGCTACTCTTGGCAGTAGTCATCGCAGTTAGTAAGGGTTGGGCGAGGGAAGCACTAGATTCACTCTTCTCCTGGTGAAATATTTGCACATTACAGAAGTAGCAAAACCACATATGAAATAACAACCCCATTTAGTAAAATTATGAAGGGAGAGGTCGATGCTGGAGATTTCAACACTTTCGCGGCTTCTCGAAGATCCACTCGAGACTTTCTTCCAACACCAGTTCCAGATGAGTTAATCGAGGAAATTATCGCTGCTGGCCTGACTTCACCGAGTTGGAGTAACACCCGCCCGTTCGTGGTAGCAGTAGCAGAAGGCGAGGTCAGAGATCGTTTATCTGCGGAATTTCTTAGTCGATTTGAGTTAGTCAAAACAGGACAAGGAGAGGGGGTTATTGGAAAAATTAAGGCTCTAATCCGTAGGAAAGGGTTGCCCACTAGCAATTGGTTAGTTCTCAAAAAATATCACAAAGATTTACTACCAAGATCCCAAAGAATTGGCAAGGAATTATTCACTCAAATGGGAATTGATAGGGGTGACAAAGATGCTAGGGATGCATTCTGGGCGAGGAATTACGAATTCTTCGGCGCGCCCGTGGAGTTGTTCTTGTTCACTCACAAAAGTCTGGGCAAGTTCGCAGCCTCTGATGCTGGTCTTTTCATGCAGAATCTAATGCTTTCAGCGCATTCGAAAGGATTGGGGACTTGTGCTCAAGGCTCCGTCGCAGTTTGGGAAGATGCGGTTCGAAAGGAGTTTGAGATCAGCAAAAATTACTCCCTCCTTTGTGGGATATGTGTCGGATATCCAAGTCAGAATCAAGTAAATAAATTTGAAGCGAACAGAATTTCCCCCTCGGAGATAATACTCCCAGAGAAGAATAATAATATGGGGTGGATGCAATAGGTTTTGATTACCATCGTTGGTTGTAACAAAGTTACTTGTGATGTTTTGTTGCCGTCAGTTAGGTTATGAACCAATCACATTTTTCAGCGTATTGTGGCTTGGACAGTAAATCAGATTTGGCGGTGGCTCCACATTACGTTCGCTTTGTCGTGGCTGACCGTGCTTCTATTTGGAGAAATGTTGTTCGGAGAACCAGAAGCGCAAAGGGAGATTCTAGGCCTTCCCTTCGGCGACGCCCTGTTCATTCTCTTGTTTTCCTGCGTTTTAGCTACTGGTTTTTCCAAATGGCCTCTTTACCCATGGTACAAGAAATGGAAGAGCAAGCCAGGCAGTCGATTCAAATTCTTTGGCCCCTGGAATGGGAATCAGATTTGGCGGTGGATCCACATTACAACCGGCTCCTTGTGGGTGGTCCTTCTGGTTGATGGTATGTTCCTCGATGGTCTGTTGTTCGGAGAGGATGACGAAGCTCCTTTGCCAATGGTGGTGTTTTTGATTGCATTCTTTGGCACAATAATCTCAGGTTGGGCTAAATGGCCTATTTATCCTTGGTTCAAGAAGCGAAAGAATCGCAAAAAGCGCGAAAAAAAGGAAAGGGCTTCAGATTAGAGGAATCCGTGCCTCAGCACACCCATAGATGCCGATCATCTTGCAATTGAATCTGAACTCAACTACTCAACTTCTACGACATGCGTTGGAACCCCGATCGACTCTGCCCGATCGATGACTATCCTCGTCCACTTACTCGTCGGAGATGGCATTGCTAGGATGTTTGTGGCAGCAGATATAATCTTCTCAGTTAGTGAGTTCGGGGCCTCTCCCCTTTTCCTGTCTATCAGGCTCCTCAGGGGGTCATCCCACTCCTCTGTGAAGATAGCTATCGGAATCAGGTTGTTGTCCGCCCATCTCTCGGCCATATAGTCAACACCACTAGCACCACCGACAATGATTAGGTCAGGGTACGTATTCTCTTCTATCCATTCATCCAAAGCCGCCTCGAAGATTTCGAAGTCGTAGAACCTGCTGCTGCCTACGATCGCGAGGTTGATTACGGATCCATCGAGATTCAGATCTTGCCCGCCCAATGTTTCGACGACTGTTTGCCCAGACTCACCCCTCATCAATAGGTCATGGGGGTATGCATGGATAAATGCTGCTAATCATTAGTAGAGGAGATCCTTTTCCCGCCCACTCTTCCTTTTCTTGTTCATGGGCAATTGCCACTTGACTATCCCTGATATTTTTCTAAATCGCAATTTCAGGGCGTGACTCGGCTCCTGTCCCTCGGGAAGAGCACAACTTCTCTCACGTTTCCTGCACCGGTTAGAACCATCAACAGCCTGGCCACTCCGAGGCCCCAACCAGCATGAGGGGGAGCCCCATAGCGGAAACCGTCGGTGTAGAATGTGAAATCAGTCGGGTCCAGACCTACGTCCCTGAGGTTCTGCTCCAACACCTCAACCCTGTGCTCCCTCGCGCCCCCGCTAGTCATTTCGTCTCGCCCGAAGTTCAGGTCGAATCCACGGCTAAGCTGACCTCCTTCGGAACCCTCCTCGCCTTGCTTGTGGTGGATGTAGAATGGCTTCATCTCCATGGGCCATCGGGGGATGAAGTGGAAGCCTGGATATTGGGATGCAATGATGTCGCAATGATGACTCTCTATGTCGTCCCCCCACTGGATTTCTCCCCCTCCCGACTTCACTATCTCGATAGCCTCGCAGTACGGAATTCGCGGGAATGGGAGTTCAGGAGCCTCAACAGTTACCGGGCCCTTGCCTTGGGACTCCCTGTACTCGTTCACGACTCCAATTAACGACATGTCATTATGGGATACCTCCTTCCAGATGTGGTGGATCATTCTTTCCTGCACTCCCATGACGTCCTCGTCGTCCATCCATGCACCTTCTATGTCGAATGAAACGAACTCGTTCAGATGCCTGTAGGTGTCGTGCTTCTCGGCCCGGAATGCCGGGCCGATCTCGAAGACCCTCTCCAACCCGCCGAGCACCGCGAGCTGCTTGTACAACTGGGGGCTCTGTGAGAGGTACGCATCCGTCTCGAAGTACTTCATGGGGAACAGGTTGGTCCCTCCCTCTGCGGCCGCGGCGATTATCTTGGGCGAATTGATTTCTTGGAATCCCTCTTCGTTCAAGTGCTCCCTCCCATACTGGAGGACCTTGCTCCTGAGTTGGAACATCGCATTGACATGTGCCCTCCTTAGGTCCAAGTGCCTATTGTCCAACCTCACGTCCAGACCCACGTTGACCTCGTCAGTTACTCCTACGGGGAGGGGTGTAGCAGCCTCGGCCAAGATGGCTCCAGATCCAACACTCACCTCGAACTCAGCAGGCGGTACCGGATCACCTTCTGCAACCTTCGGTGGGCGCTTCTTGGCGACAATTCCAGTAACTTGGATTGTCGACTCCCTGGTCGCTGACTGGATGGCCCCGAACAAAGCCTCTTCCATGTTGTCTCTCTTGAGGAATGCTTGGATACGCCCCGTCCCATCCCTTAGCATAAGGAAGCATATCGCACCTCTTCCCCTGACTGTCTCGGCATAACCCGAGATGGTGACCTCTGAACCAACCAAGGACTCTCCCCCTTCAACAACCTGGCCGATGGTATGCGTCCGATACGACGTCGGCTTCCAGTTTGAACTGTCTCTCATGGTGTCACGTGGCGGTCAGTGCCTTTGAAAGGTTTTGAGTGGAAATCATTCTTCTTCGCTTGCTACCTTGGCGGAAATCAGGAGGAAAGCAGTGTGCCCCATCGGCTGGTTCCCAGGTCTAACTCCCCCCTTGCTAGCCTTGACCCATCTTCTCTCGATCATCTCTCCGCTCCATTCAACGATGAGCCCCAGTTTCTCAACCTCATCCCATGATTTCTCCAACTGGGAAGTGGTCGGGCAGTAGCAGGCCAGTCTGCCCCCAATTCGAAGGAGTGGCACTATCTCCGAGAGAACAGACCAAGGCTCTGCAATGTCGATAATTGCCGCATCTAAGGCGTCGCATATGCCAGTTGCCTCACTGCTTGCGACCGCTAGGTCCCCTTCGATAAGATGCCAGTCTGGGAACTCCGGGAGGACCTGCTCAAGCCTCCTCATGTTCGAAGAGCCGACTTCTGCATGCTCAATTCGATTCTCAACCGAAATCAGTGTCCCGGAGCTTCCTAGCACACTAGCTAGGTGCATAGCAAGGCCCCCAGAACCATGCCCGCCCTCGAGCACCTTGGAACCCACTCCAATCCCCATCCATGAAACCAGAAAGCCGGCGTCCTTCGCCCCGATAACCTGGGCTCTTCGGGACATGTTCCTCCTAGCCTCGGGTAGCCTCGGGTCGACCACCGATAGAGACTTCTGCCCCACTGTGATGCGATCTCCCACTGAAAATCCTTCAAGCATCTTCTCGGCGTCAAACCTCCCTAGTCCCTTCACCTTGACTTCCCCAGTAACCCTGTGGACAAGGTAAGCCCTGCCGTCGTCCTCTCTAAGTGCAACCCATTCGCCGATGCTCTCGCCCCATTCCGACGGATTGATGCGGACGTTTCAAGTCATTCAATAGCCAACCAATAATTTCGCCCCATAGGGCGAGGAGAATGATTATACTGGCCATACCTTCTGAAAAACCGATGGCGTCAGTCGTAAGACTACTCTTCAAACCCTCGCTCTGGGTTTGCATTCTTCTCGCAACTACCCCGCTTTCTTCCATGATCGATGTTCCCGAGCGAGAGGATTTCCAGAGGATTGAGCTTGAGCAGGAGGCTCTAACATGGTATGCCTCTAGTCCCGGCCACTCCGTCTTTGGAGAGTACGTTGGAGCGCATTGGTGTGGGCCCTGCATGAGCAGTGCCTCGCCCTCTCTCGATAATCTGAAGACTTCTAATCCAGAGGATTTCACCTTCGTATCATTCTTCGAGTCTAGTAGCGGAGGATGGCCTAGTGATGCTCCAGTTGATCGGCAGACCCACATAATGCAGGCATCATCCGGATACCCAACATTCTCGTTTGCAGACCAGCAGTCAGGATCATGCTACAAGGTTGGTGCAGCGGGGACAAACTACTACGACAGCGACTTCTCAAATGGAGGTTGCATGGATCCATCCACCGACGACTTCCAGTTAGAACTCTCGATGTCTCTCAACTCTAGCTCCGATGAGGTCTCAATCACATTGGAAGCAATATACGTCGGCCCAGACTCTTCAGCAGACGTCTTCGTCTATGGCGCAGTGACCGAGAAGGTAGGTGCCGACTCCTACGACAATGGCGCCAAGCCTCATCACAACTGGAGGGGGTGGCTCCTGAACAGTGCCGACTCCGGTTTCCAAGAATTGACATTAACTCAGGGGACGTGGGAATCACACACATGGGTCGCCCCTCTAAGCCTGGTTAGGGCAGGTGGGGGAAACACCCAGTGGGAGAATTTCTGGCCAGTATTCGCCCTGATGGACGGCCCACACACATCCTACAACGAGTTCCTGGTAGCAATCGACCCAGATATGGGGCCATTGATAGACGTGGGAATTTTGGAGTTCGAGGTGGAGAACACAAACCAGATGCCAGGATTCGTATCTGGTGACATTCTGCAGATCTCAGTTAGGGTTTCCAACAACGGTGTCGAGTCATATGGGGAGGGGGGGGAACTCGGAATATACATCATCAGCGGCTCGGATGAGGTCTATCTCGGGGGGCAGCCAATCGGGACTATTGGGGTCGCAGGATCCTTCCTCCACCAGATCGATTTCGATACCTCGGAACTCGAGACAATCTCGTCTGGAGTATCCACATTCAGGGCAAAACTGTTCGACATGGGCAGCGATCGCAACTCTTCGAACGACTATGTCGATGAAGTCGCATTGCACGACATGCCGCCAATCCCATCTCAACCAGCAGCGACCGGCTCAACAACCTTCGAAAGAGGGGACAGGGTTCAGTTCGAGTCGTCCGCATTGCCCAATGACCTGGTTGACGACATGTCATCAATGACTCCGCAGATGGAGTACTCAAGGTCGGGAGAAAACGTATGGGGGTCCTCTTGGATAGCCAATCCTGTCATGGAGGGTTCAGGTGCAAATACGGTTTACGTCCACACTATACAGACCCCTCCAAATGCAGAATCCGGCAAGTATGACACCAGAGTGATGTGGGAGGACGCCGCAGGTCAGCAGAGCGAATGGCTAGTCACATTCGAGGCCTTCGAGTTAAGCAATGCACTCCCCAGGGTCCTGAACAGCAACGATGCTGGATTCGTCGGCACCCCCACGGTGAAGATTGACTCCACAGAGACGATTTCACTCGTGGGCTTGGTCAGGGACGCCGAGACTCCCCTGTCCATGCTCTCCATCACCAGCTCGGACTCCGAGTTCAAGGGCTGGGACCCAGTCACCTCCGAGATTACCGTTCTCTTCGATTCAATTCTGGACGACTCAATGGGCAACCCGATTCCTCAGGGAATCTCAGTCTCCATCGACGATGGGGAGGATGTTAACAACGGCCTTCTCCTGTTCAACGTAATCGAGAACGGTGCTCCCAGATGGTCTCCCATACCCACTCAGGCAGTCTTCGAAGGCGGGTCTGCCAGCACAATACTCACTGGTTTCCTGTCAGACTCGGATGAAAATGGCGACCCAGTCCCCCCATCTGAACTATCCTTATCCATCGTTTCGAACAGCAATGAAGATCTGATTCACGTTTCGATTGCGGATCAAACTATCACCGCTATCACAGCAAACGAGGACTATAACGGAGTCGCCGAGATAGTGGTAATGGCGGATGACGGGGCAAAGTCATCCCAGACTTCAGTCGTCTTCTTCGTGATCAACGTCAACGACGCCCCAGAGATAGATATCTCCAGCCTTGAAGGACTAATCATGAAGTCAGGCGAGTCAGCATCAGTCGGAATCCTCCCACTGATGTCGGACGTCGATGACCCGGACGAGGAGATTTGGGTCGACGTCGACACCTCGGTCCCGGGTTCAGTTCAATTCGATCATATCAACGGCGTCCTAAACATGATGTGGGAAGAGCCAGGAGAGCACAACGTCAAACTAACCCTGATTGACAGCCACGGGGACTGGAGCTCATCGCAATTCATCGTCACCATCCTCGACGCAAAGCCGTTATCATGGCAAACAAACTTCGACCAAGGCGACCTCGAGGTCCAACTCGAGGACTTCGTTATCGGTTCCAACCCTACAGTGACGATCGCGTATGATGGAGACATAGAACTGGTCGATTCCGAGGTCCGATGGTCTATTTGCAACGGAATAGTCGGAATCTGTCATTCAGCTGGGTTATCCGATGGGCTCGGCCCTTTCCTGGTGACTTCTTCCGATGGGTCCGGACTCTCCATAGGAGACTACCTGACCCTGTCTGTGAAGGCAGTAGATGCTGAGGGGTGGGACAGGTCGACCCCCGAGCAGATGGATATCATGGTCCCAACCACGAATGAGCCCGAAACCACGGTTTCGGAGTTCGAAGAGGAAGATGACACGGAGGCGGACCAGCAGTCCGGAGGCGACGGCTCGAGCCTTTCTGCAATGGAAATCGTTGTGGGCATCCTGGTCTTGATGGTCTTTATCGGGGGTGGGACGATGGCCGGCCTGTACTTCTCGGGTGCAATGGGCGCGGGCAGAGAAGAGGAAACCAAGCCTTCGTATTCCCCTCCTCAAAACCTCGGCCAACCACAACAGGAAGAGACAGTGGACTTCGAGCATCCTGAAGAAATCCACCCCCCTCTGCCCGAAGGTGGCTTGCCCTCTGGCTGGACCATGGAGCAATGGAAGTACTACGGCGAGCAGTATCTCGAGAGGCAGAACTAGGGGGAACGGCCCTTGTCTGCGCAGACGCACCTTCAAGAAGGTGCTACTAGCAGGAAAGTCCCCGAGGTATAGTCATGACGGAACAGGACCAGCCGGACGAAGAAGGCCAAATCCCTTCGCAGGACCCACTCGATTCATGGGAAGAGGGTTCTGCATTCGGCGTCTCCAATGACTCTGACCCAGTTTGTGAAACTCCCGTCGAGGAATGGATTGAGGGATTGGACATCGAGTCCACGAAGCAGGTACCGATCCCTCCAAAACTAGTCGATCAGGTGATTGGCCAGGAAGCAGCATCGATAGTCGTCAGGAAAGCCTCCGAGCAGAGGCGTCACATGATAATGGTCGGGGAACCAGGTACCGGGAAGTCCATGCTCGCTCGCTCGATGACCGAGTTCTTACCCCCGGAACAGCTAGAGGACATATTGGTCTACCGAAACCACGAGGACGAGAACGAACCGAAGGTTCGCACTGTCCCAGCGGGCAGGGGTTCCAGGCTCATCGCCGAGCGAAGGGCCCATGTGCGTCAGCAGAGGGAGCGCACCAACAGGACCCTCCTGTTCATCGCCCTGGTCGTCGGCGCGGCCCTCCTGCTCGCGACCATCTCCTCGGGAGAGATACTAACGTTCATTTTCGGGTCATTCATCCTGGTGTTCGGTTACTTCTTCCTCAGGACCAGGCTCACCGCAGGCGACGAATCCAACATCCCAAAACTCCTGATCAAGCATGAGAGGAGCGACGAGCCACCATTCATAGACGCAACCGGGACCCTTGCAGGCGCTCTTCTGGGAGACGTAAGGCACGATCCGTTCCAATCCGGTGCCGACCTCGCTACCCCGGCACACGAGCGAGTTGAACCCGGAGCGGTTCACAGAGCCAACAAGGGTGTACTCTACATCGATGAGATCAGGATGCTCAGGATGGAGGAGCAACAGGCCCTTCTAGTTGCCATGCAGGAGAGGGAACTTTCCATCAGCGGGCGCTCCGAGAGGTCCTCGGGAGCCCTGACGAAGTCAGAGCCAGTCCCGACAGACTTCATTTTGGTCGCAGCTGGGAACC
>Ga0207992_1001298_pt1 | contig 11219 bp, 12 predicted proteins | sample ETN02SmetaG_FD_185788 | JGI IMG/M metagenome (GOLD analysis project Ga0207992, IMG submission 185788) | Marine microbial and viral communities from oxygen minimum zone, Eastern Pacific Ocean - ETNP2014F10-02SV255 (SPAdes) (version 2) | ecosystem: Environmental > Aquatic > Marine > Oceanic ...
AATTCTGAAATATTGAGATCGCATATTTTTTTTTGTTGCTTAAGTTCATAAAAATCAATTTTTTCAGGATTAAATTTATCTTTGTTTTCTAAAGTATTAAATCCAATTCTATTAAGAAGTTTGATGCTGTTTGTAGATAGCTGTATTCCATACCCCTCATCTAATTCAATAGAATTATTTTTTTCATAAATTGTTACCTGATAATTAGGATTTTCTTTAAATAAATTTCCAACAAATAAACCTGAAATACCTGCTCCTATGATTGCAATTTTTTTCATCTATGTTTTTCCAGATATGTAACAATTTTTTTTGTAAAAGTTGGCAAAGTGTAGTTTTTTAATTTTTTAGGATCAATCCAATAAGAAAATGATATAGGTTTAATCATCCTATCATTTTGAATTTTAATATTCATATTCATATTAGACATTTTAAAATTTAAATTTTTTTCAAAATTTTTGGGTTTAATTAATTCTTGCATTGGGAAAATATTGAAATTTTTCAAAAAATTAAAATTTTTATTTTTAACTAATAAATATTTATTATCTTTTTTATAAACCTTAAGCAAAAAATATTTTTCTTTGTTATCCTTTTTAAATTTAGTCAAAGCAAAATCCTTTTTTATAAATGATTTACATTTTTTTGAGATAGGACATTTTTCACAATAAGGGTTGATTGGCTTACATATTAATGCTCCCAATTCCATTAACGCTTGAGCATAGTCGCTAGCTCTTATGGAAGTTCCAAAAATTATTTTCTGTTTAACTAAATTATCTTTTTGAATTTGATTTTCATTCTTTAAGTACAAATATCTTTTCAAAACCCTTTCAATATTACCATCTAAAGGAATCATGGGTTTGTTGAATGCAATGGCTAAAATTGCACTCGCTGTATAATCTCCAATTCCAGGAAGTGACTTAAGATCTAAAAAATTATCAGGTAATTTTTGATTAAAATCTTTAATAACAATTTGTGCAGTTTTTTTTAAATTTTTTGCTCTTGAATAGTAACCAAGACCTTCCCAAAGCTTAATTAATTTTTGATTATCAAATTTTGCCAGACTTTCTAAATTTGGAATATTTTTAATAAATCTATTAAAATATGGGATCACTGTTGCAACTTGTGTCTGTTGCAACATAAATTCACTAACCAATGTATAATATTGCTTTTTTTTAGATGAAGTTTTTCTTCGCCAAGGCAATGTTCTTTTATGAATATCGTACCAATTAAGAATTTTATTTGTTATTATTAATTCTTTCATATGCAATTTAAAGATAATACTAAGCAGAGAAATAAAACCATTCAAGGCTTAAGATCATTTAAAGACACTTTGCCAAAGAATGTAAAAAAAATCATAAATAAAAAAGGACATATTTATTCTGAAACTTTAAATAACTGGAAATATATAGTTGGTGAGGATTTATTTAAAGTTTGTTATCCAAAAACATTTAAAAACTCAAATAAATTTGGAGTTAGTACTTTATTAATAATGGTTAAGAGAGGTCACGAGGTTGATATGGAGTATTCCAAAAAAGACATAATGGATAAAATGAATAGTTTTTTTGGTTATTCAGTGGTTGAAAAACTTAAATTCATAAGTTTTGATGATGAACAAAAAATTTTTATTAAAAATGATAACAAACAAGAAAATGTCGCAATTGATAAATACCAAGATAAAATTAATAATGTTAAGAATGATAAAATTAAAAAATCACTTATCGAATTAACCAAGGTCTTTAAAAAAAAATGAAAAAACTTTTAGCTTTTACACTGATATTTTTTAGCACTATCTCCATTATTAACGCTGAAGAAATAAAAAGAATATTTGTAGGTAACAAAGATGCTAAAATAACTATAATTGTATTTGAGTCTTTGACTTGTAGCCACTGTGCAAATTTTCATAAAGATGTATATCCCCTACTAAAGAAAGAATATCTTGATACTGGTCTGGCTAAAATTGAATTTAGACACTTTCCTTTAGATATAGCAGCTTTCAATGCCTCAAAAGTGTCTCAATGTAAAAATGATGGTGATTCGGGTATTTTAAATAGTTTATTTGCTAACCAGCAAAAATGGGTAAAAGGTAACTCGGTAGAAGAGGCTAATAAAAATCTTCAAAAATTTTTAACTAGTGAAGGTTTTGATCTAAATTTTGAAAAATGCATAAATAACAAAGAAATAGAAGATTTTGTTTTAAATGACCGAATTGATGGAGTTAAAAATTTTAAAGTAAATGCTACTCCTACGATAATAATTAATAATAAAAAATTTGAAAAATCTCTTAATTATAAAAATTTAAAAAAAGCTCTAGAAAAACTGATATAAGTTAATGCATGGAGTTTAAAAAAATCCAATTGAATGGATTTAAATCTTTTGCTGATAAAACCAATTTTCTAATTGAAGATGGTCTTACTGGAATAGTGGGTCCTAATGGATGTGGAAAATCCAATATTGTTGAGTCCTTAAGATGGGTTATGGGAGAAACGTCTGCAAAAAGTATGCGTGGCTCTGGAATGGAAGATGTAATATTTAATGGAACTTCAAACAAAGCTTCTAAAAATATTGCAGAAGTTTCTATTAATGTAGAAAATAAAAATAACGAGGGACCAGTTCAATACCGTGAACTTGATCAAATAAACATCAGAAGAAAAATAGAAAAAGACAAAGGTTCTAAGTTTTATATTAATGATAAGGAAGTAAGGGCAAGAGATACACAAATGTTTTTTGCAGATCTATCAACTGGAGCCCACTCTCCTTCAATGATTAGTCAGGGACGTATTGGTGCTCTAGTAACCGCAAAGCCTACTGACCGTAGAGCTATTTTAGAAGAGGCTGCTGGAATTTCTGGTTTACACGTTAGAAGACATGAGGCCGAACTAAGATTAGGAGCTGCAGAAAACAATCTCAAAAGAGCTGATGAGTTACGAAGACAACAAGAAAAACAATTAGTCAATCTCCAAAAACAAGCAGAGGAAGCCACAAAATATAAATTAATTTCTGAAGAAATAAAAAAAATTGAAGCAGGACTATATTATTTAAAATTATTAGATATTGATAAAGAAATAAAAATTGAAAATGAAATAAATAATGAAGCTGGAGGTGAAGTAGAAGGTTTTAATAACAAAATATCTGAACTTGAGAATTTAATTAAAACAGCAACAGATAAAGTGTCTCCACTACGGGAAAAAAATATTGAAAATTTATCTAGAATACAAAGGCTTAATCTTGAACTACAAAGTTTAGATGAAGAAAATACCAGAATTCAAGATGAGATAGAGTCTATTAATAAATCAATAAGAACTCTAGATGAAGATATCAACAGAGAAAGAGGAATTATAATAGATGCTAATTCAAACGAAAAAAGACTTAAAGAAGAAAAAGCCGATCTTATAGAGGTAGACTCTAAGTATTTTGAAACTGAAAAACTATCTAATGAAGATTTAGCAAATGCTAAAAAAGAACTTAAAAAAGAACAAGAAGCTGTAGATGAAGTTGTCAATAATATTGCGGAAAGCACTATCAACACAAGTTTAGGGCCAATTAAAAATATTAAAAACTCCATAAATAGAGTGAAAGAATTAATTGATAGCAATGAAATTAATCAAGCTGTTACTTTGCTAGACAGATGCAATATGGAGCTTGATAATTTTTTAAATGATTTAAAAAATGAAAAAAGTAGACAAGAATTGTTAAATGTTAACGAGAAGTCACAAAATATAAAACAACTTCAAGAAAAATATGCTGATGCATATAGTAAAAATCAATCAATCAAAAACGAGTCCGTAAAACGTAATGAAAGAATTAAAACTATTGAAACTGAAATCGAAAGTTGGAAAAATTTATTATCAAATTCAGAAAAAATGGTAGCCGAATTAATTGAACGAAAGAATAAACTTTCAGCTCAATTAAAAGAATTAGATAATCAGCCCAAAGTTCAAGCTGAAAGAAAAGGTCAGATTTCTGAAAATTTAAGAATTTCTGATAAAGAAAAAATTGATAATGACTCAGTTATTGAAGAGACTGATAAGGAGATAGAAACTTTGAGAGCCCAATTAAATGAAATACAGGAACAATCTATTCAAATTAGAGAAAGAAAAGCAAGTTCAGGAGCAACTATAGAGGGTCTTCAAAAAAGAAAAAGTGATTTATTAGACAGAATAAATTCGGAGCTTAACTTAACTGAAGATCATATTTTAGAAAACTCTAACTTAAATGGTGCTGAAGAATTACCAAATGCTGTTGATCAAGAAGATGCTTTGGATAAAAAAAAGCAACAAAGAGAAAATTTAGGATCGGTTAATTTAAAAGCTGATGAAGAAACTAGTAAATATGAAAATGAAATTAAAAAAATGGAACAAGATCGTTCCGACCTAGTAACAGCAATAGTAAAATTAAAAGATAGCATTAACGAACTTAATCAAAAAGGAAGAGAAAGGTTAATCGAAGCTTTTGAAAAGGTTAATAGAAAATTTAATGAAGTTTACACAAAACTTTTCAATGGTGGAAATGCTAAATTAGAACTAATTGACTCAGATGACCCTCTGGAAGCAGGATTAGAAATGCTAGTAAGTCCTCCAGGTAAAAGACTTCAATCAATAACTTTACTTTCAGGTGGTGAACAAGCACTAACAGCTCTATCTTTAATTTTTGCGGTTTTTTTAACTAACCCATCTCCTATTTGTGTTCTAGATGAAGTTGACGCTCCTCTTGATGATGCAAACGTTACAAGATTTTGTAATTTGCTTGAGGAACTAATTAAAATTACTAATACAAAATTTATTATTGTAACTCACCACGCATTAACAATGTCTAAAATGAATAGACTTTATGGGGTAACCATGCCAGAAAAAGGTATTAGTCAGCTAGTAGCAGTTGATTTACAAAAAGCAGAGGGTATGGTTGCATAAACTATATAAATGTCAAAAGATCCGTTCAAAACTCGCTTAGAGATTGCAAAAAGTAAAATTTCAAAGAAAAATCTATACAATAAAAAAGATAATCCCTCAACGATTGGAACAGCCTTTAAATTAAGCACAGAATTAGTATCTGCTGTAGCTGTTGGGACAATTATAGGGTTTATTTTTGACAAGACCTTTGGTACTAAACCTTGGTTTATATTAATATTTTTTTTTGTGGGTGTGGTTGCTGGAATAACCAACGTAATTAGATCTGCAAAAAATATGCAAAAATAGATAAAATTTTATGGCATCAAATCCTATGACCCAATTCAATGTGCACAGAATTGGACCAGAAATTAAAATTGGCACATTTGATATTTCATTTACAAATGCAAGTTTATTTATGATTATTAGTTCAGTTGCAATTCTATTAATTTTTAATCTCGGATCAAAAAAAAACTCATTAATACCAAATAAAATTCAACTCCTTTCAGAGCTTAGTTATACTTTTGTCTCTAAAATGATAAGTGATACAGCTGGACTTAAAGCAAAACCATACTTTGCTTTTATATTTTCTCTTTTCATGTTTGTGCTTTTTTGCAATATGTTTGGAATGGTGCCCTACACTTTTACTGTTACTAGTCACATTATTGTTACGTTTATGTTAGCTGCTTTTATATTTATTGGAGTAACAATTATTGGATTTATGAAACATGGCTTTGGATATTTAAAATTATTTGTACCTAGTGGGGTTCCTGCAGTACTGCTTCCACTGATAGTAGTAATAGAAATAATTTCCTATTTAAGTAGACCAATTAGTTTATCAGTTAGATTATTTGCTAATATGATGGCTGGTCATACTATGATGAAAGTTTTCGGAGGCTTTGTGATTAGCCTTGGAATAGTTGGTGGATGGCTTCCACTGAGTTTTTCGGTTGCGTTAACAGGTTTGGAGATCTTAGTTGCTTTTCTTCAAGCATATGTTTTTGCAATCTTAACCTGCATCTATTTAAACGATGCATTAAATTTACACCATTAATTAACATAGGAGGATATAATGGAATTAGAAGCAGCAAAAATGATCGGAGCAGGATTAGCGGCAATAGCTTTGGCTGGTGCCGGTGTTGGTATTGGAATAATTTTTGGAAATTATTTATCTGGTGCAATGAGAAATCCATCAGCAGCACAAAAACAATTTCCTAATTTACTTTTAGGTTTTGCGCTTGCAGAAGCAACTGGATTGTTTGGATTAGTAGTTGCATTAATCATTCTATTTGCATTTTAAATTTGATGATTAAAAAAATATATTTTCAGTCGATATTTTTTAGCTTCCTTTTTTCTTTGGAAGCTTTTGCAGCTGAAAGCGGGGGTATGCCTCAATTAAATCCTGAATTTTGGATTTCACAGATTTTTTGGTTAACTCTAACTTTTGGAATTTTGTATATAATTTTATCAAAATTAATACTTCCTAAAATTAGTGAAAACCTAGAGTCTCGAAAATCTCAAATTTTAGAAAATATTGAGGCTGCGGAGAAACAAAGAGAGAATAGTGAAGAGAAGCTTAAAGAATATGAAGAAATCGTTTTAAAAAGCAAGCTAGAGGCTAAAAATATTTTTAATCAAGCAAGAGGAAAGGCTCTAAAAGACATTAACGCAAAGAAAGAGTCGTTGGATAAGCAGATTGATGATGAAATTGTTAAGGCAGAACAAGAAATAAAAGTATTACAGAATGGTGCGGCTGAGAAAATCAACAAGATAGCAATAGAAACTTCATCAGAATTGATACAAAAACTTATTGGTACTGAAGTAAATAACAGTAGTATTTCAGCAATTGTAGATGATTTATCTAAAAGAAGTGGAGACAAATATTATGACAATTGATGCAACTTTTTGGGTAGCAGTTTCTTTTGTTATTTTTTTTGGAGCCTTAATTTATCTAAAGATTCCTCAAAAAGTCACTGAGATATTAGATAAAATGATTTCTGATATCAAAAATGAAATTGATGAAAGTGAAAAATTAAGAACTGAAGCAAAGACATTACTTGATAATGCGCAAAATAAATTAGATACAGCGCAATCAGTTAGTAATGAAATTTTAGATGAGGCTAGAAAAGGCTCAGACAAGTTAATTATTGAACTAAATGATAAATTTCACAAATCATCAGAAATTAAAAAAAATTTAACTGAAAATAAAATAAGTCAAATGAAGGAAGCGGCCATCAAAGAGATTAAGGATGCGTCGATTAAAATTGCAGTAGACTCGGTTAAAAAAATTATTACGACTTCTGTTGATAAATCTAAACTTGATGCAGTATTTCAAAAGAATTTAGATGAAACTAAAGAAGAGTTAAAAAAGATTAACTCATAATACTCTTACAATTTTTCAAAAAAACTATAAATTATTAAAATGAATTCTATAGTTATTGGCTCTGGATTTGGTGGAATTGCTGCAGCTCTTAGACTTAGAGCTAAAGGTCATGAGGTTACGCTGATAGAAAAACATCCTGATTTAGGAGGAAGAGCAAGAGTATTTAAAAGAAATGGTTTTACGTTTGACGGTGGACCAACAGTTATTACGGCACCTTATTTAATTAACGAATTGTTTGATTTGTTTAAAAAAGATCCCAATGATTATATTAAACTTACTCCACTTAAAATTTGGTATCAATTCATTTTTGAAGATAAAATAAAATTTGATTATTCGGGAAATGAAACTGAAATGAAAAATCAAATTGAAAAAATAAGTAAAGAAGATGTAAAAGGATATGAAAAATTAGTAAATTTTACAAAAAAAATTTTTGATAAAGGTTTTACTGAACTTGCAGATATCCCTTTTGATAAACCATTTGTCATGATGCAACAGTTACCTGCACTTTTAAAACTTAAAAGTTACAAATCTGTCTACTCCTTAGTTTCTTCATATATTAAAAGTGAAAAATTAAGAAAAATGTTAAGTATGCATCCTCTTTTAGTCGGCGGAAACCCTTTTTCAACAACTTCTATATATGGACTAATTTTGTACTTAGAGAAAAAATGGGGAATACATTACTCAATGGGCGGAACTGGAAATATAATTAAAGGTTATGAAAAACTAATGAATGAAGTTGGAATAAAAGTATTAAAAAAAAGTGAAGTTACTAAAATAATTTCAAAGAATGCTAAGATTTCTGGTGTTCAAATAAATAATCAAAACAATATAGATGCCGACAATGTGATTTGTAATGCAGATCCCCCAGCTGTCTATGAAAAATTATTAAATCAAAATACCAACAATTCATTTCTATTTAATTGGAAAAAAAATCGGATGGAATATTCTATGGGATTATTTGTCTATTATTTTGGAACTAAAAAAATATATGAGAACGTTAAGCATCATACCATAAAGTTTGGTAATAAATATAAGGAACATCTTGATGATATATTTGATAAAAAAAGACTAAATAAGGACATCAGCTATTATCTCCACAGGCCAACTGCAACAGATAGGTCGATGGCTCCTGAAGGTAATGATTGTTTTTATGTCTTAGTCCCAGTTCCCAACAACCAGTCAAAAATTAATTGGGATATTGAGGGTGAAAAAATGAAAAATTTAGTAATTGATAAAATGGAAAAAGATTTAATGCCTAATCTTAAAGAAAATATTATAGAAGATTTTTATCTTACACCAAATTACTTTGAAAACGATTTAAATACAAAATTTGGCTCTGGTTTTTCTATTCAACCAAAATTTACTCAATCAGCCTACTTTAGATTTCATAATAAATCAGAGGTATATGATGGTCTTTACTTTGTTGGAGCAGGAACACATCCTGGTGCAGGAGTACCAGGTGTATTGTCTTCTGCAAAGGTATTAGATAAAATCATATAATGTCTGATCAAAACTATTTATCATTATATGCAAAATCTTTTAATTGGGCAGGTTTTTTTTTACCGAAACAAACATATTTAAAATGTTCAGCTTTGTATGATTTTTGTAGAGTGGCTGATGATATTGCAGATAGCAATGACCCAATCGATATAAAAAAAATTAAATTTTTAGATTTTCAAAATAATTTTAATAATAAAAAATTTGATGATCCTATTATAAAAAATATGTGGGGACTTATAGGTGAATTTAATATTCCTTTAAAAGTGGTTCTTGATTTATTAGATGGTATAAATTCTGATATTCAAAAAAATATAAAACTAGATAAAAAAAAAGATTTATTAATCTATTCATATAAAGTTGCAGGAACAGTTGGATTGATGATGGCTAAAATTTTAAAAGTAAATAAAAAAAACTCATTAAAATCAGCTATTGATCTTGGTATTGCTATGCAACTAACAAATATATCAAGAGATGTTGTTGATGATCTCAATAAAGGAAGATCTTATATAAATTTAAATTTTGAAGAAATTAAATCTACCATAGAGCTTGCTGAAAATTATTATGAAAATTCATTCTATTCAATAAAGGAAATTCCATTTAGTATGCGTTTTGCTATTTTAGTTGCAAGAAGAGTTTACAGAAAAATTGGTTACAAAATTCTAAGTAAACAAAATTTAGAAAATTATAAAAAATCAGGTAAAATTTATGTGTCTAATCTTGAAAAAATAATCGAAACTATTTATTCGTTATTTGATCTAATTAAATTATTTTTGATTAATAAAAGTGATGATGATATTCAGCATAATCATTTTTTAATTAATGAAGAAATAAATTTGGATGAAAGAATTTGATTATATAATTATTGGAGGTGGTTGTGCAGGCTTATCTCTTGCCTATGAATTAAATATACACCAAAAATTAAAGAATAAAACTTTAGCAATAATTGAACCAAGAGATAATTATATAAAAGATAAAACCTGGTCTTTCTGGAAAATTTTCTCACATAACTTTGAAGATTGTATTAAAAAAAGTTGGAATAATTTTACTATCAATATACCTAATCATACAAAATACGTAGAATGTAAAAATACTCCATATCAAACAATTGATAGTGGTTTATTTTACGACAAAATAATTAATTCATTAAATCAAAATAATAATATTTTTTTTTTCAAAGACATAAGTGAAATAAAAACAAATAATTCATTTATTTTTAATAGTGTTGCGGATGTAACAAGCGGTGAAGATAATTTATGGCAACATTTTTCTGGTTTTGAGATAGAAACGAATAAAGAATTATTTGATGAAGAAATATTTAACCTCATGGATTTTGATTGTGACCAAAAAAATAGTGTACATTTTTTTTATACACTACCTTATTCGAAAAAAAAGGCACTTGTAGAAACTACTTGGATTTCTGATCTTAAAAACATATCTATTCAAGATTATGATGATCAATTAAACCACTATATTGGGAACAATTTAAAAATAAAAGATTACAAAATTAATTTTAAAGAAGTTGGCGCAATACCTTTGTTTAACATGAAGAATAAGAAGAAAAATAATCAAATCAATATTGGAACTGCAGGAGGTATGACTAGATTAAGTACCGGATATACATTCCTAAATATTCAGGAACACTCTAAATATATAAGGAAAAATTTAGACAATATCCAAAATACCAACTTGTTTAAACTCAAAAAAAAATATCAAATTTTGGATAATATTTTTCTTAAAGTGTTAAAAAACAATCCACAAAATATGGGTCAAATTTTTTTTAATATGTTTAGCTGTCCTCCTGAAACAGTAATCAATTTTTTGTCTAATAAAAGTAGCGTGTTTGAAGATCTTTTAATTATTTCTAAAATGCCAAAATTAAAATTTTTAAAACAACTTTTTTGAATATGATAGACAAAATAAAAAAAATAAACTTGAATCATTCTTTTATTTTTTTTTTATTTTGTAACGTTATTTCTATAGTAGTTTTTAAAACAAAAAATTTTTCTGTTTCACCTATAATGTGCCTAATACTTATCTTAATTATTGGTGTGTCTCATGGATCGCTTGATCACATTAAAGGAAAAAAACTCTTAAGAATTCTTAATATCAAAAAAATTTTATATTTTTATTTGGCATACATATTATTTGCTATTTTGATAATTATTACATGGGTATTAATACCTACTATTTCATTATTAATTTTTTTAATTGTTGCCTCTTATCATTTTGGTAAAGAAGATACCCAATTTTTAATAAAAAAACATTCTATAACAAATCAAGTTTTATACTTTCTCAAAGGATCATTAATCATTCTAGCTCCAATGTTTTTTCACTTTGATGAAACAGTAACTATATATAAATTTTTATTAGTAGAAGATGAAACTTTTTATTCAATATTGGATTACATAGAAACTAACAAAATTCTATTAATTGGAATTATATTTAGCACTTTATCA
>Ga0207992_1001315_pt1 | contig 11107 bp, 10 predicted proteins | sample ETN02SmetaG_FD_185788 | JGI IMG/M metagenome (GOLD analysis project Ga0207992, IMG submission 185788) | Marine microbial and viral communities from oxygen minimum zone, Eastern Pacific Ocean - ETNP2014F10-02SV255 (SPAdes) (version 2) | ecosystem: Environmental > Aquatic > Marine > Oceanic ...
GTTCGATTGCAAAGTCACGGTCCGGAAGGTCTCTGTCCACTAGTTCCGAGCCTGTGGGCCAGTCTGCCAAATGGACAGAGTGCCCTGTTAGTCCTCGGTGGATCTGATCAGGCATGAAAGGGGATATCGGTGCCATCAGCCTGCATACGATAAGGAGTACTTCGTGCAGAGTATGCTGGCAGGCTCTCTTGTCATTGCTGTCCGACTCTTCCCACAGCCTCCTCCTAGACCTTCTGACATACCAGTTTGAGAGGTCGTTGACTACGAAGTCCTCCAAGCCTCTGCCGGCCTTGTGAAAGTCCCAAGATACGAAGTTCTGATGGAATTCTTCTGCCATTCCTGTAGCCTTAGAAAGTATCCACCTATCCAGGGGGCTTCTGTCTGAGGGGCTAACCATGCCAGATTTTTCTTCTGGATCAAAGCCATCTAGAGCTGCGTAATCGCCATGGAATCGATATACATTCCATAGAGTCAGGAACATCTTGGCATAGGACTCCCGGACGCCGTTTGGATCGAAATTAGTAGGGGACCAAGGGGCACTCTGAGTAGTCATGTACCATCTGATTGAGTCTGCCCCCTCCTTGCTGAAGTGATCCCACGGATTGACGACATTCCCCCTAGACTTACTCATTTTCTTTCCATCCTTGTCGAGTATGTGACCAAGTGAAAGGCAACTTCTGAAGCAAGGCTCGTCAAACACGGTAGTAGCGACGGCTAGCAGAGAGTAGAACCAGCCCCTAGTTTGATCGACTGCCTCGCAGATGTAGTCGACTGGGAATGAGCCAGAGAAAAGATCCTCATTTTCGAATGGGTAGTGCCACTGGGCGAACGAGGCGCAGCCAGAGTCAAACCAGCAGTCCATTACATATGGCTCCCTGACCATCTCTCCAGAGCAACCATCAGATGGGCATGACAGTCTGACATCGTCGACATAGGGCCTATGCAACTCGGGAGGGTTTGGGGAGGAGTCTGTCTTCATCGAGGACATCTCTTCGATGCTTCCGACACAATGCTCGGTTCCGCAATCTGGGCAAATCCAGACAGGAATTGGAGTTCCCCAGTAGCGCTCTCGGCTTATTGCCCAGTCCTTGATGTTGGATAGCCATTCGCCCATTCTCTTGGTGCCCGTCCACTCTGGGGCCCACTCCACACTCGCATTGTGAGAGAGAATCTGGTCCCTGACCGCAGTCATCCTTACGAACCAACTGTCCATTGCGTAGTATAGCAGAGGATGGTCGGTCCTCCAGCAGTGTGGATAGTCGTGAGTGTAATTGTGCTCCCTGTAAAGTAGTCCCTGAGATTCGAGGAGATTGATAATCTCGTCATCGCACTCCTTGACGTAGCGGCCATCTAGAAGCTCGTGAACGCCCTCGACGAAGGCACCGTCCATTCCGACGGTGTGCTGAGCGGGGAATCCGACCTCCATCCCGAGCCTGTAGTCATCCTCGCCATACATCACTGCGGTGTGTACCACTCCGGTTCCGTCTGTGGTTGTGACGAAGTCCGCAGCGACGATTGTCCACGCTGTCCGGGAATCGCCCCTTTCGATTGCGCCGGGGAAGAGTGGATTGTAGGCCTTTCCAACCAACTCTGATCCGGGGAATTCATCGACGATGTCCGCATGATTCCTAAGTACACTACCGATCAGTTCTTTGGCTAGTATTAGCTCCTCTCCAACCTCTGCTCCACCTCTTCCTTCCCACGACTCAGAGGGGGGTTCAGTGACTATGACTCTGCAGTAAGTAACCTCGGGCCCAACAGCCAAACCCACATTTCCAGGGAGAGTCCAGGGAGTGGTCGTCCATGCCAGGACGGAAGCTTCCTCCCCCTCCAGCTTGAATTTCACAAAGACCGCCGGCTCAGAGACCTCCTTGTATCCTTGAGAGACCTCGTGAGTGGAATAACTAGTCCCAGTTTGGGGGCAGTATGGGAGGACCTTGTGACCCCTGAATAGGAGCCCCTTCTCGAACATCTGCTTCAGTGACCACCATGCTGACTCGATGTAGTCGTCTTCTAGGGTGACGTATGGGTCCTCCATGTCCACCCAGAAGCCCATTCTCTCGGTCATCTCCCTCCACGCCTCCTCGTAAGTCCAAACACTCTCCTTGCACTTCTGGTTGAAAGCCTCCATTCCAAATTCCTCTATGGCTTCGTTAGACATCAGATCCAGCTGCTTCTGAACCTCTATTTCGACAGGGAGTCCATGTGTGTCCCAACCCCCCTTTCTCTCTACTACGTGCCCTTCCATCGACTTCCACCTGCATACCATATCCTTGAACAGTCGGGACAGAACATGGTGAATCCCTGGTTTGCCATTTGCGGTTGGAGGCCCTTCCAAGAATGTGAATGGGGAGTTAAGTTGCCTCCTGGATTCAATGGATTTGGAGAAGGTGCCCTCTTCTTGCCAGATTCCCATCAAAGAGTTCTCCAGCTCCACCGGGTCAAGTTCGCCGGGGGAAACGGGCACGCTCATCGGCCAAGCGACCTAGGAGTTCGTCTTGAACTTGAGGGGGGCCAAAGAGAACAATTAGACTGTAAATTGCAAGACTTCAAATGCCCTATGCGCTAGTTGGAATCATGGCAGAGACGATTCGTCTAGAAGTGGGGGGGATGACTTGCGATGGTTGCTCGAATCGAGTAAAGAAAGCCCTAGAGGACCTTCCTGGAGTAATCACAGCAGCAGTTAGCCACCAGGATGCGAGTGCAGAGGTCAGGCACGAGGGGGTAACCAGCGAGGAGCTAGGTGATGCGGTGCGTTCAGTGGGTTACACTGTCGATGGGCGTGGGGAGGAATTCCATTGGAAAGACAAAGCTGTCTGGAGGCAGTCAGCCAACAATACAAAATGGTGTCTAATTGGATGCAGTATCGGTGATTTCGGGACAATTGCAGCTTTCCAATTCGTATTTACAGAAACAGGTTTCAGCGCCATGATGATAATGGCTCTGGCAATGTTCAATGGAATTATGACTTCAATTGCCCTTGAGACATTCATTCTCCTAAACCAGATGCCGCTTTACGAGGCGTTTCGCGTTGCTATAGGGATGTCGCTAATCTCGATGTTGTCTATGGAGGCTGCTATGAATATAGTCGATCTGGTACTAACTGGTGGTGCTAAACTTACTTGGTGGGTTATTGCGCCCATGCTAATAGCTGGATTCCTGACTCCGTGGCCTTACAACTACTGGAGGCTGAAGAAGTACGGGGTGGCTTGCCACTGAGGTTTCTGTATGAATTGGAGAAATGTAGCTGAGGACATCTCCGACTGGATTGGAGCATATGCAAAAGAGAATGGGATAAGGACTCTTGTGGTCGGAGTTTCTGGTGGGGTTGACTCAGCAGTTACGTCCACGATATCTGCGATGACTGGGATTGAAACGATTGTCCTGAATATGCCAATTCATCAAGATGGTGCGCAACATGATCTATCTAGAAGTCATGTGGAATGGCTGAGGACGAAATGGGGGAACGTTAGAGAGGAAGTCTTCGATCTTTCTGCGACTTATGATGAATTTTGTTCGGAGGTGGGAGGGGTTTTGTCAGAATTGTCCCTCGCAAACTCCAGAGCCAGATTGCGTATGGCAACCTTGTACGCAATTGCCAGTTCAAACAATGGCATAGTTGTCGGGACGGGTAACAAGGTTGAGGACTTCGGGGTCGGTTTCTTCACGAAATATGGTGACGGGGGCGTGGATATCTCGCCCATAGCTGACCTATACAAGTCAGAGGTTTTTGCAATTGGAAAGGAACTGGGGATAATCGAGGAGATCTTGGAAGCGGCCCCGACTGATGGTTTGTGGAACGATGGGAGGACCGATGAAGAGCAATTGGGCGCTTCCTACGACGAATTGGAGTGGGCCATGAAAGAGTTGGAAAATCCCTCTGGTTCTGAAATGTCTGATCGTGAACGGGAAGTGATGCGTCTGTACGTCAAATTGCACGAGTCCAACTCACACAAGATGGCACCAATTCCAGTTTTCAAGATGAATTATGCACACAGGGGCGATTAGGTGGAAGAGGATGAGCCTCTCCGAATCTATGTCGGCAAGGGCCGTGCTCCGTACAGTGGAATGGTCCTAGACTCGATTTTCACATATCTGCGTTGGACACTGGTTGTAATGGTGACAATAGGGATATTTCTGATGATGATCCCACTCTTGCGTTGAGTCACCTCTCTTTTCGGCGATCCTCGACCTTTTTCTTGTACTCAGCATCGGAGTCTTCATCTGTCCACCCATCGAGGAAGAGGCCCCCAGACTTGTGAACGCCACCTCTGACGTTCCCCTTCCTAGGCTTCCTGAAGATGTCCTTCTTCTCGGAGTGTCTGCTGAATGCCTTCGGAAGGCCGTCGCCACCCCTTTCCTGCCCAGTAAGGGAGTAAGCACGCCATTCGGCAGTTGGACCGCCTCTCTTCTTTTTCGTGGGCTCTTCTTTCTCTTCAGAAAGAAAAAGTGCAGATATGAGACCTAGTAAAATCAATGGGAAGGCCCCGCAGAGAAGTGTCCTACCAGTGGACAAGCCGTCAATAAACCAGCCTATTAATCGAGAAAAGAGAGATCCTTCATCATCCTCAACTTCATGCAAAAGTCTGACATAGATATTTGATTCGAAGGTGTAATTTCCGTATTCACATCGTGATGAGGACGAGTTGGATGGGTCATAGCATAGCTGTCCCACGTATACCATTTCCTCAACATCTTCCCTCTGAGATGAGTTCCCACATTGGGGGTAGAAGAAGTCCATATCAGATTCGTTAAGGAACGAGATCTGCACAATGCTGCAATCATCCCAATTTCCATCACCATCGTCATCTAAGTATTGTCCAAAGGAGTATACCGCCCATCCATTGTTAGTTCCTGATTCGGCCTGCTCGAAGGTTAGAATGGTGCTTTGACCAGAATATGCGAATTCGACGTCGGTCTCCTCTTGGGATTCGAAAAGTGGGATTGTGGTCCCTGTCCCCATGAAAAGAATCCCTACAAACATCATCGTCCCCGATATGGCAAAGAGCACATTTGGAAAGGGGTGCATGGCAATCTACAGTAGTCGCAGGGGAAAGTCACTCAAGTCAGTTGCGTAGCAATAACAGATGCCAATAGCCAAATTCTTGCAATTCTACGCCTTCTTTTTGGAGCCTTTCTAGAGATTGAGACCCGAAATAGAAAGAGGAAAGAGAACAATCCGAAAAGAGCCATTACAATGAGGGCGTCCGCCCCAAAACCCCAAGACGATGCCCCATCCAAGCTCCCTGTTCCAGTAGATTCAGTGCCCGCATGCAGCATTGACAATGAAACCAAGCTTGTCAACTGGCCGACAAAAAGCATTACTGCGGAGGAATCGGCTCTTGGCTCGAACCACTCATGGGACTTGGGTTTCATTCTGTTTTTAGGCGCAGATTTTCTCTCCTTGTATGAAGCGTCGTCCCGATTGGACCATCTGGACCTAGGAGTTATTCCCACAGCAATGCATCCATAGAGGGATATATTGGGTTATTGATATTGCAGAAGATACTCAAACTGTACCCTGTAGGACCGTTTGTGGGATACCTCGAGTTCATAGAGGCGGCCTCATTGGTGCTATGCAGTTCTGCGACATTCCTGTGGATGGCCATTGGATCACTATCTAGGACTACGGAGAGCGAGATCTTGGTACAGAGGGTTATAGCGACGATCTGTCTTGCTTCAGCAGCGTTACTTTTCTCCCTACATTACTCTGGGGGAGAGATCTGGGGGTCGACAAAAATAGCGAGGCCATTTGCGGTGATTGCAGTAATGATGGCTTTAGCGTCGGTCATGAACATCAAAGGTAAGGATGTCCAAGGGGAGGCAAATCCTCACAAAATTATGAAGAAAGCGGAGGAGTAGCGTTCTACTCGGAGTTTAGCTTGTCATCTATGAAAGAACGCATGTATGCGGGCAGTTCCCCGTTTACGAAGACGACGTCCTCAACTTGGTCTAGCTTCATCAAGGAGTAATAAATCTGCATGGCAGTCATGGGGGTGGCGCTACATCCCGTACAACCCCCTTCCAATGAGATCATGATCACGCCATCCGTGGTATCCACCACGTTTACTACGCCATCATGGGCGTCCAAAACGGCCTGTACAGGGCCGACAGAATCCAAGATTAGTTGTTTGTCGACCATGCTGCTCACCCTCCTTGAGGGGCGGGGGTCTTTCAAAGAATTGCCTCTTCGGAGGAGTATGAGCAGAGTTATCCGAGTCATCCTGATTGACCTATTGGTTGAGAGATCTGAGTTTGGCCATGGTGGAAATCAAGAGGTGATACAGCCGATTGCGAAGAGGGGACCAGTTGAGGTTCTGCTAGTGACTCCACAAATGCAGTCTGAGGAAGCGGGCGTACGTGCTCAAGAAGAAGGATTGGTAGGGATTTCTGAGAGTGACGTGCCTGATTGGGACTACGAGTACCCCTTCTGGGAAGATTGCCGAATGGAGATGCATGGAAATGAGGTTGTTTTCAGAAGGATAGCAATGCCCCTGCATGGGGACGATGAGTTGACTGCGGATTGGATTCGGACCATTGGACCGGATGCCGTAGTATGCAGCGGCTCCAGGAGAAACGTGACAATGTGGGAGAGGTGGATGCGTGGTGGCGGGTCGCTAATGAGGTGCTCATCGAGAATGGGGATCCCAACCCTTGGAATCTGCTTTGGCCACCAACTTCTCTGTCATTCGCTTGGCGCTACAGTAGAAAGGGCCGAGTCAATGTCCAGTGGGGTCTGGGAACTCGCACTAAATTCGCGTGGTTCCTCAGATGAGTTGTTTGCCGCCAGAGGAAGTGGAGAGGATGGGTCCCTCGTAGCACTATATTCCCACCAGGATCATGTGACTACCGTTCCAGAGAGTTGCTTGCTACTTGGTTCGGCGGAACACAACAGAGTCACTGCAGTTCGGGTAATGGGCGAGGATGGCCTGGAGCTTCCCGCCTGGGGGGTACAGTTCCATCCCGAAGCAGCCAAGGCGAGGGTGGAAAGGGCATTCGATTGGGGTCACATTTCTGAGGAAGAAATGGTCGCATTCCAACGCGAACATGATGGTGCTGGGGTTCTGAATTCGTTTGCCTCGGTTGTTCGTGCAAATATTGGCTAAACAGCAAAGGCCGTTTTGCAATTGGATGTGGATTAAATAGAGCACTCGATTCGGCGAGCCGAACTGATGGTGTAACTATGGATGGAGAACAACTAGGCATGATAGGAATTGCAGCAGGTCTTTTGGGGCTTGGTATTGCATTCTTACTATACAATAAGGTGAATTCAATTAAGATCGAAAACGAGACTGTCGCAAAGATAACCGGGCAAATCCAAGACGGTGCGATGGCATTTCTTTATGCGGAATACAGGTTGCTCTCCGTTTTCATTGTAGTCGTGGCAATCGCCCTTCTCCTAGGAGGGGAAGAAAATGGCCTCGGCATGGAGACCATGATCGCATTCATCATAGGGGCCCTATGCAGCGTCGCTGCAGGATTCTCTGGTATGCGCTCGGCGACCAGTGCGAACGGTCGTACAGCACAGGCTGCAGCTGATGGCGGGCAATCTGCCGCACTAACCACATCATACAATGGCGGTGCGGTTATGGGACTGGCCGTAGGAGGATTGGGTCTGTCTGGGATTTCCCTGATGTACTACCTGACTCAAACCGAATTCCTGACCGTGGAAAACATTGCTGGATTCGGCATGGGTGCCTCTTCAATAGCCCTTTTCGCACGTGTTGGTGGCGGCATTTACACCAAGGCAGCGGACGTTGGTGCAGACCTGGTTGGAAAGGTTGAGGCGGGAATTCCTGAGGACGACCCCCGGAACCCCGGTGTGATTGCCGACAACGTCGGAGACAACGTCGGAGACGTTGCGGGTATGGGCGCGGATATCTTCGAGTCATTCGTGGGCAGCATAATCGCGGCAATGGTAATCGCGGCGGCGAACGAGGACCTGCTCGGTCCTGACTACGTGATGATTCCAATCGTACTGGCAGTAGTTGGTTACATTTCTTCCATAATTGGAGTATTCTCGATTACTGCAATGCAGAACATGGATCCGGGAGCAGCCCTAAGGAATACCACATTCATAGGGGCGGGGCTTTTCATTGCTGGAGGATACTTGGCCCTAGACTTTCTTGAGTTACCAACCACGGTAATCCAAGCTGTCGCTATCGGCTCTCTAGTTGGGATCCTGATTGGCCTTGTTACTGAGTACTATACCGGAATAGAGGACGTTTTCTTCTTCAAGGTAAAGGCGATTCCCTATATCGGGGAAGCGAGCAAGACCGGGAGCGCAACCAACGCAATCGCTGGATTGGCAGTAGGTATGCAGTCGGTTTTCATCCCAGTCCTACTGATGGCTGCGGGCATCTTCGGAGCAAACCATGTGATGGGGAGTGGGGATCTCGGCCTGTATGGAATTGCAATGGCTGCAATGGGGATGTTGGGCACGGTTGGCGTGACCATGACCGTCGATGCCTATGGTCCGGTTGCGGACAATGCTGGCGGAATTGCTGAAATGTCTGGACTAGGCGATGATGTGAGGGAGATCACTGATGGGCTCGACTCGATAGGGAACACGACTGCAGCAATCGGCAAGGGATTCGCAATAGGCAGTGCGGCTTTGACCGCCCTAGCCCTTTTCGCCGCTTTCAAGACCAGTGCTGGGCTAGAGGCAGAAGAGCTGAGCCTGACCGAGCCAATGGTGGTAATCGGACTCCTGATAGGGGCCGCACTGCCGTTCGTAGTTGCTGCGATGACGATGAAGTCAGTTGGTCGTGCGGCAGAGGACATGATAACCGAGATTAGGAGGCAGTTCAGGGAGATAGATGGACTTCTCGAGGGTCGCGAGGGAGTAGAGCCAGACAGTGCTACCTGCGTGGACATCTCCACCAAGGCTGCCCTTCGAGAGATGTTGATGCCAGGTGTCGTGGCTGTATCGAGCCCGGTAATCATCGGATTGCTACTAGGTAGCGCAGCATTGGGCGGAACTCTGGCAGGAGCAACTGCTAGCGGCGTCCTGATGGCCCTATTCATGGCAAATGCAGGAGGAGCATGGGACAACGCCAAGAAGGCCATTGAGCAAGGGCACATAGAAGGCGCAGCAAAGGGTGATGATGCCCACAGCGCCGCTGTAGTCGGAGACACCATTGGAGACCCATTCAAAGACACTAGCGGGCCATCTCTGAACATCCTGATCAAACTGATGAGCATAGTCAGCGTGGTTATTGCTGGGATGCTGACCAAGACTGGTCATCTAGGTGCTCTCTGAAGTCATACGATTAAGCGTCAGGCTCTTGGTGTAACCATCCTAGGAGTGGGCATGGGAATGGGTCGCGCATATGCAATCCTAGTGGTTCTGCTATCATCATCACTTGCAGGATGCTCGGGAGGGCAGTCAGGTGGGGGTGATTCCTCGACGAATGATTTTGAGGTGCCAATCTGGGAGACTGGGGATTGGTGGCTGTACACTTTCTCAACTCCAGATTACAGCGATGATACAGCAAGATTGGTAGTGGCTAGCACCAGCGAGGAGGATGGAACTGCGTACATGCTAGCGATCTCCAGTCTTACCGAGGCGAGGCGCCATGCAGTTCTCAATCACAACCCCTTCCTGGGGAGGATGACTCATTCTGAATTGGGTGCCTTCGAGAATGGGGTCGCACAATCCGTTCTGAGTTTCCCACTCGAAGAGGAAAAAGCGTGGTCTTTCACCCTTTTCTCGATGGAATGGAATGCGTTTGTATCTGACATCTCGGGCAGTTCTGCAGTAATCATTGCCACCTCCTCAGATGGCTCAAGGCTGGATTACGTGTTTGACAGGGGAGCCGGTTTCTTCTACTCCTTTACCTGGAAGGATGAGATGGGTGAGACGAATCTAAGGATGATGCTTTCCGATAGCGGTTCTGGGCACTCGGGAGATGTCTACTTCGTTAGGGGTGGGGACCTATTCGGCGACACATGGGAAGATGCTGGGAATGACATTGAGATTCGTGACACTTTTCTCGTTAACGATCACCCAAGTGATGGCGAGTGGGATGAGATGATCTACTTCATCGATGCAGATTGTGGCTCGGGATCATCCATCTCCCTGACTCTGAGGGATCACATGTCGATATCGGCTCTAGAGAGGATATGGGGCCCAGGGGCTAGTGAGATGGGGACTCTCGGGACAATTCCATATCCATCCGGTGAATACACCCTAACAGCTACCTTCACAGGTGGATCGACATTCTTGAGAGTCAGAGTTGCTGGTGGAATAACCCAATCGTGGACCCTCTAGAGGTATTCCATTAGGTGGTCTGAGCCACCGACGAAGACTGGGTCTTCGCCGCGCATATCGAAAACCACGGGAACTGTCCTATGGCCAGTCTCCATTACAACCTCCTTTCGAAGACCATCGAATTTGTCTAGATTGACTTCGGAATAAGTCAGTCCCTTCGAGTCAAGGGTCCTGAATGCTCGGGTACAGTATGGACAGATTGTCTGTGTGAATACTAGGAAGTCCTCATCTGAGGCCTCTATTATGTCATGCAGCCGTGACAGTGTCTCCGCCCCCATCTTCTCCATCCCACCATGCAGACTCTCCCAAGTCTGCATCCATGACTTCGCCATCTTCGGATTTGTTCTCAAGAACACGATTGCACTCATCGGGATCTATGAACACTAGGAAAACAACGGTAATCATAGTAAGCGCAGCACCCACGTAGATGGCGGTCGCGTAGTCATTATCGAAAATCTCCAACATCCTTCCTGTGAAAGTGTAGGCCATCACGGCTGATAGGTTGAACATCGACATGTAGGCAGTGAATTGGGTTCCCCCAACCTTGCTCCAAGTCATCTTCATCGCTACGGCAATTACGCAAATCCAAGCAACTCCATTGATCAATCCGCGGATTATCAGATATGTTGTCATGATTGCCGTATTTGTCCAGAATGGCTGCAGTACTGCCAGTATTGCGTTTGACAATGCTAGGCATGTGAATCCGATCATTGCAACCCTCCTGACTCCGAACCTGTCGCCAAGCATACCGCCGGAGATTTGACCGATCATTGTGGCAAATATCACCACCCCTCCTACTATGACGTTGTACTTCTCCTGCTCCCAGCCTGCCCT
>Ga0207992_1001321_pt1 | contig 11084 bp, 6 predicted proteins | sample ETN02SmetaG_FD_185788 | JGI IMG/M metagenome (GOLD analysis project Ga0207992, IMG submission 185788) | Marine microbial and viral communities from oxygen minimum zone, Eastern Pacific Ocean - ETNP2014F10-02SV255 (SPAdes) (version 2) | ecosystem: Environmental > Aquatic > Marine > Oceanic ...
CAAAATCCTTGGAACTAAATTGGATTCTAAATTTATAACTAAAACTTTGTCAAAATTAAATATTAAAAACAGTATTGATAACGAAAATATTTCATTTATATCACCATCATGGAGATACGATTTAGACAGACCTATAGATATAATTGAAGAATTAGCTAAACATTATGGATTTAATAATTTTGAGAGCACACTTCCATATGGAAACAATAAAAACGATACAGGTGATTTTTGGAATTTAAAAAGATATTTTAGTAGCAAATTAAGAGCAAATGACTATCAGGAAGTTCAAACCTTGTCATTTGTCGATGAAAAAAGCAATAGTACATTTAGCCCTGAAAAAAAATATGTTCAAGTATTTAATCCTATAGATACAAACAATAAATTTTTGAGATCTAATTTATTTTCATCTTTATTAAATATATATAAATTTAATCTTGAGCAAAATAATATTTCTGCAAAATTTTTTGAAATTAATACTATTTTTGATAATTCAAAACATAAACTTTACGAGAAAATACCAAATCAAACTTACTCTGTAGGTATCATAACACCGTCAAACATAACTAATAACGATCTGCGTGGTGATGTTTTACATTATGATATTCATTATGTAAAACATATAATCAATAATTTAATTGGAGATTATAAAATAAAAAGTCTATCGAAACCAGGATTTCATCAGAATTATTCATATTTAATTATTAAAAATCGTAAGAACGTAGGTTTTTTTGGACAAATAGCATACGATTTAATGGAAGAAATGAATATAGAAAGTCCAATTTTTTTAATACAAATAGATATCGATTCTTTAGAAAATGACATTAGTAATAGGACTAAATATGTTCCATTGGCACAATATCCGTTTATTAAGTTTGACTTATCATTTACCGTACCTTTAGAATTTAAAGCCATTGAGTTAGTTGATTACGTTAAATCACTCCTTGATGGTAATGAAAATAAAATCGATATCTTTGATGATTATGTAAAAGAGAAATCTCGTAATTTAGGAATTAGAATAAGTACAAGAAACTATGGAAAAACTTATAACGAAGAAGAAACAAGAGGGCTTTTGGAAATGCTTGCTGAAAAAATACAAAGTAAATTTAAAATTACATTAAATATGAGCAAATCATGAACGATATTAGTGGTTTAGACAATAGGGTTTATCAACTTCTATCACAAAAATCTTCTAAAGCTGCTGTTGATTTATTAGGCATGAGACTGTCTACAAATTTTAATGGAAAATTTACTGAAATACTTATTACTGAAACAGAAGCATTCGGTAGAGCTAATACAGATCAAATGTCTTTAGCTACACAATTTAATAGAAAAATACCAAAGACTTTACCATTAGGACCGCCTTCAGTATTAATTCTTAAATCTTATGGATCAAATAAAAGTTTATATCTTTTAACGTCTAAAAAGGGTTCCTGTGAAGCAGTACTAATCAGATCAGGAAAAATATTATTAGGAAAAAATTATATAGAAGTCAGAAGGAAAACGAAAATGAGGACTGACAATTTAACCGGTCCTGGGAATGTAACAAAAGCCTTAGGAATTAATTTGAAAAATGACGGTGATAATATTTTAGATGGTCCTATTAACTTATCTCCAAGAATTCATCCAGCAGATAAAGCAATTGCGAAGCAAAGAAAAAATTCAAAACCTCGAGATAAACATCTCTGGAGATTTTCCTTAATATTAAAATGAAATATATAGAAGAACGCTCGTCCGTAATCAATCCACTTGAAGATTATCAAAGTTTATTAAAATCTAAGAAAAAATTAAGAGTCAAACTTGGTGTTGATCCGACCGCACCTGAAGTTACATTAGGTTGGTATGCCGTTATAAGAGCTTTAAGAAAGTTTCAAGAATATGGACATGAAGTAATATTAATTTTAGGAGAGTTTACAGCGAAAGTTGGAGATCCTTCGGGCAAATCAGAAACTAGAAATGTTTTAGATGATGATAGTATAGGTGTCAATTCTGAAGGAGTTCTTCCAATTATTAAATCCATTTTACATAAAGATAACTTAGAAGTTGTTTCAAATAAAGACTGGCTATCTAAATTAACAATTAACGACATGATGCATTTAGCATCATCAACTACTTTGGCTCAGATGTTAGAAAGAGAAGATTTTTCTAACAGGTATGATAATAAAAATCCAATATCATTATTAGAGTTCTTTTATCCACTTTTCCAAGGTTATGATTCAGTTGCAGTAAAATCAGATATTGAAATTGGTGGTAATGATCAACTTTGGAATTTAATGCTTGGAAGGGAAATTCAAAAGTTTTATAAAATTAAACCACAGATTGCAATAACTTTTCCACTTCTTATAGGTACTGATGGAAAGAAAAAAATGTCTCAATCTTATGATAACTATATATCTATTACTGATAATCCTGAAAACATATTTGGTAAGATAATGAGCATACCAGATGAAACTATGTGGGATTATTTTCTGATGCTTACAGATTTAGAAATTAAAGAAATAGAAAACTTCAAAAATGATGTTAAAGCAGATAAAGAAAATCCATTCAATTTAAAAAAACAACTTGGTAATTTAATAATTACAGAATTATTTGATGACGAAACAGCAACAAAAGCATATGAATCTTTTGAAAATATTACTATAAATAAAAATATTCCTGTTGAAATAGATAATATTGCAATTAATAGCAATATTGAACTACATTTACCTAAATTTCTTCTAGATAACAACATAATAAAGTCAAATTCTGAAGGAAGAAGGCTGATTTCATCAGGAGCTTTTAAAATTAATGATGAAAAATATGAAGATTTAGATATTAATTCAGATGCTCTTATCGATAAAACATTACAAATAGGAAAACGTAATTTCGTTAGAATTATTAAGAAATAATACACTTTAAACCTATTAGTGTTACTCTAATACTTAAGAAATTTGGCTTTTTGACAACTGAGTAGAGTATGAACGCCGGTAGTGCAGAATTAATTTTCTAGCACTCTTTTTTTGTCAACTTTTTAGGAAAAAGTTGGTTATGGTTTTTAACCATAATATGGGATAAAACCCATGTTGATTCTTTGGTCAGATTAAAATTCAAAGATTTTGTTGGAGAGTTTGATCCTGGCTCAGGACGAACGCTGGCGGTGCGCCTTATGCATGCAAGTCGAGCGAAGCTTTTCAGTAGTTTACTACAGAAAATGACTGAGCGGCGAACGGGTGAGTAACGCGTGAGCAATCTACCTTAGTTACTGGGATAGCCCGAGGAAACTCGGATTAATACCGGATAATCTTATTACATCACATGATATTTTAAGTAAAGGTCAGCCGAACTAAGATGAGCTCGCGTTCTATCAGCTAGTTGGTGGGGTAAAAGCCTACCAAGGCTACGACGGATAGCTGGTCTGAGAGGACGATCAGCCACACTGGGACTGAGACACGGCCCAGACTCCTACGGGAGGCTGCAGCAGGGAATATTGTGCAATGAGCGAAAGCTTGACACAGCGACACCGCGTGTGGGATGACGGTTCTAGGATTGTAAACCACTTTCAGGAGGGAAGAAAATGACGGTACCTCCACAAGAAGCCCCGGCCAACTACGTGCCAGCAGCCGCGGTAATACGTAGGGGGCGAGCGTTGTCCGGATTTATTGGGCGTAAAGAGCTCGTAGGCGGTTCAACAAGTCGGTCGTGAAAGTTTAGGGCTTAACCCTGAAATGTCGATCGATACTGTTGTGACTAGGATATGGTAGAGGTGAATGGAATTCCGAGTGTAGCGGTGAAATGCGTAGATATTCGGAGGAACACCAATTGCGAAGGCAGTTCACTGGACCACTATCGACGCTGAGGAGCGAAAGCTAGGGGAGCAAACAGGATTAGATACCCTGGTAGTCCTAGCTGTAAACGATGGATACTAGATGTAGGAGTTGGATTGACGATTTCTGTATCGTAGCTAACGCGTTAAGTATCCCGCCTGGGGAGTACGGTCGCAAGACTAAAACTCAAAGGAATTGACGGGACCCCGCACAAGCGGCGGAGCATGCGGCTTAATTCGATGATACCCGTAGAACCTTACCTGGACTAGACATATAGGGAAAAGCTATAGAAATATAGTGTGCGTAAGCGCCCTATACAGGTGGTGCATGGCTGTCGTCAGCTCGTGTCGTGAGATGTTGGGTTAAGTCCCGCAACGAGCGCAACCCCTGTCCTATGTTGCCAGCAAGTAATGTTGGGGACTCATAGGAGACTGCCGGTGATAAACCGGAGGAAGGTGGGGACGACGTCAAGTCATCATGCCCCTTATGTCCAGGGCTGCACGCATGCTACAATGGCAAGTACAACGAGTCGCAATACCGCGAGGTGGAGCAAATCTCTTAAAGCTTGTCTCAGTTCGGATAGGAGTCTGCAACTCGACTCCTTGAAGTTGGAGTCGCTAGTAATCGCAAATCAGCTAAGTTGCGGTGAATACGTTCTCGGGGTTTGTACACACCGCCCGTCAAGTCACGGAAGTCGGCAATACCCGAAGCCAGTGGTCTAACCCTTATGGGAAGAAGCTGTCTAAGGTAGGGTCGGTAACTGGGACTAAGTCGTAACAAGGTAGCCGTACGGGAACGTGCGGCTGGATCACCTCCTTTCTAAGGAGAATAGGACGCAAGTCCTAAGGTCAATCACTGGTTGTCTGTATAGACTGATATTCTACTCAGCTGTGAAAGAGTCAAAAGATTTAGGCTTTTTGAAAATTGTATAGCAAGCGCAATTGCAAAAGTATTCATATAGTTCAAGCTACTAAGGGCTATTGGTGGATGCCTTGGCGCTGGAAGCCGATGAAGGACGTGGAAGACTGCGATAAGCCACGGTTAGTTGTCAAACAAACTTTGAACCGTGGATTTCCGAATGGGGAAACCCAATTTATTTATAAATTACTCCTATCTGAATATATAGGATAGGTAGAGGGAACTAGGGGAAGTGAAACATCTCAGTACCTAGAGGAAAGGAAAGCAACAGCGACTCCCTGAGTAGTGGCGAGCGAAACGGGAAGAGCCTAAACCGAATAAATGTATAAGACTGATGTCGTTGTTTATTCGGTGTTGTGGGGCCTCAATGAAAGAGCATCAGATCTTTCAATAAGTTACAAATAGTTATGTTAGAAAAATTATCTGGAAAGATAAACCATAGAGTGTAATAGTCACGTATTTGAAAATATAATTACTTATATGAGTCACCCCAAGTAACAAGGAGGATATTCCTTGTGAATCTGCGAGGACCACCTCGTAAGGCTAAGTACGACCAGCGACCGATAGTGAACAAGTACCGTGAGGGAAAGGTGAAAAGAACCCCGGCGAGGGGAGTGAAATAGTACCTGAAACCAATAGCTTACAAGCAGTAGGAGGGATATTTATATCCTGACTGCCTGCCTTTTGAAGAATGAGCCAACGAGTTATCTGTATGTGGCAAGGTTAAGGAGTAAATCCGTAGCCGCAGCGAAAGCGAGTTTTAATAGAGCGTCTAGTCGCATGCAATAGACCCGAAGCGTAGTGATCTATCCATGGTCAGGGTGAAGCGAAGGTAAGACTTCGTGAAGGCCCGAACCCACTGATGTTGCAAAATCAGGGGATGAACTGTGGATAGGGGTGAAAGGCCAATCAAACTACGTGATAGCTGGTTCTCTCCGAAATGTCTTTAGGGACAGCGTTATATGTTGCGCTTTGGAGGTAGAGCACTGATTGAGCTAGGGGGCCAAAAAGCTTACTGAACTCAGTCAAACTCCGAATGCCAAAGTGTATAAATATAGCAGTGAGCCTGTGGGGGATAAGCTCCACAGACGAGAGGGAAACAACCCAGATCATCAGCTAAGGCCCCTAAATGTATGTTAAGTGTGAAACGATGTGAGAGTGTTCAGACAGCCAGGAGGTTGGCTTAGAAGCAGCCATTCCTTTAAAGAGTGCGTAACAGCTCACTGGTCGAATGTTCTCGCGCGGAAGATGTAACGGGGCTAAACATACTGCCGAAGCTATGGGATCTTACTAATCTTGATATTTATATCCAGGAGGTAAGATCGGTAGGAGAGCGTTGTATGGACAGCGAAGTAACAACGTGAGTTAGTTATGGAGACCATACAAGTGAGAATGTTGGCATGAGTAGCGAAGGAAGAGTGAGAATCTCTTCCGCCGAATGTCCAAGGGTTCCTGGGGAAGGTTCGTCCGCCCAGGGTTAGTCGGGACCTAAGACGAGGTCGAGAGACGTAGCCGATGGATAACAGATTGATATTTCTGTACCACTAATGAGACACCCAAACCGAATATATGTTGCTAAGGAAAGCCCTTCGGGGCCTACCGAACCACATATTTTTAGGTTAGCAAAGGAGTGACGGAGAAGGATAGATGAACCCAGGCGATGGTTGTCCTGGGGTAAATGTGTAGGATGGTTAATAGGCAAATCCGTTAACCTTATATCTGAGACATGATGCCGAGCCGCTTTTAGGCGAAGTCATTGATTCCATGCTTCCAAGAAAAACTTCTAGTTAGTTTTAATAGTGCCCGTACCCCAAACCGACACAGGTGGACAAGTAGAGAATACTAAGGCGAGCGAGACAACTCTGGTTAAGGAACTCGGCAAAATAGTTCCGTAACTTCGGAAGAAGGAACGCCCAAGTAAAGTGAGTGATTAACTTCATTAGCTTGAAAGGGCCGCAGTGATCAGACTCAAGCGACTGTTTATCAAAAACACAGGAGGGTGCAAAGTTCTAATACAACGTATACCCTCTGACACCTGCCCGGTGCTGGAAGGTTAAGTGGATAGGTTAGCTTCGGCGAAGCTTTGAAGTTAAGCCCCAGTAAACGGCGGCCGTAACTATAACGGTCCTAAGGTAGCGAAATTCCTTGTCGGGTAAGTTCCGACCTGCACGAATGGTGTAACGATTTGAGTACTGTCTCAACCAGAGACTCGGCGAAATTGCAATGTGAGTAAAGATGCTCACTATGCGCGACAGGACGGAAAGACCCCGGAACCTTTACTGCAACTTGATATTGATGTTTAATGTGCAGTATGCAGGATAAGTGGGAGACTTTGATTTAGATGCGCTAGTGTCTAATGAGTCATCCTTGAGATACCACTTTCTTCATATTGAGCTTCTAACCTAGATCCGTAATCCGGATCAGGGACATTGTCTGGTGGGCAGTTTCACTGGGGCGGTGGCCTCCTAAAAAGTAACGGAGGCGCTCTAAGGTCACCTCAGCGTGGACGGCAATCACGCATTGAGTGTAAGTGCAAAAGGTGGCTTGACTGTGACACAAACAAGTGGAGCAGGTACGAAAGTAGGAACTAGTGATCCCATGGTTGCATGTGGGTGCGCCATGGCTCATCGGCTAAAAGGTACTCCGGGGATAACAGGCTTATACCCCCCAAGAGTCCATATCGACGGGGGTGTTTGGCACCTCGATGTCGGCTCTTCTCATCCTGGGGCTGGAGCAGGTCCCAAGGGTTAGGCTGTTCGCCTATTAAAGAGGAACGCGAGCTGGGTTCAGAACGTCGTGAGACAGTTCGGTCCCTATCCGTCGCGCACGCAAGAGTTTTGAAGAAAGTTGTCCCTAGTACGAGAGGACCGGGATGAACGAACCGCTGGTGTGCCAGTTGTCCTGCCAAGGGCACGGCTGGTTAGCTACGTTCGGAAAGGATAAGCACTGAAAGCATCTAAGTGCGAAGCCTCTTCTAAGATAAGAACTCTCACCGGATTAACCGGGTAAGACTCCTTATAGAACATGAGGTTGATAGGTCAGAAGTGTAATTACAGTAATGTATGTAGCTGACTGATACTAATAAGTCGAGGGCTTGAACTGAATGCTGAGTAAGCGCGCTTGCTATAGAATGTTTAAAAAGTTTAAAGAATTGCGGTGGTGATAGCAGTGGGGATACACCCGTTCCCATTCCGAACACGGAAGTAAAGTCCACTAGCGTCGATGGTACTTGAGGGGCAACCCTCTGGGAGAGTAGAACACCGCCGACTTTTAATGAAGAGCCCCTGAGAAATCAGGGGTTTTTCTATTTTTTATATATAATGAAATGATGGATTACTCAAAGATGTTAAGATTTCTTATTATTTTTATGATTATTTTACTTACCGGGCTGTTGATACTAGTCAATTTTTTAAGTGAAGTTGCTTTTGAATTTTATGATATTTATCCTGGAAAAAATCACGGTTTTATAAATTTTGTAACCTATCCAAGTATTGTCTATTTATTTACAATAATTTTAGGATTTAAATACTTAGGCACAAATAATTTAGAATATATAAATACGTTAATTATTATATTTATACTTTTTGCAGTTATGCGAACATATGGAATATTAGTTGATGGACTTAAAATCTCCTTATTTGTAATAATGGCATATCCAGCTGAATATTTAGGAGCTCCTGTTCTTTACTTTATAAAAAAGAAAATTGAAAATTCTAATAAATAATAAATGACAAGAATTAACTTAGTTAATCCGAGAGAGTTAAGTGACCAACATCTAGTAGCTGAATATCGCGAAATATTTATGGTTGGAAGCTCCTTACAAAGATCTATTAAATCAAAGAAATGGTTAAAAACAAAAAATAATATTCCTGATGACTTTACCCTTAACAAAGGACATGTTACTTTTTTTTATAATAAAGGTATGTACTTAGATAAAAGATATACATTATTAGTAAGTGAGATGAAAAGAAGGGGCATGAATCCAGATCCAAAAAGAAAATTTAAAAAATCTCAATGGCCAAAATATTTATACAATGACTGGAAACCTACAAATAAAGATTTAAAACTTATTAGAAAAAGAATTGAAGAGAAGATAAATTTAAAACCTGAATGGTATAGATACTCTTAGTTGCTGTTTAAATAATTTCTTATTCCAACAACTTGCATCAAAAAATGAGAATTGTTTATATAGTTTTGTATTGTTTCACTATCTACATTTAGTATCTCATAATTATTTATTACCCAATTTTTTAATAAATCAGCTGCTTCTTCATTATTCGTATTTGGTAAATTATTAATAAACATTATCCATTCGTCAATACTTTTATAAGCATTATCAATTAACTCATAAGGATTTAAATGTAAGCCAAAATGAGCTATTGCTATTTGTTTTAAATCTAAATTATATATTTTCTCTAAAGTTTCAAATAAAACATCTTTGTTGAAATCCGGAGGAGGCAAGTTTGGCTGGATAAAATCTCCATGGGGATAAATTAAGCCTAAAGTGTCACCCATAAATATAGTCCCAGATTCAGAATCATAAAATGTATAATGGTGTTTTGCATGTCCTGGACTATATAGAGATTTTAACTTTCTATTTTTATCAAGTTTAAATTCATGACCATCATTTAAAGTTTTGATATTTTCTACAGGTGTAGGTTTTATTTTTCCCCAATTATTAGTAAGCCAATCATCAGTATAAATTTCAGCAACAGCATTCCATAATCTCTCTGGATTAGGTAGGTGCTTTATTCCTAATTCATGTACATGTACAAAATGATTCTTATATTTACTAACAACATGTCCAATACCACCTACATGATCAAGATGAAGATGTGTTATTGCAGACCTTGTTATATTTTGTATCCCTAAACTCTCTAAAGCTGATATAAGATAGGGGAATGATTTTGATGGTCCAACCTCAATTAGTATTGGATCTTTAGAATCAATGTAATAGCAAGCTAGCCTGCCTTCTTTACCTTCCATTAATACATCAATTTGATATATATTATTATCAAACTTTTTAATAATTGGTTGCACATTTACATTGTTGCATAATTGGTTTATAAACTAAAATATATGTGTGAAAGTTTCTTTATCAAGTACATCAATGCAGTCTTTAGATGCGGCTAAAGCTATTTCTGATTTAAACCCGAATGCTGCAGATTTACTAATAACTAGCATTTTAACCTCTATGGTGGCTGATTTAGGCGTTATTACACCTACATCTGGTGCGTTGTTAACTTACTTTGATAGTGAGGTAAATTCAGCTCAAACAGTTGATGCTTATTTTGTAGCACCTAAGAAATTTGGGGGAGATGATATAAATCAAAATAAAGTAGGTTTTGCATATGGAGGTTATGTGGAAACATGCACGGGAGTAAATACATTTGCTATTCCAGGAATATATAAATTAATGGAATATATTTACCAAAAAAAAGCTTCACTACCTTTAGAAGTTTTATTTGAATATCCAATATCAATTGCAAAAGAAGGTTTTAAACTAAATGAAACTTCTAAAGAATATCTAGGTTATACATTAGAATCTTTATTTTCAATTAACGATGAAGCACTAAAAACATTTAAAGTATTAAAAGAAGACGGTTTAGATAATGGAATTATAAAATTAGAAAAATTAGCTGATACTTATGCTCATATGTCAAATAATGGTTTTAAAGAGTTTAATTCTGGTGATATCGGAAAAGAATTAACTAAAACAATTAATGAAGGAGGAGGTCATGCTACTTTTGATGATTTTAATTCTTATGAATTAATCCATGATTCAATTTTTAAACATAAATTTAATAATATAAATATATACGGACATAAAGGACCCTCTATAGGAGGATTAATGGTATTAAAGTACCTTAATGCTTTAACGTCATCTACTGATAATTTAGAAGAAACATTATTAAATGTATATCTTGAAAGAAAACAAAATTTTGAAATATTTGAAAATAGAAGTAGTCTTGTAAAAAAAGAAATAGAAAAATTAAGTTCATCACCTTCAACAATTCAAATCAGTACTTCAGATACTGATAACAACCATTACTCAATTACATTTTCAAGTGGTTATGGTTCTGGTGTTATTTGTAAACGTACAGGTATGTTTTTTAACAATTCTCTGGGAGAAATTGAATTAAACCCTCAAGGATTTTTAGGTAATACATATAATGAGAGATTAATTTCAAACATGAGCCCACTTATTGTTTCAAACAAGGAATCAATTTATGCATTAGGTTCACCAGGTGCGGATAGAATAAGTACAGCTTTAGCTCAAGTTATAAATAATTATATAAATAAAAATGATTGGTCTGCTGCTATATCAAAACCGAGATTTCATGTAAATCAAGATCAATCAGTAAG
>Ga0207992_1001328_pt1 | contig 11068 bp, 10 predicted proteins | sample ETN02SmetaG_FD_185788 | JGI IMG/M metagenome (GOLD analysis project Ga0207992, IMG submission 185788) | Marine microbial and viral communities from oxygen minimum zone, Eastern Pacific Ocean - ETNP2014F10-02SV255 (SPAdes) (version 2) | ecosystem: Environmental > Aquatic > Marine > Oceanic ...
GGTCGCATTCAGGGCAGTGTGGGAGGCCCACCCTTGCCCATAGTAGTCTCATGTAGTCCATCATCTCGGTAACTGTAGCAACAGTGGAACGAGGATTGTGGCTTCCCTGCTTCTGGTCAATGCTGATAGCAGGAGATAGCCCTTCGATCGAGTCACAATCTGGCTTCTTCATCTGCCCCAGGAACTGCCTCGCATAGGAGCTTAGGCTCTCCACATACCTCCTCTGACCCTCAGCATAGAGGGTGTCGAATGCGAGGCTTGACTTGCCGGACCCGGACACTCCGGAGATCACTACGAACATGCCTCTGGGAATGCTGACGTCTATGTCCTTGAGATTGTGAGTTCGGGCGCCCTTTACCTCTATCCAACCGTCCTTGGAGAAACCGTTCTTCTTCCTGTCAGACATCGCATCACCTCGGGCAGAGTAAGCAGTCACAGCGCGCTCCTTTCAATCCATGCCTGAACAATCTTCTCAGAATGAGGCAAGGGTGGTTTGCCTCCCTCTGTTTGCGAACCAAGAGCGCTTTGCTTCTTCCGGAGAGGAAACCCTTGGTGCCAAATAAGAAACTGCTTCCGCCAATGTGTCGAAAACCGTTGCCTTGCTCTTCATAGCATTCCTTACTGTCTCTCTGATTAGCCATACTCCGACGGGTGCCCAATAACCGGGTCCAATGTCTCGCCAAACCATGCATGATCCTGATCTGCCGATGGCCTCCATGTGCTCTAGGACCGCTAGACGGGCAGCATAGTATGCGCCCGTTATCGAGTTTGCATATTCCGATCTTGGCTCCACCTCCTCCCAGTCGTCGAGGACGTTTTCAGAGGACCCCCAAACAGAGCCTTGGCACCATGCTTCTAGCATCTGGAATGCCCAAAGCCCTGGTGCGAGAATGACATGGAATCGATTGTCGAGGTAAGTTGCCTCGAATACCAGGTACTTGTCCAGTGAAGGGAGTTCGCGGACTCTCTCCCAGCACTGCTTGGAGAGGGTGTCGTCAGTTGCAGTAATTCCCCACCTGGTTGGAACCAATTTCCTTTTCCCTTCCTTTCCAAGAAGGCCAGAGGACAGCATTCTGGAGATGTGGGACTCTCCTATTCCGGAGGAGGTTAGCTCCCCCATGGCCTCGTTAGCGAGGAGGTCGGTCTCGTTTGTGACTGAGTCAACCTTCCTGCTAATGCTGGCATGGCTGACAACGTCTGCGCTGACCAACCCCCCTGATGGTCCTAGGGGGGTGCTCATTGTGTCAAAGGACGGTGGTCCGCCAATCGGTACTGGGCGTTCGAAGTCAAGTTCAACGTCAACTGCACCGGACGACATAGCGATAATCTGAGTGGCTTCGAGAACTCGACTGGATTCACCAATGGTGTTCGTTGCCATTCTTCTGCCGCCAGTAACCAAGTTGGCATGTCTGACTGCCACCTCCTCGAGAGGTTGTCCGAAGAGATCTGCTGGATCTCCAGTTGATGGGATATGTTCCCCTTTTCCCTCGATCCAAGACACGCTTGGTCCGACTCTGACATTCGGGTATCCGTACCTTCCTACGAATAGGGACGGGGGGCTTGGACCTGCGATGTCGGCAAGAGTTGTTGCCTCTCCTTGGGGGAGTCTGCGCTTGACCTCGGAGAGAAGAGGGCATGGGGATATTTCGCACATACCCTTTGCCCCCCTGCAATCGATACACTCTGCGAACACGGGGGGAAATCGGAATCGGGCGCTCTTAGGGTTAATGTCTCAAGATAGCCATAGGGCATCGATAGTGTCACCCTTCTCGCAATCCGTGTCGGGAGGCAGCAGAGAGAGCCCGTTATGCGCGACCATGCTGTGGATATTGCCGCTTCCTTGGTGGGTACTGGTGGAGGCTACCAGAGAGTCCCCTTCTTGCCTGATTGAAATTCTCCTCATGCATAGTTTTCCTGGGGCTCCGTTGAGGGGCTCCTGCATCGTGACCCGGACCCTGTTTGCCATCTTGGAGCCGTGAGGTTCGTCTGATCCCATGCTCTTGGACATCCAAGGTGCCACCAAGACCGTGAAGACCACATGGCTGCTGACCGGATTGCCGGGGAGGCCAAAGATGGGTTTACCCTTCCAAGAGCCGAAGAGAGGAGGGCCTCCAGGCCTCATCATAATCCTCCAGAATTTGACATCTCCTTCTTCCTCCATGATCCGTCTGACGATGTCCCACTTGCCCATACTCACCCCTCCGCTAGTGATGATGGCGTCGCAAGATTCTGCTGCCCCGTCAAGGGCTTCCCTCAGATCGTCGATACTATCTCGAATTAGTGCGAATCTCCTCGGAATCCCTCCCATCTTCTTCACGAGCGAGGAGATTCCGAACGTATTGGATTCGTATATCGAGTTCTCGGAGAGGGGCTCACCTGGAGGGGTTAGCTCGTCTCCTACTCCTATCACTGCTATCGAGGGTTGACGGACCACGGACACCATGTCGTGCCCCATTGTTGCAGCAAGCGATATTGCCGATGGGGTCAGTAGGTTTCCAGATTTCAAGGGGCGTTCTCCCTTAGTGAGATTCTCACCCCTCCTACGAATGAAGCCGGGCCTAGCTGGTCCGTTTATCGTGACTGAGTCACCATGTGCCGTAGATTCCTCCACCATCACGATAGCATCGGCACCCTCTGGGATTGGAGCTCCCGTCATTATGCTGCAGGCCTCCCCCTCGCCCACCGGTGGGACTTCTGCTGAGCCGGCTTGGCTGGTTCCAACTATTCTCAATACAGTCCCGGATTCTTTGCAATCCGCCTCTCTGACTGCCCAACCATCCATGGCTGAGTTGTCAAAACGGGGGTCGTCCACATAGGAACTGAGATCATCGAACAGTATCCTCCCCGAGGCCTGATCCAGTGGCAGGGCCTCGGGGTTTCTTTGCATGGAGAGCTGGGTCGCTATCTCCAAGGCTCGTTCCAGAGAAACCCCCCTCTCCATGTATACCGAGAAACGGTGGTGTTGAAGTGTCCTTCCCAAAGCGGTCCTCGTGGTTTCCACGGAGTTGGTACTGGTCCTATTGGCCCTGTTCGCAGTGGCGGGCCTCTACTCCTCGGTTGGGCTCGGAGGCGCTTCTGGGTACCTAGCAGTGCTGTCGATGACGACGTTCGCAGCAGAGGAGTCTATTTGGCTCAAGCAATATGCATGGTCTCTGAATCTCATTGTAGCGGGGATAGCCTTCTGGCACTATCACAGATCTGGACACCATGTCAAGGAACTATCCGTTCCCTTCATCTCAGCAAGCGTGCCCATGGCCGCCCTTGGAGGTTTCATGCTCGTGGAGGGGGCCGTGTACGACGCCTTGCTCTCACTCGCGTTGATTGTCGCAGCTTGGCGCTTGGTTTCAGGTGACGCGGGAGTTAGCGAGGCGGTGCGACCCAGTGCCACCAAAGCCGCGTGGGTTGGCGGGGGCATCGGCTTGGCCAGTGGGGTGATTGGATTGGGAGGAGGCATCTTCCTTCTCCCTGCTCTCATGCTCGGGAGGTGGGCCACAGCCAAAGAGGCAGCTGCAACCACTTCTCTTTTCGTCTGGTTAAACTCCATCGCTGGGTTAGCTGGAGCGGGGCTTGCTGGTAGAATTGACTTGGACCTAGGGCTCCTGTTTCCATTCGCGTCCGTAGTACTGGTAGGGGGTTTTCTTGGTTCGAGATATGGGTCGCGGGTGTCATCCCAAAGTGGAGTCAGGGGGTTGCTGGTGGTGGTCCTGGTGCTGGCTGCTTTCAAGAGGGTCCTCGAAATATTTGGTTAGGCTTGCAGGACGTGCCTGACAGCATTGTGGAATATCCCCATGCCTTCACCCTCTCCGTGAATCGGGTCCTCCCTGGTCCAAGTAGCACCTAGCCATGTTGAGTGGTTGGCCTCTGGGTGAGGCATCAACCCGAAAACTAGCCCTGATGGATTGCAGACTCCGGCAACGTTCCTCCAACTCTGGTTGGGGGAAATCGGGTATGGGAGTGGGTCATCTCCGGCGCTGGGGTATGTTGTTGCAGGGTCAACGTATCGTGCGACCAACTGCCCTGAGTCTGCCCATTTGTCCATCAGAGTAGCGTCGTCTGTGACGAACTTGCCCTCCCCATGACGGACGGGGACTCGGATTCGATCGAGTCCTTCTGTCCAGATGCAGGGGCTTTCTGGATCGAACTCCATAGTTGCCCATCTGTTCTCGTAGTGCCCACTGTCGTTGAGAGCAAGTGATGCGGTCTGGGTGAGGCTGACTTCGTCATCGCCTGGTAACAGACCCATCTTGACAAGGACCTGGAAACCGTTGCAGATGCCAATGACCGGTTTCCCGGAGGTAACGAACTCCCTGACTTGTTCCCTGAGACCGAATCTGAGGCGATTTCCCAGTAGCCTACCGCTTCCTAGGTGATCTCCGAAGGAGAAGCCCCCTGGGATGGCCATGATCTGGTAGTCAGACAGTCTAGCCTCCTCATTCACCAGTCTATTGACATGGACCCTTTCAGCAGAAGCGCCGGCCATTTCGAAAACGGCAATGGTTTCGGTCTCGCAGTTAATCCCGAAGCCGGAAAGCACGGCGACCCTGGGATCCATCATACCCCTCCTCCATGCAAAGTGCCCTTCCACGAGTCCCTCAATACCTGCATGGACGCGGATAATACGGCATGGTCGCCCCTGATGAATGATATTTTGTCCCCCTCCAACACGTCTCCGATGTAGTGGCAGACAACGCCCTCCATTGACTTCTCGAAGGCTTGCCTGTCTTCTGGCCTGGTGCTCACCAGGATCCTACCTAGGCTCTCGCCGAACAGAGCCCCCCAGACATCCAGATGTTCGCAGTCCGACCACATTGGGGTAATGTCCACCTTCGCTCCTGAGTCTGAACCGAAGCAGCACTCTGCCAACGCCACGGCCAGACCGCCGTCGCTACAGTCATGCGCACTCGCCACAAGTTCGTCCCTCATTGCGGCAGACAGGGCCCTGTAGGCAGTCATGTTCCTCTCTGGGTCTATCTCGGGTACGGCCCCCCCTATTCCCCCGACACCCTCATCTCGGAGCATGTACGAGAGTTCGCTAGCACCAAGCTCCTGGTGCGTCTGGCCGACTAGGAATATGACATCGCCTGGCTTCTTGAAGTCGGATGAGACTGCCTTTCGGACGTCATGGTGATTCCCGAGGAGGCTGAACAGAAGCGTAGGTGGGACACTGATCTTCTCACCTCCCAGCATAGCGTCGTTCTTCATGGAGTCCTTTCCGCTGATGCATGGGAGTCGATATGCCCTGCATACATCATCCAAAGCGCGATTGGCCCTCACTAACTGAGCGAGCTTGTATTTCCCATCCGGGGTCTTGGGAGATTCAATCGGGTCGGGCCAGCAGAAGTTGTCAAGACCAGAGATGAGATCCAAGTCCACCCCAACGCATACAGCGTTGCGCAATGCCTCGTCCACAGAGGCGGCAGCCATGGCATAGGCGTCGATATCGGAGTATCTAGGGGCGATACCATTCGAAACGACCAGTCCTTGGGTTCCGCCCTGCAATGGGGCAATGACCGCTGCATCCCCCGGAGCATCGTGGTTAGCACCTACGAATGGCTTGATCACGCTCTGGGCTATGACCTCATGATCGTAAGACCGCACCCACCACTCCTTGCTAGCGACGTTCGGTCTGGATAGCAATCTACCGAGAATATCGCCCATCTCGAACTCGTCTAGATCAGGGGTTTCGACTGGTAAGAGGACGGGTGGTTGCCACTCAGATTCGAGGACGAGCTGAGGGCAACCACCGAAGAGGAAATCGATCGTCAGGTTGGCTACCGGCGTCTCACCGTGACGGACGACGAAGGCCCCCGAATCAGTGAACGAGCCCACTGCGGTAGCCTCTACCTCATGCAGAGCGGCTAGTGCCTCAAAGTCGGCGCAGTCTTCTGGACTGACACCCACAGTCATTCTCTCTTGAGACTCGGAAACCAGTATCTCCCAAGATGAGAGCCCGGCCTGCTTCAGAGGGACCGCGCCAAGATCTAGTTCCGCACCGCCAGTGAGTTCTGCCATCTCCCCCACACTGCTGGAAAGCCCGCCGGCTCCGTTGTCCGTGATGACTTGAATTAAGCCTGCGTCCCTCGCCTCGAGGATCATGTCGAGCATCTTCTTCTGGGTGATTGGGTCTCCGATCTGGACTGCAGAGCTCGGGCTCTCCTCAGTCAGTTCTAGACTAGAGAATGTGGCACCGTGAATCCCGTCACTTCCGACGCGACCACCGACCATGTAGACAATGTCACCCGGATGAGGGGTTTTCACGTGGCTCTCTCTGCCATCCGAAAGCAAACGAGGCATCAGTCCAACGGTACCGCAGAAAACCAGTGGCTTGCCAATATATCGCTCGTCGAATACTATTGCCCCGTTCACCGTAGGAATTCCAGATTCGTTTCCACCCGATCTGACCCCCGAATGTACCCCTCTGAAAACTCTCGAGGGGTGGAATAGCCCTGGGGGGATGTCTCCCGAGTAGTCTGGAGGCCCGAAGCAGAATACATCGGTATTTGCGATCGGTCTAGCTCCGAGTCCAGTGCCTAGGATGTCTCTATTTACTCCCACTATACCTGTGATTGCCCCCCCATATGGATCTAGCGCGCTGGGGCTATTGTGAGTCTCGGCCTTGATGCAGACGCTCCAGTCGTCGTTCCAGGAGATGACCCCCGAGTTGTCGTGGAAGATGCTGAGCAACCAATCTACGTCTGCCTGGATATCGAGGGTTGGTTGCATGATGTGGGTCTTGAACAGGGAGTCAATTGTCGAATCCTCGCCTGTCACCTTGTCGGTGTGCCTGATTCTGGCTGCGAAAATCTTGTGCGAACAGTGCTCTGACCACGTCTGTGCAAGACACTCCAACTCTGCGTCTGTAGGACGGTCGGGGGGCAGGCCTATCTCTTCCCTTGTAGACCTAACTAGAGGGTCTCGGTAGTGTGCTTGTATCGCTCTCATCTCATCGAGGTTCAACGCCAGCAGTCCCTTCTCGCTGATTTCGATGAGCTCTTTGTCACTGACCTCCAAATCAACGGTTGCTGGCTCCTGGAAGATTGCTGGAGGCATTTCAGGGAACTCAAGGAGAGGCCATGCCCCCTTAGCGCAGTCATCTCTGCCTGCCACAGCCGCCCTCTCAATCATCGGATTGTGTAGGATGGTCGCCAAGTCATCTGGTGAGATGTGATCCTCTGACCCCCAGAAGGCATATGTGGCGAACGTGGCCACCATTGCCGATGTTTGGTTTGGAAAGAGGGTTGTCAGGCCGTCCAGTCCGGCTTGGCCGGAGTTGTCCGTGACGCCGGGCTTGAAACCGACCTGAATTGCTGCTTCAGGGGGATTCGGGAAATCGTCCAACATCCTAGAACCCATTGACCCAACTTCGATCACCGGGTCCGCGAATAAGTCGTAAATCAGGGACTCGGCTTCTTCGTCGGAAATATCGGATTTGACTTGGTAGCCAAGAATGACTCGCACGGAGGGGACATCGAGCCCATGGTCGGCTTTGAGCATAGATCTCACGCTCTCGCCGCGTGCGTCAGGTAACCCATCGAGATCCTTTGTCGTTACTTCGAAGATTCTTGTGTAGGTTTCAGTTGGCATGCTGTCACCCTATGCTAGGAAGGCCTCGCTCAATTGCCAACCAAGCCATGCGGTAATTGGTGCCAACAGATTGAGGCAGACGTACACGGCGGCTGCCGTCGTGCTATCGTCCTTGAGGAGGTTGACTGTCTCGACGCCGAATGTGGACATGGTGGTGAAGCCACCCAACAGCCCAGTCCCGAGTAGCAGCAGTGTCTCTGTCTGTAGCGAGGCGGCCATCAGAGCGCCTAGGAGGAATGCTCCCGAGAGGTTCACAGCGATTGTTGCCCATGGAACTTCGCCTGTTCCCGAGGGCATCGCCTCCGCAACTCCCCAGCGTGCAATCGAGCCAATCGCGCCTCCCAGACCAACCAGTGCCGCTGGATGCATGGTGCTGGCGGGAACTGGCGGGGCTTCATATTTCTGAGAAGGGGGAAGACTTGACAAACGGGCCAGTATAGGACTACAGGATGAAAGCCGAGGATGCTTGGGGGCCCAGATGGGTGAACTGCGCGCACCCTCTGTCTCATGAGTTCATGAGAGTTGCTTGCGAAAAGGAGTCGTTGGTGGTACTGGCGGCGGACCTACCCACAGTAGATGGGATAGTGCAACTGATCGAGGACGTGGGTGAGTACGTTTGTGCGCTGAAGACACACGTTGACATGGTTGAGGGCTTCAACATGGAGGATTGGTCAAAGGTAGTGGATGCAGCTCGTTCGAAGGGGATGTTGCTATTCGAAGATCGGAAGTTCGCGGATATTGGCAGGGTAGCTCAGACTCAGATGGGGGGTTTGTATGATATTCGGTCTTGGGCCGACTTAGTCACTTCTCACAGCATAAGTGGCCCAGATGTCGTCGATGGAGTGGCCGCGGCCTGGGACGAGGTTGAGAGGATCGGTGGCGTTCTACTTCTGGCCCAGATGTCTAGCTCTGGAAATCTACTAGTGGATGGATATGCCGAAAGTACTCTGGAAATCGGAAACGCCTCCCCTCATGTGTTGGGATATATCGGAAACGGGAGTTCTGCTTCTGAATTGGAGGGGCTTCGTTCCAAGGTAGGAGAGGGTCGTATGATTTGGACGCCGGGTGTAAATCTGAGTGCAGAAGAGGGGGTCTTGGGGCAAAGGTACGGGCATCCGGCTGAAGCTGTTCTAGCTGGTTCGGACGCGATCATTGTCGGTTCTGGGATTCACAGGTCGGAAGACCCGCTCTCTTCTGCACGAGAGTATGCTTCGGCCTCATGGGGAGCATTGCTGGAGAGATAGTGTGGCAGCAGCAGGGGATATAGTAGCGTGGGGCTGCTCCGCACTGGTGATTTTCGGGGTGGCATCGTACGTTTTTTTCGAGGTTCTGAAGAGATGGAGAGTCGGGTTGCGGCTATCTGCCTTGGATGAGAGCCTGTTGTATGATGATGGGGTTTCTGTGGAGGTCATCACTGACACACCAATCGGCAGTAGCATGGTTGGAGGGGTAGTGGCTGAATTCGTGGAAGAAAGCCCCTAGAGTTCGACAAATCCAAGGTAGAACGCTACACCGAACCCTATTGATCCGATGAACACCAGTGGAATCAAGATTCTGAGGAGGTTCCTCTTACTCTTCGGCTTGGGTAGTTCTGGATGAGGCATCATCGGAGATGGAGGCACGCTGATCTCATCGGGGCCCTCTGGGGATTGAGGAGTAGGCAGAGGTGGGAGGTCGGGTAACTCCTCCTCCAGGTCTGGATAGAGTGTGTCCAGGTCAGCTAAGCCCGGGGCATCGGGAATAGGTCCGTTCATCAGGACCCACTTCTGGTCAATGTCTGCTCTGGTCAGAGGTGTCACGAGTACAGAAACCGCCCCAGCAGAATAGGCTGCGTCGTTCGCCTTGCTCAATCGTGACTTGCTTACAACGAAGACTACTCTCGCTTCTGGGTCACTCTCACGAATCTCCAGAGCTGCGACGTGCCCATCCATCGTTGGCAGGTTTAGCCCCAAGAAGACCATGGTTGGCTTCATCTTGACATACTCGTCCACAGCCTTGTCCCCATCATCGCAGATTTGGGAGTCCCACCCCCTCTGACTCATTATCGACTTCAGCCTACTCGCCGTAATCCCGTTCTCATGGACTATGAGGGCGGTCGGCTTGCCATCCGAAGTCATCTGGTGCTCCCACATAGGAGGGGGGTCAAGAAGGGGCTGGTCGATGGCTCACGAAAGTAGTTGCTCTACTAGCCAGTTAGGATCGAACGGATCCAAGTCATCGTAGCCCTGGCCGGTTCCTGCTAGTATGATCGGTCGGCCGGTGGCATGCGATATCGATAGGGCGGCCCCCCCTCTAGCATCTGTGTCAAGTTTGCAAAGTGCAGCGCCATCGAAGGACAGCCTCCTCTGGAACTCAACTGCTTGTGAAACTGCATCATTGCCAGCCAATGCGTCTGCAACGAAAATTACCAAATGCGGGTCAGTGACCCTGTGCACCTTCTGGAGCTCCTCCATCAGATTGGACTTGTTCTGCATCCGACCTGATGTGTCGATGATCACGACATCGTCACCCTTCGCCCTCGCGCTCTCGATAGCATCTCTGGCAACCGCGGCCGAGTCTCCGCCTCTCTGACTCTTGATGCACCTGATCCCCAACCGTTCCGCGTGAGTCGCGAGTTGATCGATGGCTCCGGCTCTGAATGTGTCTGCAGCGGCTAGCACTACTCCGAATCCTTGATCGTCCAGCCTCTTGGCAATCTTTGCGGAGGTAGTTGTCTTACCAGTTCCGTTGACGCCTACCATCATGATGACCACGGGAGTCTCTGCGGACACAAAGTCCCTGATTGTTCGGTCGAAGTCCCAGTATCCGGCTCTGAGTAGGGACAGTAGGGCGCCCCTCAAGCCTCTTTCCACAACCTCGCTGAGGGGAGTCTTTCTGCTTACTCTGGAGCCGATTAAGTGATTCCTCAGGTTCGTAATCAGTTCGGATGCTGCATCATGGCCCATGTCTGAGGACAGTAATTCATCCTCAAGCTCCTCGAGAATCTCGTCCAGTACGGGCCCCCCACTAATCACCATCCCACCAATGCTGGTCTGGTATTCGGATAGGTCGATTTCGAAGGTAATATCAGAGTCCGCAAGTCTTCTTCCAGTGGTTGAGTCCATTGGATTCTTTTTCGAGATATCAACTGGTTTATGGGATGCCTTAGTGGCTTGTTCTCGGGCTGCTCTCTTCCTCTCCTTGGGGTTGGATGGAGAGGAGAATGGGTCTGCTATCTCGTCGTCGAATTCGTCCCACTCGCTTTTGGTTTCGATTGGCCCCTCGGGGGTTTTGTCCGCTTGATTCATGCTTCTGAGCGCGGCCTCCCTATCGGCAATCGCTTTCTCTGCCAATTCAGATCCCTCTTCCGTCATGAATGTCTTATCATCGTCGGCCTGCTTGACCTTCTTTCGAAACCGATCGAAGAGCCCCATGGAAAGTCCTCAATCATCTAGGGTGAGTTCCGTTCCCCTCTTTCTTCTCGGCCTGCGCTTTGGTTGACTCG
>Ga0207992_1001340_pt1 | contig 11036 bp, 7 predicted proteins | sample ETN02SmetaG_FD_185788 | JGI IMG/M metagenome (GOLD analysis project Ga0207992, IMG submission 185788) | Marine microbial and viral communities from oxygen minimum zone, Eastern Pacific Ocean - ETNP2014F10-02SV255 (SPAdes) (version 2) | ecosystem: Environmental > Aquatic > Marine > Oceanic ...
CCACTATGGATTCCTCGATATGATTTGAAAGTCCAATGATTATTTCTTCCTCTGATTCTGTCTGAATCAGCTCTTTGGAGCCCTGCATCCACCTTGGAGAATTTGGAGAGAAGGCCTCGGCGTAGAGTCTTACCACCCATTTCCCCTTTCTATAGAGTTCTTCGTCCAAATCAAGGACTTCAGTGGAAGACACTAGGAGATCACCCTGGATCCATGCCGAGAGGACCTCTGCAGCTGCCTTCGGGGAGCTGGCGAAGCAACCCGAGTGCATCTTCACTCCAGAGGGCACGCCGATAACTGGTAGCTCGGGTGTTTTCGACTCGGAAAGTAACGAGACGATGTCCCTTGTCGTTCCATCCCCGCCTGAGTAGACTAGCAAGTCGATCCCATTCTCAAGTAATCTGGCGACCGCATCTTGAGTATCAGAAGCCGAGGTTTTACCCGGAGACTGATGGACCTCGGAAATTGTTCCGATCTCAAGTTCAACTGGGATCCACTCTGTCCCCATCCTACCTGTACTGGTTATCCACTCTATCTGGCTTGATTCGGTCCTGTGAATCCTCGAGAAATGTCCAAGCATAGAATCTAGACGGGGGCCGGACCTATCCTCCGCCCCCTTTGAACGAGCCAACTCGGCCTGTCCATCGGATCCTTTGAGGCCAAGTCTACCCCCGAGTCCGGCATCAGGATTTGCGAGTATCCCAATGCGCACCATGCATGTCCCAGAGGGAGCGTGTTCTTATCGGTTCACGCTCGGGACACTGTTCAATGAGGGTCGTGGTGGCACTAGGTGGAAACGCGCTTCTCAAGAGAGGGGAGGAGCCGACTTCTGAGAATCAGAGGAGGAACGTGAGAACTGCGTGCAGGGCTCTGGCCCCTCTAGCAGAGGGGCACCAGCTTGTTATCACGCATGGCAATGGCCCCCAAGTGGGCCTTCTTGCATTGCAGTCTGCGTCATACGAGGAAGTTGAGGAGTACCCATTAGATGTCCTTGGCGCTCAGACCGAGGGCATGCTCGGATACTACATCCAGCAGGAACTGGGGAATATGATGCCAACAGAGTCTGCTTTCGCGACAATTCTGACAATGGTCGAGGTTGATCCTGATGACCCTGCATTCCAAAATCCCTCCAAACCAATAGGCCTGCTCTACGGAGAGCAAGATGCACGGAGAATCGCGAAGGAGAAGGGGTGGTCGATAGCAAGAGACGGTGATGGATGGAGAAGGGTCGTCCCCTCGCCCGAGCCACACAGGGTCTTCGAATTGCGACCCATACACTGGCTTCTGGAGAAGGGGGTAGTGGTAATCTGTGCCGGGGGTGGTGGGATTCCGACCGCATACAACTCCGAAGGCGTTCTAGAAGGAGTAGAAGTCGTCATTGACAAGGATCGTGCAAGCGCGCTACTTGCAAGGCAGCTAGGGGCGAGATTGCTTATTCTTGCAACTGATGCGGATGGTGTTTACGACAATTGGGGTAGCGATGGAGCAGAATTGATCAAACGAACAACCCCGGAGGAAATGTCTGGAAGGGAATTTGAAGCAGGATCTATGGGGCCGAAGGTCGAGGCTGCATGTGATTTCGTCAGACGGACTGGTGAGCGTGCCGTAATCGGCTCCCTCTCTGAAATCTCCGGAATGGTCGAGGGCTTTTCGGGAACTCAATTCGTAATAGAATGAGGCCTCTGCCGTCTATTTGCGGCCAAGGCCTTCATATCGACTGGACGTCGGCGAACCGAAGAGGGATACCAGTGGGAATGATTTCCGTTGACGTAGGCGAGAGCGATGCGCACGAGTATGCGAGTGGAATCAGTGCTGGAGAAGTAATCAAAAACGTACACGGGAGAAAGTCCGGAGCCGTAGCTGCTTTGGTCGACGGAGAGGAGAGGGACATGTCCTTCTCGCTTGAGGGGGACTGCAAGGTCGAGCCGATACTGGGAGGCTCAGAGGAGGGTTTGTACATTCTGAGGCACAGTTGCGCCCATCTACTTGCTCAAGCCGTGACTCAGCTTTATCCAGAAGCAAAGCCGACAATTGGACCTCCGATAGAACACGGATTCTACTATGACTTCAACATGGAACCAATAGGCGAAGATGGGTTGCGTGAGATTGAGAAGCGGATGAAGGAGCTCGTCAAGCAGAACATCACCATAGGCAGGGAGGAGCTTGACAACGAGTCTCTGAGGGAAATGTTCTCCTCGAACCCGTTCAAATTGGAGATCATGGATGACAAAATTGGCCATGATGTCGGTTCATCCGCATACCGTCAAGGGGAGTTCGTCGACCTATGCAGGGGCCCTCATGTTTCGCGGACCTCTCAATTGAGATGGTTCAAACTGACCAGCACTAGCCAGGCTTATTGGAGAGCAGACAAGGAAAGAGAGGCCCTAGTCAGGATCTACGGCATGTGCTACGACTCCAAGGACGGCCTGAGGGAGAGGGAGCGGCAGGTCGAGGAGGCTTCCAAGAGGGACCACAAGAAAATCGGCAAAGAGATGGGGCTCTACATGATTGACGAGTTGATAGGCAAGGGGCTCCCAGTTTGGCTTCCCAATGGTGAGTCGCTCAAGTCCGAGATAGAGAAGTTCGCAATCGAGACCGAAGGAGCGTATGGGTACGTCAGAGTTACAACTCCTGTATTAGGTAAGAAGGAGCTATTCGAGACCAGTGGACATCTTCCCCACTACGCCGATGGGATGTATCCGCTAATGGAAATGGATGACGGTTCCTATGCGTTGAAGGCCATGAATTGCCCGTTTCATCATCGAATCTTCCAGAATGAGAAGAGGTCTTACCGAGAGTTGCCGATGAGGATAGCGGAGTATGGGACCGTGTACAGGAATGAATTGTCAGGAACCCTCTCCGGTTTGCTAAGGGTCAGGATGCTATCAATGAATGACGCTCACATCTACTGCACCCTGGACCAGGTGGCTTCCGAAGTCGCCGATAATGTGAGGATGGTACAAGAATACTACTCAGTGTTCGGATTTGATGACTACCACTTCAGACTCTCTCTGTGGGACCCGGGCAATACGGAGAAGTACATCGATCAGCCTGAAAACTGGAAGTCTACCCAGGACCATCTGAGGGAAATTCTCGATGATCTTGGAGTCGAATATGTGGAGGCTGTGGGAGAGGCGGCATTCTACGGTCCGAAGATAGACATTCAGTTCAGGACCTTGCTCGGCAGGGAGGAGTCGATGTCCACAATCCAACTAGACTTCGCTGCGAAAGAGCGTTTTGGGCTATCCTACACAGACGAGACTGGAGCCGATAATGGCGAGGTGTTCGTCATCCACAGGGCTCCCCTCTCAACGCACGAGAGGTTTGTTGCATTTCTCACTGAGCACTGGGCAGGTAACTTCCCGAGTTGGCTATCTCCGGTTCAGGTCCAAATCATCACGATCTCCGAGAAGCACAAGCAGTATGCCGATCAGGTTAGAGAGACTCTGGAGGTGGCAGGTGTCAGGGTTCGAGTTGACGACTCAGACAACACAATCGGGAAGAAGATTCGGACCCACAGGAAGATTCGCCCGGCTTACATGGTAATTCTTGGTGACGACGAGATGAGCAGCGGCACTGTCTCCATAAGGGGGAGGGGTGGCAATCAAAAGAACGGAGTTAAGCTGGATGAGTTCGTTTCGGACATCTTCGCCGAGATTTCGAATCGCAGTAGGGAGCCCTCACTAGACGAGTGAAGTATCAATACTGAACCCCATCTAGGAATGCCCACTATGGCCACCAACGATGGCAGTAGAAGTCCCGAAAACACCGAGGCGATGCTGTCAACAGCACGTTCAGTGATTCGTACCTGCCTACAGGTCAGGAGGGAGGAGGACGTCTTGGTGCTCACCGACCCAGACACTGCCAATGTGGGTCAGGCATTGTACGAGGAGGCTGCCAGAGTCACGGACAGGATCCTCCTGGTAATGATGCCCCCTACTCAGAAGACTGGGAAGGAGCCACCGCTGCCAGTCTCCGACATAATGAGGAAGAACAGGGTGATCATCATCGCAACCAAGGACTCCATGACCCACACCCGAGCAAGGGCAGCAGCTACTAGGGAAGGTGCTAGGATAGTCTCGATGCCGGGAATTGGGAGTATCGCCTTCGAGTCAGGAGGTATGACTGCTGACTACAATACCCTGCAGAGAGAGATCAGCGGGATGGGTTCAGTATTCAGGAGGAGGAGGGGGGTGAGCGTAAAGTCAGCAGCAGGGACTGATGTCGAGTTCCTAACTGGCGACAGGTGGATTCTGGAAGACACTGGCATTTGCAACCGCCCTGGGCAGGTAGCTAACCTACCTGCAGGAAAGGTGTTCGTACTTCCCAAGGAGGGTTCGATGCAGGGCACCATCATAATCGACGGTTCGTGGGAAGGAAGGCTACTTGAAGAGCCGTTATCGTTGCAAGTAGAAAACGGGATCGTTGTCGATATCTCCGGTGGTGATGTCGCTGATGAGATTAGTGCGGTTTTCGATATTGCTAGGTCAGGATTGAGGGGTTCCAGGAGAGAACAGGTGTGGACTGTCGCTGAGTTCGGGTTCGGCATGAATCCCAAGGCGACTAAACTGGTGGGGAACAAAGTCGAGGACCTGGTGGTCCGAGGTTCGTCGTACTTTGGCTTCGGGGACAATTCGCACATAGGAGGGAATGCAAGGGTCGGGGTTCACCTACGTGGATCACTGATTTCCCCCGAGGTGAGTCTAGAGGGATCAGTGATTGTCTCGGACGGGAAGATTTCTACTCGGTAGGTGAGTCAGTGCGAGCGGTTCTATGGTGCAACGGATCGCCCCCTCACCCTTCGGCAATTGAGACGGTCATCTCCGACGATGTAGTGGTGTTCGGCGTTGATGCGGGGGCTAATCGCGCTGCTGAATCGGGTATTGAGATTGTAGAGGTGCTGGGTGACCTAGACTCTGTCGAAGCGGGCGTCTGGAGGAGCGTGGAGTTGCTTGATCAGGGGGCCAGCGATCTGGCGAAGTCACTTGCTCTTCTGATTGAGCGAGGCTTCGCAGAGATCGACGTGTTGGGAGTGGATGGGGGAGAGCCGGATCACGTCCTCGGAAACTGGGCAGCATTGCTAGATGCCCCTGCAGGAGCAATAATTCGAATGCACCATGAGAATCGAGTAACCACAAGAGTTCATCCCGAGGAGGACGAGTTCTCATTGGAAATCGGACTAGGGGAGGCTTTCTCCGTCTTCGCCCTCGAGCCGGGCAAGGTATGGATTTCAGGATCCAAATGGGAGATGGAGGGGGAGTTTCTCGCCCTCTCGTCGAGGGGCCTTCACAATGAGGGAAGGGGAGGCATGGTCTCCATCAGGGGGGAAGGGGTTCTGGCTGTCATCTCAAGAAGGTGACTAGTCTTCCTCGTGAACCTTCATGGCCAGCATCAGAGCAATGGGGCGAGTCCTCTCGTCCTCCTCAAGAGCTATCCTTGCGATAATCATGATTGGTACGCCAATGATCGCACCGGAAATGCCCCAGACCGAAGCACTGACCATCACGGTTAGAAGCAGGACCAATGGGGAAATTCCTAGCCTCTGACCAGAGAGGTTTGGCTCTATGAATGAGCCGAACAGCTGTTGGTTGCCGATCAAAGCTGCTCCGAGGAGCAATGCCTGCAATGGATCGAGCACGATCAAGGCAATCATCATCGGCGGCACTGTAGCAAGTAGGGCCCCGAGTATTGGGATGAAGTCTAGCAGGAAGCATAGAACTCCGAACAAGAACCAGCCTGGTATGTCCATGAACCAGAGAAGGAAGGCCAGCACTATTGCTTGGCCGGCGCTACAGGTTGCCTTCGAAATCACATACGTTGAAATCGCCTCAGACGAGTTTGAAACGACGTTTCGAACCCCTCCATAGGAAGTTGGGAAGGCAGCCTTGAATCTCCCAGGAAGGCTCTTCTCCTCGAGAATCAGGAAAATTACGAAAATTGCAACAGTGACCATGGTGGTCATGAAAGATGCCAGATCGGCAAGTATGTTAGTGGCAAAGTCTTGGATGTTCTGGGGATCGAGGACATTCTCGATTGTCTCCTGGCTGGTGATGACTTCTTCGAGGCCGTAGAGGTTCGCCTCTCCAAGATTAGCCCACTTTTCGTCGAACTTTTCAATCAGACCGCCATCCTTGTTCATCTCGTCTTTGAATTGGTCGATATTCCGATACAGTAGTATTGAGACTGCATACGAGGCAATTGCACCAAATGCAAGGATTGCCCCATATGCTAGCATTGGCATTCTCGCGACCAAATCGAACCTCTCGATTAGATACTGCTCAGGTGCCCTGATCAGGAAATAAATCAGCACGGCAATTGCCAGTGGCATCAGAATCGCCTTCAGATTGACCAGAACTAGGTAGGCGACTACTAAGATGATGGCAAAATTCGCTGTCGTGGCGCTATTCGATCTCCGAATAGAGGAAATACGGCTCTCCATAAGGGGCGGAGAGCGGATTAGCAATCAAGAGTTTCCCCGACGTCATTGTGACATCGCTCGTCGATAAACTGCCAAGAAGGCCTCTGCGTTTCCGCCTAGGGTGAAGGTTTGGAGGACTCTCTTCCTTCCCTCTCTGCCTTTCTCGAGCAAGGATTCCATGGAATACGCCTCGGAAGATATGACTTGGGAAAGCGACTCTGCTGAACCCAGTTCGAACAGTGCACCCACACTGTCGTCTACCATTTCGGGCAGGGGCCCATGGTCAACCGTCACCACTGGTGTTCCAGAGCTCATTGCCTCCAGAGGAATCAGTCCCTGTCCCTCGTAGTACGAAGGGTAGATCACCATATCCGAGGACCTGTACATCTCGGATATCTCCTCGAACCCCATCCCAGACTCGATTGAGACCCTATCGCTAATTCCCAACTTGGACGCCATCCGGTTTAGCTTGCTCCGAAGGGAGCCGCGCCCTATTATCACCAGATGTGAATCAGTTGACTCTGCGGACATGGCAAAGGCCCTGAGTAGGAGGCCGTGCCCCTTTCTGGCGGCCAGCCTGCCCACAGCAAGCAAGAGCATGGTGTCTGGATCCAAATCATACTTCGACCTGATCTCTTTCTTCTTGTGTGCATGCTCTTCTGAGTCATTGTGCATTGGGACGAACATTCCTGTGTCCACCCCCCAATGAATGACTTCGCAGTCCCAATCAGATGGTGCGTCGTACCTCGACTCGAGATCCAACTTCGTTGCTCTTGAGTTTGGGACGATAACTGCGGAGTTTTGTATAGCTGATTTCTCGAATCGAGCATACCTTCCTGCCATGAATCGAATGGCGATATCATTCGGATTTGCCCACACTGCTGGCTCCCCAAATCTTGCTGCGAGGGTCAAGCCGTCCCGCTCTCCGAGCCAAGTCCCGTGCATAGATGAAACGACCGGGGCTATTTCTCTGCGGCATCTTTCGAATTGCTTGGTCGACCAAGAAGCCATGGGGCAATGGAGGTGTACGATGTCTACTGGCTCATCTGCATGTAGGCGAGCCAATGCCCTCAGAGCCGCCTTGCCGTAAGAACGAGTGAATTCGAGGGGGACCTTGAGCCATGGAACCTGGATGATCCTTACGCCTTCCAGGTGAGGCGGGGTGCCCTTGGAACTCCTGGTGATGACTGTGATCCTGTGCCCCTTAGTCGCCAACTTGGATGACAGGTGGAATACAGTGGAGCCCATCCCTCCCCACATGGGGGGGTACTCGCCAGAAATCATCGCGATATGCATGTCTTCACCGTATACACCGGCCTAGGGCCGCGTTATTGAAGAGAACGGGGGTAGTAATCCTCCTACAATGGTTCAAAAATAGGGCTATGGTGGGCGATTCCCAATGGAAGGGCCCCTGCCAGTTCACGTTACGGTGGTGATACCCACCAGAAACGAGGAGGAGGCGATAGTTGACACCATCCGCTCAGTTCCCAATGACGGCTGGTGCGAGAAGCTGGACTTCCTTGTTGTTGACGGAAATTCCGAGGACCGTACTCGAGAGCTGGCAGAGGCAGAGGGGGCAGAGGTATACCTCGAGGCGAGGAAGGGTTATGGAAGAGCGTACAGGACTGGTTTCGCCATCGCCTCGGGAGATATCATCGTCACCATGGACGCGGATTGTACCTACGACGGATCCAGCGTCCCCGGACTAGTCCGCAAGCTGGTCGAAGAAGACCTCGAGTTCATCACATGCGACCGTCTGAAGATGGCCGAGGAAGGTGCTATGTCCGGACTGCATGGATTCGGTAATTGGGCCCTCTCATTCACTGCTAGGATGCTGTTCTTCTACGGGATACATGATAGTCAGAGCGGTATGTGGTGCTTCCGAAAAAATATCATGGAAAACCCCAGGATGCGCCCGACTAACGATGGCATGCCCCTTTCCGAGGAGATGAAGATCAATGCCAGGCGGAGCTACGGTCGAAAAAAGGCAGTGGAAATCTCGTTGCCATACAGTATCAGGGTTGGCACCGCCGAGATACACACATGGGGGGATGGTTGGAAGAACTTCAAGTTCCTATTCTCCAAGAGACTGGGCATGAACAGGGAGAGGACCCCCTGGGGCCCTGAGAACTAGTCCTCGGAGTCGAACTCATCGTCCATCTCCCTAGGGTCGAACGAAGACCACGACTCGATGACTTGCATGTCCTTGGCCATCTCCGCCATCTTCATCCGCCTGTATGAGATTCCAGCCACGGTTAGGGATGCCATTGTGATTAGCAGCAATGGAATCCCAAGGGATGAGACCCAATCCTCCAGACCGCCATTGCCGGATTCGACAATTGGGACAGTGTGGACTGCCCCGGGGGAGACTAGGTCTGAGTCGATGGCCCAGACCTCCACCCTGGCCCAAGACCCCCCGGAGACCAACCATGAGAATCTTGACGTCCAAATTCCGTCACCCTCCACTGAGTCCCCGTTTGTTCCATCGTCGTAGAAGTACATAGCAACCGAGGACCCCCCTGCGATTAGCTCACCTCGGACGATATCGGTAGTCCCATCATCATCCTGAACCCGTACTGTGGTGGTCACCTCGGTTGGAACACCATCTTCGATCTTGTTTACCGATACCATCAGGTCGAATAACTCCGGAGAACTAGACCCAACCGTTAGATTCACCGACGCTACAGAGGTTTCTCCTCGTGCATCCTTAACCAACAAGTCAACCCTCACTGGTCCTGGATGGAACGAGATATTCAGAGTGATGCTGTCGCTGACTAGTTGGCCGTCGATCCTCCATTCGTAGAGGACGATGTCATCGTCGTAGTCGAAGGACTGCATGGCGCTAAGGACTGCTTCTTGTCCTGGAGGCAGGTATTGGCCGTTATCCATCCCAGAGATCACTGCCACCGGACCCGTTTCTAGTACGGTGATGACCTGCGAGTGGACTCGTTCCATTCCCTTCTCGTCAGTGAGGACGAAGGTCAGATTGTGGATGCCATGCGAGAGGTAGTCGTTGTACCAGTAGTCAGTGGTCTTGGAATCTAGGATGATCCCCTCCAGGTCAGAGGTGACAGTGACAGAGAAATCGTCCCCATCCATGTCGAGTGAATTCCTGAAGTCGAAGAGTACGGGGAGGTTCGAGTAAACCTGGGCATCCGGGACGGGGGAATCGAGAATCAGCAACGGTGCTGATTCTGAGACGGTGATCTCTATCTGGTCGGAAACCGGACCGGTCCCGTCATCGAGGGTGAGTGTGATGGTATGGTCTCCGGCGGGTAGACGGGTCAGGACATCCCAACCACTCCCAAGGGGCTCAGCGAGCAGAGACGACCCCCATAGAACGGATACTAGGTCGCTGCTCGTTGTTGCTAACGGATTGCACAGAAGCCCACTTCCGTTATCCGGCAGTTCTGAACATGAAAGGTCCCAGTCGCCGGATCCAGTGGATTCCAGGGAAAGCAATTCTGACGAGTCCGTGAAAGTCCCAGAGAGGGGTTTGGAAATCATTGCATCTGGGACGGAGTTGATCACCTCAAGAGTCTCTGATTGGGTGTTCCACTGATTGGCGTGATCACCCCTTGTGTCACTGGCCTTCATCGTGATGGAGTGAGTCCCCTTGCTGAGAGTCCCAGACCATTGAGGCAAATCTGGGGATGTGCCGGACCCTAGGAGTCCGTCTATGTCGCTGTGGAACTCGAACCTGATGTCATCCCCCTCTGGATCGTAAGTCTCGAAGCCCGTCAACGCCACCCAGTCCGATGAGGTCTGGCCGTTCCTGGAGATCTCCATCACCGGTTCTGGTATCTCGTTGTACAGCTCTATGTTGAATGTCCATGATATCACGTCGTTGACCCCGTCCCATGCCTTCACTGAAACGCTGAAGCTGTCCTCGGGGGCGCCGATGAAGGATCTGACGATCGCAGTCGGGCAGCTCGGATTCTCTGGATCAGGGTCTGGGTCGGCCTCGTAAGATGCGGTTGCCCAGCACCAGAGGTCACCCCCTTCTGGATCGTAGGTCCCATCCAGGTTGATGGTTACGTTCGCTGTCTGGCCCAGGAATAGGGTGCCCCATGATGAGATGGAGGGGGATGTGCCCACAGAAAGTACCGGAGGGAGGTTCACCAATTCCAACTCACGGGTCTCGTTTACGCAGTTCCCCTCAGAGTCGCAAACCTCCAGGGTGATGGCGTGGCTCCCATCGGAGAGGAAACATGGCGGCCCTTCGTTGGAGTTCGCGATGAAGAACGAGTTGTTGCTTGATTGGAGATCGCATGCTGGCCCGATGTCCCCATCGATGCTGCTCGTCCAGTTGTACGTGAGCGAGTCGAAGTCCAAGTCCCAGCTCTCCCGAGCATCGAAAACAATCTCGCTCTCACTTGAGTACTCCGTCTCGTCCAAGGGGGTACCCCATAGGATGAATGGTGGTTGGTTGCTGAGTTCTAGTCTGCAGTAGACCCGCTTGTCGTCATCCAACTGCATCGGCTCCGAGTCATTGTGGACCCCGTCGTAGTCGCAACCCACGTATGCAGTGTTGGTGGATGACCACCCCTGGATTGGGGTCCATCTCTCGCCGATGAATGGCCCGTAGTCGAACATTCCCTCGTAGGGCTGAGTTGCC
>Ga0207992_1001342_pt1 | contig 11027 bp, 10 predicted proteins | sample ETN02SmetaG_FD_185788 | JGI IMG/M metagenome (GOLD analysis project Ga0207992, IMG submission 185788) | Marine microbial and viral communities from oxygen minimum zone, Eastern Pacific Ocean - ETNP2014F10-02SV255 (SPAdes) (version 2) | ecosystem: Environmental > Aquatic > Marine > Oceanic ...
TGTTTTCAATCTATGATAAATCTACGGGTGATTTAATAGGCGATTTCTATCTTGATATGTTTCCAAGGGCAAATAAATATAGTCATGCTGCCGCATTTAGTGTTGTCATGGGTAAGCAAACGACAAAAGGCTACCAGAGGCCTACAACATCATTAGTTTGTAATTTTCCAAAACCTACAGAATATCAACCATCGCTATTAACACATGATAATGTTGAAACATATTTTCATGAATTTGGTCACTTGGTGCATGGCGTACTAACAAAAGCTCCGCTAGTTAGTTATGCGGGAACCTCGGTCGCGAGAGACTTTGTTGAGGCGCCATCTCAGATGCTAGAAAATTGGGTGTGGCAAAAAGAGTCGTTAGCGTTATTCGCTAAACACTACAAAACAGGCCACAGGATACCTGATGCATTGGTGGACAAAATGATTGCCGCAAAAAATATTAACTCAGGTACGAAAGGTCTTCAGCAAGTATTTTATGGAATTCTCGATTTTACGCTAAACGATGGATATGATCCAGATGGTGATAAATCAAGCACCGAACTTGTTATCCAGCTACAAAATGAGATTACATTATACCCCTACCAGGACGGTACTCATCAGCAGGCTTCTTTTGGCCATTTAAATGGATATGGAGCGGCCTACTATGGGTACAAATGGTCTGAAGTATATGCAATGGACATGTTCTCTATTTTTAAAGAAAAAGGTGTTCTAGATCCTAAAACTGGGCTGAGATATCGTAAAATAATTTTAGAAAAAGGTGGCACGGTTGATCCATTAGACCTAGTCAAGGAATTCCTTGGAAGGGAACCAAGTTCGGATTCATTCTTGCGAAGTATGGGGATATAATTTCTTAAATATTAGCCCTTAATTTGTTATACAATATTCAAATATTTATATTATAAAAATAATACTACCAAAATAGAGCCTATTATTAAATTATGGGTAGTATTATGAAGTCTATAGAATTCATAAAAGGTATTATCCTTGTAATAATAGTTATATGGTTTGACGCATTTGGTCAATCTACAGCCGTAGCACCTAAGCAAAATCCAAATCCAATTCAGGTGACAGTTAGCGGCAATCACCCTGATGCTATTTCGAATAAATCAACAGTAATATTTGATAACACAAAAAATATTGATCTGCGAAGCTATGAACGGCCTATAAAGAACACAATTCCGCCAAACGATACTGAAGAAGAATTATTCTTACCTAATGAGGTAATACCAACCTTGCCTATTGAGGAAAAAGATTTAAACAGTCTTCCTGAAACCCAGCCAGTAAGAGATGATGAATATATAAAAGAGCCTTCGGATGATTTTTCTCATTTATTATTAAATAACCAAGAAATAGGATACACGGGCACTAGAAAGCAGAATATTAATCTAATGAAATTCTTAGGCATTAAACCTGGTTGGAGTAATAATAAGAAATGGGCAGATGGAACTGATATTGACGACTATTCTGTCGTTGATTGGATTAAAGCTGGAATGGGTGAACCCATAGGTATAGATAGAGATGCAAATATGGAAGTGAGAAAGAATCTATACAATAAGTACTATATTGCTAACTGATACTATAATAGCCTAAATAAGTATAACTGTTACCAAGTATAATGGAAAACTCGGTTGAATAACAAATTACTTCTATTATTAATATTGATCCTAAATGGTTTACCCGCGCAAAATTCCTATATAAGGTCAACGCTCCCAATACGAGATGGCATAATTTTCAATCCAGATAACGGAAGACCTTTCAGTGAACTGGTGACCGAATTTTTCGATAATGGTCAAATTAAATTAAAAGGAAGATACGCCGGAGGATTTGCAAATGGCTACTGGTCTTATTTTTATACTAATGGACAGATGAAAGCCAGGGGAAGATATTATAAAGCACATGATGATAAACTAGAGGGAATGATTGAGGACGGGCGCGTTGGAAAATGGGTATATTGGTTCAACAATGGCACTAAGAAAATGACAGGTATTTATAAAGATGGAAAAATGGATGGTAACTGGGTTTTTTGGTATCAGAATGGGTACAAACATTCAGAAGGACGATATAAATCAGGTAAATTACATGGAACCTGGCAGGCCTGGTATGCAAATGGGAATATTCAGGAAATAGGTGACTATGTTATGGATTTAATGGATGGTAACTGGAACTTTTGGGATTCTATTGGTCAACTAATAGAAACAGGTAATTATCTAAATGGGAGACCTATCGGAGAGCATAGCGGATGGTATAACTCTGGAAATAAGAAATGGAGAGTAAACTATCAATCTGGGAAGCGCCATGGTTCCTATGCTTCTTGGTTTGAAAATGGAAACGCAGAAATATCGGGTGAATACAAGCTCGGTGAAAAAGTTGGTGTGTGGAACTACTGGTTTAATGATGGGATATTAAAAAAACAAAAAAAATATGGATCGAATTAGTGATTATTTTCTCAATACTATTGGTTTCCATCTTTTCCACTCGATAGGTCTATACGGCAACTTTTCAAACCAATCTTTTTTAAGTTTGTTCAGATAAGTTTTAATATTTAATGGTACATCATCTAAAGGACTTCCAACACCTTTAAATAAAATCTCCTCGGTGTCATATGAAAGGGAAACCATAAACCGAAAGACACATGATATCGAATTATCGACCTTATTAGTTTTAAATAATATCCCGCCGCCACATTTGACACAATTTTCCATAAAATTATCTAGCATAATAGGATAGTTAGGTTTTTTCGTCCATATGGAGTCTTCTTTGTCAGAATATGGATAATATTTTGGCTCAATTATGGATATTGGACCTAAATCAATATCTAATATTTTTTGGTTTTTGTAGAGACTATTAAACTGATAATTAAATACCATTTCATAGTGATTGCGATAGAAAATTATTTTTTCCATTACTATTTTAGGAATTTTATCATTGGAAAGTGTCAGAGATCGATTAGTAATGTATGTAATATTTTTTCTTTGATATTTCTCGTTGGGAAATACCGTGTGTTTTGGTGCACCATTTAATATGTCTTGTCTAATATTATTTTGGTCATGACGGTTTAATGTATGGGGCCAGAAAGTTAGTAAGTCAGTTATTTTACTAGTATCAATGATAACCTTTCCCCAGAAATCATCTAGGGCATTCAGTTTGGATAGTTTTACTAAAGAGTCAGACATGCCATGCGTCCAGGCCCAATTTGATTCATGAAGGTCTACTGCCTCTTGTTTTGCTATGCGTACACGCTTGTTAGCGGTCGATTGCATGTACGCCATCATCATGATAAACAAAAACACAAATACAATTATTATAATAGATCTATCATAAGAATCTTCCTTATCCTTAAGCAAGACTAAATAGTTCCAATGTGTTTTAATAAAATCATATGCTTCATGAGCCCTGTCAATTTTTTTACTAGCAGACAGTTTTTCATCCATAGTCTCAAAATTGTCGAGCTTCCATTTTTTTATATATTGTTGGTGCTTTCTATAGAGCTCTAGCTTAGAACAGCGATGATTTAGACCAAATATTTCCAGGTCCTTTTTCAATGTTTCAATTGTTTTATCTAAATCCATTGCATAAAAATATTAGTAAACAATAAATAATACGAACGTATAACTATATTTATTAGACTTAACATTATAATTTTCAAATTCAATTGAGTTTGAATTAATTGATTAGACCTATTAAATATTTCACTTAATTTAAGATGTGCTAATACATCTATTTTACATTTTTATTATATTTATTATAACTGGCTGTTCTAACCTCATTAATGAAGATACTTTATCTGTATATAGAGGATTATACTATAACCCGTCCAATGGAAAACCATATACTGGAAAAGTATACAAGCTATATTCTAATGGGTTAAAAATGAGAGATGGATATTTTGATATTGGAGCTATAGATGGTTCTTATACCTACTATGATAATAATGGTACTATTATCAAACCGACAGAAGAAAACAAACTCCATTTTGAAAACGGAAAAAAATATTTTCCAGATACGAATAATGAATATTGGGGATTGGCATATGGCAAATATCAAACAGGTGAAACGCTATTTGAAGTTTTCTATGAAGAAGGAAAAGTTGTTGGTGATTATATATACTTTAATTCTGATGGTTCTATAAAACCTCCAATATTTATGTCACTTTTGGTTAGAAGGGGGGACGTATTCTATCAAGAAAGTTCTCCAGAGCCTTACACAGGTCCAGTTTTTGATCTTTGGGAGAATGGTAATAAAATGCTTGAGGGTTCTTTTAAGAATTCAATAAAAGATGGCAGGTGGATGGAATGGTTTGAAAATGGTCAGCCTGAAAAGCGATATACTTATAGATATGGACAAAAGCACGGATACTGGGCCGAGTGGCACAATAATGGACTGTTATCTGTAGAAGGGAGCTACATTGATGGAAAAGAGGATGGTTCGTGGTCAACCTGGTATCGAACAGGTCAAAAAGAAAAAATTGTCAACTATAAAGATGGCTGGTGGAATGGTAAGTTGCAAAGATGGTTTTTAAATGGCCAGATGATGGAAAATCTTACGTATAAAGATCAAGTACCAGTAGGTAAATGGGAATACTGGTATGAAAATGGACAATTAAAAGAAGAAAAGAATTATGATAATGGTATTCCTTCCGGAAACTGGATCCAGTATTATGCAAATGGTTTTATGAAAAAGAAAACCAATTATTCATCCGGAAAAGAAGACGGTAAATGGGTGTATTGGTATGATAATGGTCAGAAAAAAGAAGAAAAAAACTATATAAATGGAAAGAAGGACGGAAAATGGGAAAGCTGGTATAATGATGGAACGAAAAAAGAAGAAAGATATTATACTAATGATTTAAAAAGCGGTGTCTGGAAAGAATGGTATGAGCTTCAGCCAAGAGAAGAGAGAAGGTATACGGATGGAAAGCTTAATGGTTCAAGAAGAAAGTGGTATTCCAATGGAAAACTAAAGGAAGAAGGTAGCTATAAAAATGGAAAGGAAAATGGAAGATGGACATTTTATTTAGAAGATGGCGCAATTGAGACTTCTTACGATATTAAAGGAAATTTCCTATCTCGGATCAATGTTGAATAATATAAAAATTGAGAGATAGTTCGGTTTGCCACTTAAATATATTCTACTTAAGTTAAAAAGTATTCGGAGTAAGTAAAAAAAAAGAACAATTATGATAAGAATTTTATATATACCAATTATTATTTCTTTTGCCTTATCACAGCAAGGACTAAACCTTATAGATCTGGAGCCCGGAGAAAGCGGAAAACTGATGTATCCGTATTCAGGCAAAACGTTCGAAACTTGGCCTAATGGCGATATTAAAGTAAGAGGCCGACTTCGTAATGGTCTAAGAAATGGAAAATGGGAATATTTTCATATTAATGGGTCTAAAATGGCTGTTGGTAAATATTTTGATGGCGACGGGTCAGATATTGACCCAGAGACAAAGATACCTAGAAAAGGTTTTGCGGGAAGCTGGACCTTCTATTACAAATCGGGTCAACAGTGGCAAGAAGGAAGATGGAAAGACGGAGTCCCAACAGGGGAGCATGTCAAGTGGTATCCGAATGGAAATACCAAAACCATTCTAACATATAAAAAAGGCGGTCTTGAGGGACCAATAACAAAATGGTACGAGGATGGTCAGGTTAAAGAAGAAGCGTTTTATATAACAGGAAAGTTAGATAGCTCATATTCTTCATGGTACTCAAATGGAAGTAAAAATAAAGAAGGTGACTATGTTTCAGGCATCCAAACAGGGCATTGGACATTCTGGCACGAGAATGGAGAACTAAAAAGGGATGGCAGCTACTACAATGGCGAGATGGATGGTATATGGGTCGAGTATGCAGCAGATGGTAATAGCATCCAACGTAGCAGATATAATGAGGGCCTATTTCTATATGACCTACACTGGGGCCCTAAGGAACTCTATGACCGAGCAAAAAAATTAAGAAAAAAAGATATTGAATCATCATTGTTGGTTTTAGATAATATAGTCAACTCTTTCAAAGACAGTAAGTATGCAACCCGTTCCCAGTTTATGAAAGCTGAGGTATACATGAATGATTTAAAAGACTTTAATGCAGCTATTCGGGAATACAAAGCTGTTGTAAAATTGTTTCCAACAACTGCACAGGCACAAGATTCACAGTATATGGTTTCCTACATCTATGGCAGTGTGCTTGAGAATAAAAAGCAGGCGAAAAAAGAATACAATTCTTTTTTGAAAAAATATCCTGCTAGCAGACTTGTATCGGCTGTGAAACTAGAATTAAAGCAGCTAAATAGTAGAATGGCTAAAAAATAATGAATTTAATCGAGTCCGATTATTATCGGGCTAGATAGCGGTCCTGAAAATTTTAATACAATAACAGGTCCTTCTCTGTTTAAACTTTTATTATTGTCAATCTCCCATTGCCTGATCATGTCTCTGACTCCATAGGATATTGGGTTTATTCTTAATTCTGTATCAAATAATTCCATTGATTTATAAAAGGATTTCTTTGAGTCTATAGATATTTGTGCGGCTAAACTAATTTTAAGAAATGGACTAATAAATGAAGCGCTTACAAGTCCAAATTCATTATCATAAAAATGAAGCATAAAGTCTAGCTGTCGAACACGAATAAGTCCATTTCTGATACCTAAATCCTGCATAATTATTTTCATGGTCTCATCGACAAGCAATTTTGGAGGTAATTTTATTTCAAAGTTTTTTAGTGTAAAACTACCTTTACCATTTTGAATATTTGGCTCGCCGTTTATTTTTATAAATTGGAAGAACAGGTCATTTATTTCTAATGACATATTGTTCAGTTTAATTATAGTTTGTTCAAATATATCATTATTTGGTATCGCATTAATACTTATCCCATTAATATGAAATTTCCCCTTTCTCTGATAAAACTCAAGATTATATTGGTCGGGAATCATATTTATTTTAACGTCAGATAAAAAGTGTTGTTTTATATCTCGTATTTGAAAAATAAAGTTCCAGTTGATGACTTCATTTTTGTATTGATTTGATTCTCTATTGGTTAGTTTTTTTGTTGGCCAGTCAAAAACAAGATTTTTCTTCTCATACTTATACATTGAGGTGGTAATTGCCTCAATTGTTCTTGGGATATATAAGTGATAACTCCATTCGGATTGATTAAAAGGATATTTAGATGTATTAATAAACGAATTAATAACTAGATCATCATATGTTTCGGGGTATTTACCTTTCTTGGCTTTAAAGGCGTCAACAGCCTTTTCTATTATTTCTAGTCCATCCATAGGGATTTCATATCGCCTATCAGAAAGGTCTGAAAGAATAAGATTATAAATATTAGGAAAAACATAGTTTGTGTTTATTTCCATATCCTCGAGACCAAAATTTGGTCCACTAATAACTAACTCCATGGAACCACTTTTTGTATTGATTAGGTTGATATCATCAAATCCGAATTTGAGCAGATTGAGAGAAAAAGTACCATTATTTAGACTATCTTTCCCTAGATTGCCTCTAATATTTAATGAGTTTAACTGAAAGAAGATCTGGTCCAATGAAAACGAACCATGGGGAAAATCCTGATTATATGATAATGATATTATAAGAAATATAGTAAAAATCTGTTTTAAGATATTATTCATACTTTTTATATATATTAATCAATAGCATAAATACTAAGCGATCAATATCATTTTATTAATTAATTTATGACCTACTAAATTAGAATAATTTAAATGAAAAAAAATGACAACATAGTATATTCTACCGATGAAAATTATTCATCATCAAAAGAAGAGATGGATAGTTCTGCAATAGAACTTTCACCAGAGAAACAAGATCTAAGGCTACACATGCAAAGACTTCCTGGGAATAGGATAATTACTATTGTTAAAGGATTTATAGGTAGGGATAAAGTATTAATAGATTTATCTAAATATTTAAAAAAGTCCTGTGGAGTTGGTGGATCAGTAAAAAATAATACAATTTTAATTCAAGGAAACCATAGAGATAAAATATTGGAACTTTTAAATGGAAGAGGCTTTAAAGTGAAGGTGAGCGGGGGCTAAGTTTAGGATGATGAAAATTAAATATCATTTATCAATATTAACCTTTTTTATATTGCTATCCTGGTCATGTGAAAATTCTTTTCAAGAAGGAAAAATAAAAATGGTTCTTACTGGAAGCGTACATGGACAGTTAGATCCTTGTGGCTGAAAGAAGAATCCACTAGGCGGTCTGTCCAGAAAATACTCAGCAATTGAACAAATGAGGGAAAAAGGAGAGAATCCGATAATCCTTGATGCCGGAGATATGTTTTTTAGTACAATGAGCCTTAACACTAATAATCTAAAGTCAGAAAAACACAGATGCGAGACAATGTTGTCAGGCTATGAAAAGATTGGATGTGACGGCTTCAATATTGGAAAATATGAGCTATTAGCTGGAGTCACTTATTTGAAGAAAATGGAAAAAACATATATAAATGTTCCGTTTATCTCGGCCAATATACGTGATAAAAAAACAAATAAACTTATTTTCACCCCATATAATATTATACAAAGAGAAAACCTAAGTATTGGTGTTATAGGGCTAACGAATATGGTTCCAGATACTATGAAATCGATTATCGTTGATGATTATATTAAATCTGGAAATGAATTTATCAATAAATTGAAAAATGACGTGGACATTATTGTATTGCTAGTTAACAGTGAGCGAAATACACATGCTTCGATGCCAAATAATTTCGAAGGAGCAGATTTTATCTTTCTCAGTGGAAGTACTCACAGAACCAGTTCATCTGTGCCGCAAAAGAATGGAGGTCCATTTGTTTATTCGAATGGAAAACAAGGCAAATATTTAACTGTCGTCGATTTAGAATTGAAAAATAATAGTTCACCTATTATTGATGTATCTACCCAAGAACAAAAGATTAGGACACTAAATAATAGGCTCAAAAGGCTTCAAAGAAAAGATCCCATCAAAAGCCTAGAGGAAATCTATGCTGGACAAGAAAATATACTAAATTTAATTAATCGCTATAGGAATGATCTAAAAAAAGCTGATTCAACTCTTACTGAAGCAACAAATAGAATGAAGTTCGGTAGTCTAGCCTTAAATAAAACCTTTAAGGATGATCCAGCAATATTGGCCATGGTTGATAGTGCTATTGAAACATGTAGTACATTAAACTTGAAATCGCCGAAACCGCCAAAGCGTGCCAAGAATAGAAATAAAAACAATAGGATAAAACGCCCAAAACCTCCAAAAGTAAAATCTAGACCATAACACGAATGAACTTTTCTAGTTCTTTACATCAAATTTATTTTTATTTAGCAATTTCATTTATTATTAGTTTTGTCATCAATTTTTCAAGAACCGATAGGATACCAATTATCGCAGTGCCACTAAAAAAAATAGAAGACATAGGCCAGATAAATGAAAAAATGTCTAATGCTATCATTCGAGAAATTTCTATTGATATAGCCAAAGATCTGTTTGATAAAAATATGCTATTTGTTGATGCAAGATCCGAGGAATATTATATAAAGGGCCACATTCCTAAAGCTTTATGTAATGATAATCTAGATTCACTAATCACGGAAATGGATATACACATAGCTATAGATGATGGGTTCGTTGTTTACTGTAGCGATGATGATTGTGGGTCTAGCGAAGAGCTTGCATATTCACTACAAGAACAAGGTTTTTCGAATATTTATCTTTTTAAAGGTGGCTGGAAACAGTGGGTAGATAATAATCTACCCATAGAAAGCAAATGAATAGATTTAACCAATACCTAATTGTAGTTATAAGAATTGTACTAGGATCAATATTTTTATGGGCGAGTTTTGATAAGATCATTGATCCTGCAAAATTCGCTAGAAGTATTGCTAACTATCATGTATTGCCATTTGGCATAGAGAATACTATTGCAATCGTGCTTCCATGGTTAGAATTATTCATCGGATCTGGGTTAATACTCGGTATAATGGTGGACGGTGGCATTGTCATAACTTCTAGTTTATTAGTTATGTTTAATCTGATGATCGCTCAAGCTATTCTTAGAGGGTTTAATATCGAATGTGGCTGTGGATTAAAAGAAGGACAGTTGGTAGGCATAGAAAAGATTTTTGAAAACTTTGTTTTACTTGGTGGCGCATATATCCTATATATAAGAGACAAGAAAATATTAGAAATATTTCCAAAAACGAATTTGTCTGATAATTAGCAAGTCCGTAACTTAACAATATGCGAGAGTAGCTCAGCTGGTAGAGCATCACGTTGCCAACGTGAATGTCGCGGGTTCGAATCCCGTCTCTCGCTCATTCAAAACCCTGATTTTCATCATTTTTTGTATAGAAAAACAGGGTTTTTATTTTGTATAACCAAGATTTAATTAATTTTTTATCAAAACAGGGTTCTACTACTTAATCACCACATTATGGTAATGGGTCTTCTTTTTTATAAAATAATCGTATTAATAAGTGACCGCTTAGACTTAGATTAAGCTGTGCTTTTTCGGAAATTGATGATGATGTTTGCAGGGGTTATAAATAGATTAATACTAGTATAATTATAATTCAATTAATCATGCCTGCAGTATATCTTATATTATAATATATACTGGCAAACCCACATTATTTAAATAAGGAACTCTATATTGAAAACCGTTTTATGGTTAATCCTCTTAATGTCGCATATTCTGTATGCTCAGATATGTCTTATTGATGGTAAAGATATGTTTTCCGTAGGCTCATCTGAGATTGTAAATGGAGAGCATCTTGCACTATTCTGCTGTGATGATGGACACCAAATGTGGTTAACAAATTATAACCAGGATAATAAAGTCAAAAAGATTAATGATGAGATCAATATAAAACGACCAGTAGAAATAAACTCAATAATCTCGAAAAATGCAAAATCGTTATTAGTGACTAATGAATTAAGATCAATAAAAAACAATAAAATAGATAAGTCCTCTCCTATAATTAAAAAAGAAACTGTTTTAAAACAAG
>Ga0207992_1001344_pt1 | contig 11017 bp, 10 predicted proteins | sample ETN02SmetaG_FD_185788 | JGI IMG/M metagenome (GOLD analysis project Ga0207992, IMG submission 185788) | Marine microbial and viral communities from oxygen minimum zone, Eastern Pacific Ocean - ETNP2014F10-02SV255 (SPAdes) (version 2) | ecosystem: Environmental > Aquatic > Marine > Oceanic ...
TTGAGTTTTTGAGTTTTAATATTTTATCTTTCGTTTGATCAGTTGAATCATCATCAATAATAATTATTTCTATATCCTTATAACTCTGACTACAAACATTAGAAATTGTTTTTATTAATTGGTCATCATTATTATATGTTGGGATAATCACAGAAATCATGCGCGTTGCATTTTATAAATTTTAAATGCTCCAATTATAACATAAATAATAATAATGAGAATTAATTCTAACTTAAAATAAGCTAAGAAAGCAAGACTACTAAAAATCGATATATATAAAATATCATATAGATTATATTTAATGGGTAGCCAAGATTGATTTTTATATAATAAAAATAATGACATAAATAAATATGCAAAAAATGTGGAAAAGGCGGCACCATAAAAACCATATATTGGGATTAGCAAGTAGTTACTAATAAAATTAATTATAAAGCCAACCCCCCAAAAGTATGGTACCCAAGACTGTTTATTTTTAATATAAATTGATGGCATTTGAAGAATAAAGACTCCATATATAGCATAGCTAAATGCGACAATCGGGATTATCTCACCACCACTCCAAAAAGACTCCCCTATTAAATAGATGCTATTAATTTTTATTTTAAAAATAATCGGCCAAATCATTGTAATTATGGTTGATATAAAAATTAAAAAAACAATAAACCTGCTACCAATATGCTCAAACTGTTTTACACCATCATTATGCTCACTTTTTAAATAAAAAGGTTGCCAGTTTAAATTGAACGCCCTAACAATTAAAAGAACTACAGCTCCAATCTTATAACCAGCTCCATATAAACCAACATCCTCAACAGAACTAAGCCATCCCAACATTACGCGGTCAGCCATCTCTATCATAATAAAAAATATAGATGCAGGTAAAAATGGCATACTAAATAACAGCATTTTCTTTAATAGGGCATAATCAAATTGAAATATTTTAAGATTAGATGCCAATAAAGGTAATAACAATAATAATTGAATTATGGAAACGTACACCAGCGCAAGCAAGGCGCCATTAAAACCCATACTTAGACTTTTAATAAAGTATATATTGAGAGATATTGATAGCAGAACATTAGCTAGGCTTACCATTAAAAAATATATTGGTTTTTCTAGTAATCTGATGATAGTCATTAATCTCGAAGAAAGCATGTCACAGAACAAAATCCCTATTACAAATAAAGCTATTGTTTTTGAAGAATAGATACTTACAGTATTAAAATAAATTAGAGGTTGATGAAAAATATAAACAATGAGGCTTAATACTATACCCCAACAAATAGAATACAGAAACGAGGTTGTTATAATTTTCTTTGAATTTTCTTGTTTATAATATTTTAATAATGAAGAATCCATTCCATGACTATAGACGGTATTTAAAAAAGCAATGATTGTATAAAATATGAAAATATATCCAGCTTCTTTTGCCGATAATAAATTAGTGTATAAGGGGAGAAGTAAAAAAGAAATTGCCCGAAGCCCCAAAAATCCTATACTATAAATAAATGTGATGTTCCAAAAATTATTTTTTGTGGTCACAATATTCCTTTTGATGTGCAACTCTTAGAACACCCTTGGCATCAAACTGTTCCTTAAAATGAATTAAGCTAAATTTAGGAGACATTGGGTCATCTTGTTCTGGAGTATGAGAAACACCAAAGTCTACAAAGTTATATCCATATTTTTTAGAAACTTCCATACATTTATATAATTGAAGCATGGCAATTTGTGAATTTCTATAATTTTTAGATATCGCATTATAGAAAACTAGTGATACTTTTCTATTAGCAAAAAACATTACACTCCCTCCAATAACCTGGTTTGACTTAATGCTCAACATTAATTTTATTTCTTCAGGGAAGAGTGTTTTTAATTGATATAATTCTTCTAATGTGTGTGTTGGTTTAGTATTATATTTTTTCTTACCCTCTAAAAGAATTTTATAAAATAAATCAAAATCATTTGATTCTTTAAATGAAAAATCATCTAATTCTTTATTATTATTTATATATCGACGTTTCCTTTTTTTTAACAACTCTAGTGGGGTTGATGCAGTGTTCATATCAACAACATGCGATATATATATTTCCTTAGATTTATAATTATTCCAATGAAGCAGATAATCAATTGATTGATCAAACTTTTTTTGATAAACAGATGGACTATTAATCAAAAATAATGATTTAAATTTTTGAGAGCGACAATAATCATCTACACTCTGAATAATATCATTAGTAGTTTCAAAGTCAACCTCGCTGGCAACGACAAAACCACCATAACTTGACCCAGGATGGGAATATAATATATTGTCACAAACTGCGGCAGGCAAGACAGCCACAAGCTTATTGTTTTTTTTTATCAATAAAGAATGGTCAACAAACTTTCTATTAATATGATAATTTATAAAACGCTGTTTTTGGAAAATGGTTCCATTATTAGAGTCTGAAATAAATTGATCCCATTCTTGTAATGCTTTTAAATTATATTTATTGATTGTAATCATTTTAGATAAAATTATTATTAAATCAAATTTACATTTATTTTACAATAAATAATCTTATATTTTCGAATACACAACAACAAAAATTTAATATAAAATGGCTATTATAAACAAAATACAGGCAAGACAGATTTTAGATTCTAGGGGAAATCCAACAGTTGAAGTTGATTTAACCCTTGATGATGGCTCCATGGGCAGAGCAAGTGTACCAAGTGGCGCATCTACAGGATCATTTGAAGCTCTTGAATTACGAGACAAGGAGTCATCTTTTCTTGGTAAAAGTGTTTTTCAAGCAGTTAATAATATTAATAGCTTAATTTCGAAGAGAGTGATTGGTGATTCATTTGAAAGTTACCGTGATTTAGATCAATCATTAATTGAATTAGATGGGTCTAATAATAAGAAAAATTTAGGTGCAAATGCAATCTTGGGGGTTTCACTGGCCTTCGTTCACGCCCTGTCTCACTATAATAAAATTTCTGTCCATGAACTACTTCTTGATAGCAAGCCAGTTATGCCAGTTCCAATGATGAATATTATTAATGGGGGGAGTCATGCAGATAATAATATCGATATACAAGAATTTATGATTTTTCCATTAGGAGCAGAGTCATTTTCTCATTCTATCCAGATAGGTGTTGAAGTTTTTCATAATCTCAAAAGTATTTTAAAATCAAATAATTTTCAAACATCAATTGGTGATGAAGGGGGTTTTGCGCCAAATTTAAACTCCAATGAACACGCAATTGATGTTATTATGGATGCAATTCATAAGGCAGGCTATACATCTGGAAAAGATGTATATATAGCGCTTGATGTTGCTGCGAGTGAACTATATAACAACGCATCAAACACATATTCACTGCATTCAGAAAATAAAGAATTAAATTCTGAAGAAATGATTGAATACTATGAGACTCTATGTGCAAAATATCCTATTATATCAATCGAAGATGGCTTGGATGAAAATGATTGGGAGGGTTGGACCAAGCTGTTTAAAAAATTAGGTCGAGATATACAATTGGTGGGTGATGATTTAACTGTTACCAACCCTATTCGTCTTAAAAAAGCTATTGAATGTGATGCGATGAATGCAATTTTAATTAAATTAAATCAGATTGGAACCATTACAGAAACAATAGATACAATTAATATGGCCAACAAAGCCAATTATGGATCAATTATTTCACATCGATCTGGTGAAACAGAAGATACAACAATAGCTGATTTATCTGTAGCGATGGGTGTTGGCCAAATAAAAACAGGCTCTGTTTCACGAACAGATAGAACTGCAAAATATAATCAACTATTAAGAATCGAGGAAAGTTTTAACTCAAAGATAGAATTTGGAAATAAAAATTATTTAGGCCACTTATTAAAATGAGAAAAAAGAAACAAAACAAAATTCATAGCACACTAATATTAATTGTATTGGGGTTTATTTGGATAACATTTAATCAATCAGGTTTAATTAAACTTGTATCCCTACATAAAGAAAAAAATCAATTAATGAATGAGATTTCAATATTGGAAAAAGAAGAGTATTTTATAAAAAACAATATTGATCAATTAACAAATAATTTAGATTATATAGAATTTTTAGCATATAGTAAGTATCAAATGGTTCATAATGATGAAAGAATATATCCACATCAAAAAATTTATAAAATTCAAGATGAAAAAATATTAACCAAGCCGTAGGAAAATTATATTATAAAACGCTTAATCATCAACTGTATAACCTTTATTTACCTTTCATTCCTGATTGCAGCTTCAAATTCCATTCCTCTTAATTCAATTAATAATATATCATATTTTTCATTAAATGATTTCTTGGATAAACTTGAATTTAAAACAGATTTTATTATCGATAATAATAAAGCTATAATTTATTATAAAGAGGATCGCATCGTTATATCTGGAGGATCTTCATACATGTTAATTAATGATGAAATATTTCATCTTTTTCAGCATGTCCAATATACCGAAGATGATTTTTTTATTCCCGCATATCCATTTATTAAATATGTCAAACAACTTAATATTATGAATGACTTGACAATTGATTCAATGGGTGAATCAATTGTTATTGCAATGCCAACATATAATATTGTTAATTATTCTATGCTTAACAAAGGTAATGGCTATTCAATTGATATTCACACGACTAAAACATTTGAAGAAAATTTATTAGCATTTTCACGGTCTGGAAATAATTGGCTATCCATAACTATTCCTGGAGGAAAAATTGATTCATTAAGCATGAATAATAACACTATAAAATACCCCATTATCGATGTTAAAACCACCCAAATGGATAATGCAGCTCAAATCTCATTTTTATTAAAAATTATTCCTGACGACATCACTATAAGCTCAAAGAATAAAACAATAAATTTAGGTTTATTTGTTGCTCAAAAAACAACAGCACAAAAAATCAAGGATGAAAAAGAAAAGAATATTATTAATACAATTGTATTAGATGCTGGTCACGGAGGAAAAGACCCAGGAGCATGCATTAAAAATTGTAAAATAATGGAAAAAGATATAACTCTAGCTATAACCAAAAAATTAGGTAGTATCCTAGAATATGAGCATAAAATGAATGTTATATATACTAGAGAGGATGATAGATTTATAAAACTTCAAGATCGAACAAAAATTGCAAATGATAACAAAGCAAAAATTTTTGTCAGTATACATGCCAACTCAATAGATAATAGTCCTAGAACCAAAGGATTTGAAACATATTTATTGAAAATTGAAAAGTCTTCTGCTGCAATTAATGAAGTTGAAAAAAGAGAAAACAGTGTATTAGATCAATTTCAATCGCAAGAAAATATGAATACAATTTCAAGAATGAATGCCATATTGATTCAAAGTGCGAATTTTGAGCAAAGTGAAGATCTTGCAAAAATGATTCAGAAAGAGATCTCTCAAACAACAAAAAAAGATTTAAACAGAGGTGTAAAGCAGGCAGGCTTTCAAGTATTGTGGGGTGCAACAATGCCGAATGTGCTTGTAGAAGTCGGGTTTATTACAAATAATGAAGAAGTAAAAAACTTAACATCATCAAAATATCAGGATAAAATAGCTCGTGGGATTGCCAATGCTATTGTAGCCTATAAAAACAAACATGAAAAACATATCTTCGATTAATCCAACACCAACTATAGGTATTTTTGATAGTGGGCTTGGAGGCTTAACTATTTTAAAGCAATTACAAAAAGATTTTTCTAATAATAAATTTCTTTATTGCGGGGATACTGCACATTTACCATATGGTACTAAGAGTCAAGATTCGATAGAGAAATTTTCAAGCAATATTGTTAATTTTTTGATTTCTAAGGGTGCAGATATTATTGTAGTAGCGTGCCATTCAGCCAGTTCAGTTGCAATTGATTACTTAAATGAAAATTTTTCTATACCTATCATCGAGGTGATTACTCCATCAATTAATTCTGCAATTCATAAAACAATAACTAATCAAATTTGTGTAATTGGAACTCATACAACAATCAACTCAAAAACATATTCAAAGAAGATTCAATCTATTAATAGTGATATTATCGTACATGAGATAAATTGCCCTCTATTTGTACCTATTGTTGAAGAGGGATTAGAAAATCATGATATATCATATATGGCAGCAAAGCTATATTTGGAATCAATTAATTCAATTGGGATAGATACGTTAATTTTAGGTTGCACGCACTACCCAATATTGATTAATACTATTAATCGAGCAATAGATAAGAATATATTCATTATAGATACAGGTATCTCAGTAAGCCAAGATTTAAAAAATATTATCGGTGTAAATTCTCAGAGCAATACTTTTATACCTAAACATGAGTATTATGTTTCAGATATGCCCTATCGATTTCATGAGTTAGCATCCAAATTCTTAGATCAACAGGTTGATGATGTGAGGTGTGTTGATTTTAAATAATATTGGGAAAGATTTCCTATTATCCCTCGAAACTAAAGGAATTAAGCTTGGGTTAAAAAGAACCAAGCAACTCTTTCAAGTTTGTGGAAATCCAGAGAAAGATTTAAATAGTGTTCAAATTGTTGGCACGAATGGGAAGGGATCGACCGCAGCAACCCTATCAAATATTCTTTGTGAATCTGGGATTAAAGTTGGTTTATATACTTCTCCTCATTTAGTAGATTTATCAGAACGTATTCAAATTAATAATAACCCTATCGATGACACGTTTATCAATAATTTTATAGATTTATTTAGTTCAGATATTGAGTTATTGGGTTGCACTTTCTTTGAAACCTTAACAGCTATGGCAGCATATTACTTTAAAGATCAGGGCGTAGAGGTTGCTATATTTGAAACTGGTCTCGGAGGAAAATTTGATAGTGTCACAGCGTGTAATTCTAAATTGCAGTTATTTACAAAAATATCTATAGATCATTCTCATATTTTAGGAGATTCTATAGAGAAAATTGCAACAGATAAATCATGTGCGATACATTCTAATTCTATATGCTATTCTGTTCAACAAGATCATAACATCAGTCAAATATTAATTGATAAGGCAAAAGAGAAATCTGCAGAAATAAATTTTAATTTAGAAAATTTTAATGATAAAATAATTCCATCACTTTTTGGTAATCATCAAATTGAAAATACTAGATTAGCAATAACAGCGGCAAAGCATTTTATAAATTTAAGTGAAAATAATATTAGTAAATCTATTAGCAATGTCCATTGGCCAGGTAGAGTTGAATTAATACAAAATAATCCCACTGTTTATTTTGATGTTTCTCATAATGACGATAGCATTCATGCATTTTGTGATGCAATGAAATCTTTAAATCATACTAATAAAAAAATACTCATCATATCTATTCAAAAAACTAAAAACATTACAGAGTCTATTCCTAAATTAGAAAATATTTTTTCTAAAATTATTATTACCTCATTAAATGAAAGAATGTATAGTACGCAGATATTATCTTCGATGTTTTCTAATAAAACAAAAATAGAAATTTCAAAAGATCCTGATAAGGCAATCAAAAATACTATGAAAGATATCGAGGATAATGAGCTTTTGGCTATTATTGGATCACATTATTGGGGTGAGCATATTTATGAAAACTTTTAAATATTACTTGGCTAGTAGTCAATTAAAGTTATAAACTACATATTATAGGGGGAAATACTTCATTAGCCCCTGAATTCCATTTTGCTTTTTAAGCATTTAATCCACAAACTAACAAAAGGAAAATCAATGGAGACGGCTAAACTTAAGTCATTGACAGTTAAAGAATTATCAGCCTTGGCAGCTAAACTGAATATTCAAGATTATGTTGGTGTAAAGAAACAGGACCTCATCAAACTAATTTTAGAAGCTGAAGCGAAAAAAGAAGAAAAACTATATGCAACAGGGTGTCTTGAAATTTTATCCGACGGATATGGTTTTCTACGATCATCAGAATGTAGTTACTTGCCAGGTCCAGATGATATATATGTCTCTCACTCTCAAATTAAAAGATTCCGCTTGCGCACAGGGAATATAGTTGCAGGGCAAATTCGCCCACCAAAAGAAAAAGAAAGATTTTTTGCTTTGTTACGCGTAGATACAATTAATGGAAATGAACCAAATAGTCATCGGAATATAATTCATTTTGATAATTTGACACCTCTTTATCCTGAGGAACAATTAAAGTTAGAGGTTGATGCAAAGGGAATCTCCACACGTGTAATTGATATTCTATCGCCTATCGGCAAGGGTCAGAGAGGCTTATTTGTAGCTCAGCCTAAAACAGGTAAAACAATTTTATTACAGAAAGTGGCCAACTCTATTACTACCAATAATCCTGAGATTAATTTAATGATTTTATTGATTGATGAGAGGCCTGAGGAAGTTACTGATATGGCGCGTAGTGTTTCCGCTGAAGTGATTGCCTCTACATTTGATGAATCTGCAGAACGACACGTTCAAGTCGCTGAGATGGTATTACAAAAAGCAAAAAGAGCTGTTGAGGTTGGAGAAGATGTAGTTATTTTACTTGATTCAATAACTAGATTAGCTAGAGCATATAATACAGTTATTCCTCATAGTGGAAAAATTTTATCTGGTGGTGTAGATTCAAATGCTTTACATAAGCCTAAGAGATTTTTGGGTGCCGCCAGAAATGTTGAGGATGGAGGCAGCTTAACAATTATTTCAACTGCGCTTATTGATACGGGTAGTCGTATGGATGAGGTAATTTTTGAAGAATTTAAAGGTACAGGTAATATGGAGCTTGTGTTAGATAGAACTTTAAGCGACAAACGAATTTATCCTTCTATTGATCTAAATAAATCAGGAACTAGAAGAGAAGATAAATTAATAGGTAAGAAAGATTTATCAAGAATCTGGGTTCTTAGAAAATTATTGTCAGGGATGACAAATATTGAATCTATGGAATTCATTTTAGATAAATTATTAAGAACTAAGAATAATAGAGAATTCTTAGACTCAATGAATGGGTAGAGGGGGATGTTAGCTAAACGTATAAGTAGAATACAGCCTTCAGCGACTCTTGCAATGACAGCGAAAGCAGCAGAACTTAGAGCAGAAGGGAAAGATGTATTAAATATGAGCGTTGGAGAGCCAGATTTTAATACACCTAGTAATATAGTTGATGCAGCTGTTCAGGCAATGAAGAATGGACATACGCGTTACACTCCAGGCGGTGGAACAAAAGATTTAAAACTAGCGATTCAAAAAAAGCTAGATCGAGATAATAACTTGAGCTACGATCTTAATCAGATTATTGTTTCGTCTGGTGGAAAGCACTCGTTATACAATGCATGCCAGGCATTATTTGAAGTAGATGATGAGGTAATAATCTTCACGCCATACTGGGTATCTTTCCCTGATTTTGTTTCTGTCACTGGCGCAAAGCCAGTATTTGTTCAAACAGATCCAGATAATCAGTACCAACCAATTTTTGATGATTTAGAATCCAAAATCACTAATAAGACCAAGGGTATGATTATAAATTCACCATCTAATCCAACTGGTGGCGTGTGGAGCGATGAGGCAATTAGAAGAACTATTGATATTGCTAAATCACATTCTCTGTGGGTATTTTCAGATGAATGCTATGAGCAGCTAACATATAATAGAGATTTTAGAAGCACCTTTGATTTATGTAAAGACTATAATCGCATTCTTACTTTTCAAAGTTGCTCAAAAACCTATGCTATGACTGGATGGAGAATAGGATATACATGCGGTGATAGCACAGTAATTCAGGCAATGTCAAAATTACAAGGACAAAGCACATCATGCCCTAATAGTATTGCGCAGTATGCTGCATCCGAAGCACTTACTGGCGATCAAAGTTCTGTATTAGAAATGAAAAAAGCTTTTCATATAAGAAGAGATCTCATTGTTAATCGACTGAATAATATGGATGGTGTGACTTGCGACACCCCAGGTGGAGCCTTCTATGTGTTTCCTAATTTTAAGGAAATAATAAATAGAAATGTTAGTGGTAATAAGATAAAAAGTGCATTAGATTTATGCATGATGCTACTAGACGAGAAATTAGTGGTATCCGTTTCAGGTGAAAGCTTTGGTGCTGATGATAATATTAGATTTTCATATGCCACCTCTGAAGAAATTATAAATGATGCAATGGATCGCCTTGAAGCGCTATTAAGTGAAATTTGATAAGGAGTTAGACTAAATGAAAAAAGATGTACATCCAGAGAATTATAGATTTGTTGTCTTTCAAGATCTTTCATGTGACTATTCATTTTTAACAAGATCTACAGTAGAAACAAAAGAAACTATTAAGTGGGAAGATGGAAAAGAGTATCCACTGTATAAACTAGAAATTTCTAATAAATCCCACCCATTTTTTACTGGAAAACAAAATCTTGTCGATTCAGCTGGAAGAATTGAGAAGTACAATAAAAAATATAATATCTCTTCTGATAAGTAAATTATAATTATATATAATCTGAGTATTTACTTCTCAGTTTATTGGTATAATGAAGAAGTTCTTTACAAATCAGCTTATAATTTTATTATCTAAATCTTCAATTCTTGTTGGTGGACAGGCAGTTATTGAAGGGGTTATGATGCGTGTTCCTGGTTATATTTCTACAGCAGTTCGCAACCCTGAGGGTAAAATTGTAACTAATCGTCAAGAGTTTAATACCCTAGTAAATAAATATTCCTCATTAAATGTACCTATTATTAGAGGTGCTGTTAGTTTATTTGAAGCAATGAAAATAGGGTTTGGAACTCTGCAGTGGTCTGCTGATATTTCGTTTCCTGAAGAGCAAGAGAAGCAACGCTGGTATACCCCGATTTTAGAGTGGTTAATGACTTTAGTGGCAATTGCTTTTGCGTTATCTTTATTTATTTTACTACCTCTTGGTTTAACATCTTGGATTTCAAATACAGATCAACACCCTATGCTCTATAATACAATTTCTGGTGGAATACGAATTACTATTTTCTTGACATATTTATTTTTAATATCTAAGAC
>Ga0207992_1001345_pt1 | contig 11015 bp, 13 predicted proteins | sample ETN02SmetaG_FD_185788 | JGI IMG/M metagenome (GOLD analysis project Ga0207992, IMG submission 185788) | Marine microbial and viral communities from oxygen minimum zone, Eastern Pacific Ocean - ETNP2014F10-02SV255 (SPAdes) (version 2) | ecosystem: Environmental > Aquatic > Marine > Oceanic ...
GTTTATTTTTATACAGTTCATTGACGTGTTCGAGAAACTGTGGTTCGTGAGATCGCAAACCGTCGAGGTCGGCTGTCGTGACAATTTTAAAAAGAGTTTGGGTCATTGTATTCGTATGATTTTTACATGACTATTATCGACTTAGGCTTCCTCGACCCAATTTTCGATGTGGCGACAGTAATCTCCCATGTCGTGATCCGGAATGCCTTCGGTGATTCGGAATGGATTTTTACACATGTTCCATAACCCCATTTTAAATTGGTTGAACGGATTTGGGTTTTTTGTGATTCTACCATTCTTTCCGATGTGGTGGAGCTCTCCACAGTGCCTGTAGCGCATCATTCGCGGTGGGATTCTTGGCACAATATCTCGGTCATTGACGAACCTATACATTTTGTGGGTTTTGTTGAATTCTTTTTTCCACGCACCGGTGCCGATTCTGGGACACCCGTAATTATAGGAAGTGGCACCTTCTATGCGACTCGCGGCGATACCACTCATCGCCGCTCCGAGTGAGTGACCACACGTGTAGACCTTCTTATCACCGGTCCCCGTGAGCCACAAAGTTATATCCGGCCAAAGCGTGTTAACTTCATCGAGAAACCCGCTGTGTACTCGTCCCGTAGAGATACCGAGGGAATCTGTATCGTGGAGAATATTCAGATCCGCTTTGACGTCATTAGCTGTGGTAGGCTCGGTGCCCCTAAACGTGAGAACCACGTAATCATCGTTTTCGAGACCATAGCACTGCGCGCCGTCCCGGTCAAAATACATAACATTCTTGTATCCAAATGGTTTAATCGCATTCTTAAATTTGTTTTCATCTTTCTCATACGCGAGCTGAGATAGTTTCGCGAAGTGCGCCGCGTTGGCATAACTGAAACTTTCTCCTATCATTATTATGATATAAGGAACAAATTTAACAATGGAATTTTCCGCATATTATTACACCGATGTAAGATCGGGAGATGAATTGAGTTTTTTTCTTTTAGTTAACCACCCTTTTATGAGTCGAGACGTTTTTATAGGTACGTGGTCGTTTTCTGGGAGTATGATACTTAGTCCATTACAAACATCCGGTTTATTTCTATAATTTGGAAACGCATCGTTGAATGCTTTTATACTGTGAGTAGGTACGTCGGGGGATTCATCCATTAATACATCGTACTCATCGCGAGCGCGTCGGACGAATTCATACGCGGGCGATCTATGTTCACAATCAAACGATAATTCCATATCTATACTCCTGTAGTATTTACTATATTTCACACACATGAGGGAGTGCGATTCCATCTTTCGCGCGCTATTATTATATTTTGAAAGTGATGTGAGGATTCCCGCTATAACGTTTAAAAATGCGAAAAGATATTGTAAATACATTATACCCCGCCTCGTCGAGGCGGGTGTTTCACCATTATCGGTGGGGTTTAGTACCGCGAAGCCACCGACACCCGTTATGGACGATATGATGATACACGGGTATGTAAAATAATTTGTAGTTGTTTTGTAATGTTGCCTTGCGTGGTCGTGTATCCACCTAAATCCCGCAGCCTTCTCTGCCCACTTTATGAGAAGCTGTTCCTCTTTTGGAGTCCAACAGTTAGGGGAAGGTGAATTATTTACGGCGTTGTCTACCATACTTATTTAGTAGAAAATAATCGCGCCGCATCTCTGGCTAATTCATCTACCCTATTGTTCATGACATTCGTCGAGTGTGCTTTTACCCATTCGACTTGAACTTCATCCATGTCATTCATGAGCTGAATTAAACGCACCCACAAATCTTTATTTTTAACCACTCCACCGGCGGCGGTTTTCCATCCGTTTGATTTCCACTTGTTACACCACTCCGTCAGACCTAGTTTAACATATTTACTATCCGTGTAGATCAAGACGTGCGTTTGTTCGAGAGCACCGGCGGCTTCGAGTGCTTTAATGACAGCGGTCATTTCCATGATGTTATTCGTAGTATTCGCTTCACCACCCGATATATTAAATAGAGGCTCGCATATAGCACCCCAACCACCAGGACCCGGGTTTCCTAGACATGAGCCATCCGTGTAAATCGTAATCATTAAGTTATAATAACATTATATCTCTAAATTCCTACGCGTCTATTCAAATTATTTAACATTTTATTCAAGTTAGAACTTTTCGCCCCTCTCGACCCCTTAAACACGACTGCCAAGATAACTAAACACGCGACACCTGTACCGACACCGAGAATAATGAGACCCGTATTCGAACGCTTCGTCTCGACCATGGCGACACCCTCGACTTTGGTAGCCTGTGGGGATGGTCCTGTTGACATTTAAAGTATACGGAGATTAAATTTTGGTTATGTCCCTTATTCGGATGACGTGTTTCACTTGGTGCCTGTCTTGAGAACACAACGTATGAAATCCGTCGCGTAAATCAGTCGATAACTTCTTAATTTCACTCTGGTGAATTTCAGCGCGTTCGAAACATTTATGAGAAATACTGAACCCTATATTTCGAAAATTATGTACGTGGCGGTCGTGTTCATCCTCTGAGACCTTCCAAATCCTGGAACATTTATCGGTCACATTGACTATGGGGTACACGTCATCATCGCCGAACTCGGCGCGGGTCTCTAAGCGATCGTACTCGACTTTCACCATATCACCGCTTTCGAATTCGAGAATCTTCTTCTTCCCCCCTATAGCTTCTATAAATTCCTTATAATCACCGTCTTTGATATCATACTTTTCTTGAATCTTGTCTAGCAGGGAAAGTAGGTGATGGCGATCCATGATTCTGTAAAAAAATAACGTCGCGTGTGCGACTTAGGCTATTGAGTAAAATCTTATATTTTTTTAAAGGATATAAGATATTATTTATTTACATTACATTTTTTACTATATTTAAGCTGAAATAAGCTTAGTTGGAGAAGGCAAGGCCACCCATACCGGATTGGATACGGAGAACGTTGTAGTTGGTCGCGAACATGTGGAGAGTTTTAGCATACGCATTTTTCGCCTTGATAGACACTTGAGCGTTGTCTATACGACTAAAATTACACGTACCTGTTGGTTGATGTTCTTCGGGCTTAAGAGCGAAAGAATACGAGTACACGCCTGGTAATGGAGCGCCGGAGTGGTGAACAAATGGTTGGACGGAGTTGTAATACTTACCACCTTGTTCTTTCATGCGATCTTGACCGTTGAGGACTAGCTTGAAGGATTCCAAATCACCCGCGGAGCCTTCGGTCCATGGAGCCTTGGCGACGATCAATGGAGCACCAGCCGCACCTGGGGCGATGGCAACATTGGCATTCGTGGCGGTGTACTCCTGGAGGTTGGAGGTAACGATAGCGGTGGCATCCTTGGTGAAGTTCCAAGTGTTAGCACCCGCGGTAGATTCCATGCAGAAAACGAGTTCCTTGACAGGGTGGTTGTAAGAAAGACGCTTTTGCGTTTCGCCGGCATCGGCGATGGAATCGGTGCCGGTGTGTTGGACTTGCTCGATGAGGTATTCGTGACCCTTTTGGGCGAAACGACGACGCTCTTCGGTGTCCAAGTACACGTAGTTGGCCCAGACCTTGAAACCATCCATCAAGGTGCCGAAGTCGGAAGACAAATCGAAGTCAAGGCGTACCTCGTGGTATTGCAGCGCAATTAATGGGAGGGCGAGACCTGGATTTCTGTTGAAAAAGAAGATCAATGGGAGGAAGATCTTTTCGTTGTCCTGGGTCGCGGAGGTCGCCTTACCATAGCTGAGCTTCTTACCTTCGTCGAGGTAGAGCTCGGCGTAGAGGCGCCACCAGCGTTGGTAGTGCTTGTCAATACGTTGACCGCCGACTGACAGTTCTACAGTCTTAACCGCCTTTTCAGCCAACCACGCATCCTTGCTGTGGTTGACACCCGCCGTGGTGGCGGACATCTCGACATACATGTCAGATACCAAATCACCGTTGCGCGCAATGGTGACGGAGACACGGCCACCCGCAGCCGCGGTGCCGTTAACAGTTTGTTCGATGTTTTCCATCGCGAAGTTGGTGTGACGCTTGTACACCGCTTGGAAGAAGGTAACTTTTGGGTTTCCTGTCAAGTAGACGTCTTGGGCGCCGTACGCGACGAGTTGCATGAGACCACCGGCCATTGTGAGAGTTTTTGTACTATATACAGAGAAAATAATTTTGCGGAAAAACACAGTTTAAATTCTCCTGGTACAATTCACATGACCGATTTGACTAGAACACAAACCCCGACTACAGTCCCTGTTGAAGAGGTTGAATCCGAATCCGAATCCGAATACGAAACCGAGAGCGAAGTTGAGGTCGCGATGGATGGTGCCCAGCCTGAAGAATTCGATCAACTTCAGATCTCAGACGATGAAATCGCGGATGATGATTTCCCAGATGACATAGATCTCGATGATTTCGAACTCGAAGACGACGGGTTACTTGAAAATATAGGCAATATAGCTGGATCTTTATTTGCGACCGAGGAAGGTGACACGGTATGTACCGCACTCGTTCAAATTTCCAAGCAACTCGAATTGCAAAATAAGATCATGGTAAAAATTTTGACTCAATTACAAAAATAAAACAGCTTAGAAAAATCACCCGATAGAATAATAAGTATCAATGGAAACGGGATCATACACACCCGACGATATCATACAATGGGCAAATGATATCAGCGCGTGCTCTAATGAAAAATTACTTATTCTTCTCTCCGATATAGAGGAGCGATGGTGCATCCATGAAATGAACAATGAAGGAATCTCGTTTCGGTTGGGATTCACAAATTTATTCGATTCAAATAATATAAATCCAGATTCGGGACTACCATCGAATATAGATATAGAAAAGGTGTCCGTCCTGAAGGAGGATGAAAAGAGAAAATTGGGATTGATGTATCACCGCGCAAAGACACTCAAGGTTTTAGACATCGACGACGACTACGAAATCAAGACGTCGATGAGAATCAATAGGGTGATCGATCAGATAGAAGACGCGTGGCAAATTATTTTTAGACATAACCGAATCTATGAACGAATAAATAATCCACACATGATGCCTATTAACCCAAAATCAGATCCTTCTATCTTTCGAAGCTCTGCGATCGACTGCGAGGCGGTTGAGGACATGAATCCATTTCAATTGGCGTTGATATCGATATTCCACAAATTATACGAATCGAATATTAGGCGGTACAAAGGCTGGTGCTGTAAACAGATTAAAACGGTGGAGGGGTACGATACTCGCGCGTGGAAGCAAGAGAAGGAGATCAAACAGTATGTGGCGGACGTGAACCAAAAAGAGACAGACATGGAACTATGGAAAAATCTTTGTTCACAGGGCAACGTCATAGGAAACGTAATCAAAAATCTCGAGACGTGCTCTGACATGCAGTTTCCCGAGATCAAGCGCGATAGACACGTGTGGTCCTTTAAGAACGGTGTATTACACGGACGAGTTTGGTCGGATCAGACGGGTTTGTATGGGACTAAATTTTACGAATATACATCCAATGAATTTAAGAATCTGGACCAGAGTATAGTGAGTTGTAAGTATTTCGATACAGAATTTATCGATTATTCTGATACTGATGACTGGGCTGATATTCCAACCCCCAATTTTCAATCGGTTTTGGATTATCAGAACTTCGAGTCGGACGTTTCGAAATGGATGTATATCATGGCTGGTCGACTGTGTTTCGATCTAGGTGATCAGGACGCGTGGCAGGTCATTCCATTCCTAAAGGGGATCGCGCGATCCGGTAAAAGTACACTGATTACAAAGGTCTTCGCGTTGTTCTACGAGCCCGATGACGCGCGAACACTTTCGAATAACTGTGAGAAGCAATTTGGGCTTTCGGCGATTCATGACGGATTCATGTTTATTAGCCCCGAAATTCGGGGGGATATTAGGCTCGAGCAGGCTGAATTTCAGTCTATCGTGAGTGGTGAGCAGGTTTCAGTCGCGATCAAAAATAAAACAGCGACGACGATGGTGTGGAAGGTGCCCGGGTGTTTGGGTGGCAATGAAGTTCCTAGATGGAAGGATAGTAGTGGGAGTGTATTGCGGCGTATATTGACGTGGGACTTTAGCAAGCAAGTGAAGAACGCCGATCCGACACTGGATAAAAAGCTCGAGCTCGAATTACCGAGTATTTTACAAAAGTGTCTCAGAGGATACCTCGAATATGCGCAACAATATAGAGATAAGGACATTTGGAATATAGTTCCTCCATATTTTAAGGAGATTCAAAGCCAAGTCGCCCAAGTTACGAATACTTTAGAAAATTTCCTACAGTCGCCCGAAGTTACTATCGAAGCTGGAAAAAAGGTTCCTCAGAAGAAGTTTATGGAACACTACAAGGACTACTGTATGGCGAACAATCTCGATAAAGCACAGTTTAACAAGGATATCTATGTTGGTCCCTTCTCTCAGTATGATATCACTGTTAAGAACGATAGTGGGATCTACAACGGGCAGCCGTTCCAGAATCAAAGGTGGATTTTTGGGTTAGATGTAGTCGCGGAAGGAATAGTATTCGATGACACAGATGTTTAGTAAAAAATGTTATATATAATTAGATGAGCGCACCAGCCTCGATCAAAAATTTCCTTAATAGTTCGAACGTCGAGGTGCGCCGCGCGGCCGCTCCAGCTAGGCAGGCATTCCCCCAGCGCCTCGAAAAGAAGATGGTTAATAATGAAAACCTCGGCGAGTTCGCAGAATTTTTAAACATGTCGAATTCTAATAATAACAATGATACTTTGAACATTATTCGAGGCGCCGAAGAACCGAGTCTCACATTGAGCGGGCTAAACCCCGGCATGTTCAACGCGACTGTCAATTCGGATTTTAGTCCCGACGCGCGTATCGATTTAAAGAGAATCCTCAAGACTCGACCTATCGGTAGGACGTCGATAGGCGAAGGACTGTATATCGACACACAGGAATTGGTGGGTATGTATGGACGCTTTAAAACGGGCTTCTCTCACACGAAGGACTTTGGTCCCAAAGGTGATATCGGTTTAAATTTCTTCACCGTTCAGATTAAGTTTACTATAACGAACGGCACCGAAACGAAGGGCGGTACGGTAAACTTTTATAAGAACGGTAAAATTCGATTCTCTGGTGGATTCATAGGAACTAATATAGCGAACCAACCTGAATTGATTCGAAAATTCATGGTTCGAAAATATTCAAATAATTCTGCGTTTTTGTACAATCCATTTACCTATAATAACCTGAGTGGACAATTTCGAATAAATGGAAATTTCGTGTCGCTCTCAGTGGTCGCGGCATCCGGCAGAAGGCATGGTTTCGAGGCTAAATACACACCCGAACTCTCACCTATGTTATATATAGTGTATAAGGGTCATAAATACATAATCGGGCAAAGTGGCGCGATACAGATCTCCGGTGCCACGAATCCTTCACAATTAATGAAAGCCTATGATATCGCACCAGAATTTTTGAAATCATTACACCGCGATGGCAAGATCCGATTAGCGGCGTCCATGCCCCAAAAACTGGTTAAGAAGCGTGCGAATGCCAAAAAGACGACCTGCCCAGCCACCCGCCGCCCACCGTGTAAGGATGGATTCAACGCGCGTAAAAACCCACAAGGTGATGACTGCTGTTACAAAACACCCAAAAGGAAAACAAAACGGAAATCGCCAACAAAAGATATTAAGATTTCGTACGATTCGAAGGGGAATGTCATGATAGGTAAGAAGAAATGCGAAAAGATGACCAAACAAACACTCACGCAGATGGCGAAGACCCTCGGAGTCGTTGGAATCAAATCGATAAACAAGAAGGAAAAAATTTGTTCCATGATTAAACAGTTCGATTTAGGGAATACGAATTTCAAGGTCGGTGGTAAACCGTGTGTGATGTATAAACGCGACGAGTTAGTTGGCATGGCATTAAGTAAAGGTATACCTGTCGACGATACCGATACTATCAAAACTCTGTGTGAAAAAATGAAATTAAATATTAATAAGAAGGCGTCTAATGCTATAGCTAAAAAGAGATTGAATAGAGAGGTAAACAAGGCGATTAAAAATAATATTGAAGAGCAAAAAGTCTTAGCGCGAAGACGATTGAATAACAATAGTATTAGGAATGACATCGTAAAATTATACGGTTCTATATGGATGAAAAAATACAAGTCCGTCATGAACATCAATAAAGATGTCCGCGACATGAACGAGACCTTAACAAATAAATCAAATAATACGAATATTACGAACAAAAAGGGCTACCTGAAGAAACTAGAAGCCGATAAAATCAAAAAATCTATAGTTCAGAAGTGGAAGCTGACGCGAAAAAATAAGTATGAGAGAGAGATAGCAAAGAAGATGTACGGGAAGCATGGAAGCGCCGTGGTAAACTATGTCATCACCCACAATCCAACCAAGAAACAAATCGAAAAATTCATTAAGATTCGTGAGAATCTTCGCAAGTGATTGATCTATTGATAGTTTTATTTGGTTCAGCTGTCTGTTTAATATGTTTAGTGTGATACGAAAAATCATACTTTTTAAATTTTTCTTTGATCTTGAACGACACACTAGTCGCATCGAACGCTCGTTCAATTCCTCGACAGACGGAATCTATTTCAATTCCCAGTAAATAATCTTCCATCTTTAAAAATTCTTTTAAGTCTTCATGACTCATTCCACCCTGTTTCATTGATTCGAACATTTTCTTCGACATTCCATGAGATATACCAAAATTTTTTGTTTTATACCCCAACATGCCAACGTTTTCTTCGATTATCAACGGTTGGTGCGGTCGATCAATCGTGGGTGGTTCCTCGATCACGGGTGCGCTCGGTCGATCCGATAAAACCAAATAAAGTACTATCAGTAATAGAATCAACAACATATTATTTATTAATAAAAAAATATCGATATAAAGTAGCATGGTCGAAAAGAGAAAACGAGATTCCGTGGGTGTGCGTAAGACAACGCCGTCACCGTCTAAAAAGAAGATCATAATCGAAGCCCAGTATAAGAAAATACAACCGTGTGTTATACACCGAATAAAAAAATACGTCCCACCAGACGTGAAGATAACTAAGATCAAGATCGATGCAAAACTATCCCATGAAATCAAAAAGGATATTGTACAGAAGCTTGAATCTGTCCGAGACAGGCATAAAGTAGGACTCCTCATAGGAGTCATCAAGCGCGCAAATATGAAGAAAGATGATAAGGGGCATGCGATGGCTATATACAGGTGGGGTGATGTAATATATTGTTTCGATTCACATGGATCGAGTCGCGATAATATATTCAAATCGGATGAGATTTTCGGTATAATGAAAGACGTATTTGGTTGCGAAATATTAAAAATTTATAAAGGTGATAATTTACAGGCTTATGATAATTCCGGTGTATGTGTTGGCTTAGCATCAAACTTTATCATGATCATGGCTAATCGAACGACGCATCTTCGTCGTCGATTTTCCTCGACGATCAAAGAGTCCCTGATTGGATTAACCATGAGTGCGATCGAAAAAAATTTACAAGCGAAAACGCTTGCGTTATCTAAACCCCAATCGTCGAATTCCCAGTCGTCGAAATCCCAATCGTCGAAATCCCGTGCGGCGTCGAAATCCCAATCGTCGAAATCCCGTGCGGCGTCGAAATCCCAGTCGTCGAAATCCCGTGCGGCGTCGAAATCCCAATCGTCGAAATCCCAGTCGTCGAAATCCCAATCGTCGAAATCCCGCGCGGCGTCGAAATCCCAATCGTCGAAATCTACGAAATCGTTGTCTCCAATGAACATAAATAAGCCAACGACATATATGAGTACATAATACAAATGATATTATTAGAATTGTATCAAATAATATTAGTTTAAATTAGAGAACGCTACCCACGTATTTGAAATATACCCCACCTATGAGGAGGGCACACAAGATAGCCAAGAATATTATCGCGAATTGCTTTGATTCGGATTCTTCCTTGACGGCGGTTTCGGAAGACATTTATTAGTACGTAGATATTAATTTTCGTCATCACCCTGTTCCTGTTCCTGTTCCTCGACGCGTATCGCCCATTTATTAGTTTTTTTGAAATTGTCATAATCAATTTCTTCACCCATTATCCCGATAAACCATTGTTTAACTCCACTGAATGGATTCTTCTTTTTTGGTTTTTTTAAATCTTTATGTTTCGTATATTTTGGTTTATTACTAGCGATCGTTGGAAATGTTTTAAGTAGCATGGTACTAGTAGCATTTATTTCTTTAAGAGTTCGTAGTGATGGTAGAGATGCGCGCCACTCATATACAGCGCCAACGCGCACGCGAAGACCAACGATTTATCCTTATTCCACATGGATGGGGTTCTGACAATTATTATAGAAGCGACCAGTGTGAAGTACACTAGATGTGGGGCGATTAATCCGAATTTTTGTTTAGAGAGACCGAGCATTTATTGTACCAGTAGAAAAAATATTGATATAACATAGCATGAAAACGAGTAAAGCGGTTACTATTTTTTCTATGTTGTTAGTTGTAATCTTGTGTTGTGTCGTCTCTGTATTGGCGGGTGTTACGGCTTTCACAGTAAATAAAGACAATACTGTGACAGACATAGATGTTGTTGCGGTCAAACGGGAGACCGAAGAAGACGCACCGCCACCGTTCCCAATTCATTGTAGAGGAAACTGGAGTAAGTATTCCCCATGTGTAGACGGTGAAACTTCAAGAGAATTTGAAGTTATACAAGAAGCGAATGAGACGGGTGTCCCATGTCCATCACCGTTGACGAAAACGTATCCATGCGAAGCCCAAAAGAAACAACACTGCCTGGGTGCGTGGCGGGACTTTGGTGAATGTCAGTATACCGGAGTAGAGAAAGTATATGGAACGAGATCACAGTCGTATAAAGTCATTAAACCTAAACGAGGTGAAGACATGCGAGAATGCAGATATGATGGGTTGACCGGTGACATAGTCGAAGACGGTGATATAAAAACAACTACCTGTGAAAAACCATGTTCCGACGATGAAAAG
>Ga0207992_1001348_pt1 | contig 11004 bp, 10 predicted proteins | sample ETN02SmetaG_FD_185788 | JGI IMG/M metagenome (GOLD analysis project Ga0207992, IMG submission 185788) | Marine microbial and viral communities from oxygen minimum zone, Eastern Pacific Ocean - ETNP2014F10-02SV255 (SPAdes) (version 2) | ecosystem: Environmental > Aquatic > Marine > Oceanic ...
AAAAATATAATATTTATAAAATTTTATGTTTTTTTTTAAAATAAAATAATTTTATATATAAAAATATATCCTTTTTTTTAAAAAATTGAAAGGGTTTCTACTTCACTACTGAACTAGTTACTGCTCTTTTGAAAAGCTCAGAGGAGTTGTCTTGTATATTTTGAGTTTGTTTATAAATTAGTCCAATAAATTTATCCTTTGGATCAGCAAAAAAAATAGTGTTCCAGTAACCTCCCCAAGATATGGTTCCCTCACTTCCAGTTCCTCCATTTTTAAGATCTTTTTCTAGAACAATACCAAAAGCTAAACCAACACCCAAACCAAAAGATTCAGGTAACTGATTTTGATATATTAAATCATTAGTCTGTTTACTAATAAAACTTTTTCCTTTATAATTTCCGTCATTTAAAAATACTGTAAGGAATTTATAGTAGTCTTGAACTGTACTTGAAAGACCACACCCACCAGCAAAAAATTTTTTCTTGCCTTCAACTGGATAATTTACATTGAATCTATCGTCTTCAAATATTACCCATTCGTTATCTTTTTTTGATAAGACAGGAACTAACCTAGTTTCTTTATTACTAGGCAAATAGAAATAAGTATCATTCATTTCTAAAGGAGTAAATATTTCATCTCTAAAAAATTTGTCAAGTTTTTTTCCTGATATAATCTCTATCATGTACCCAAGGACATCAAGTCCTATACCGTAGGTGAACCTTTCTCCTGGCTCATGATGCAAAGGGACATCTGCCAAATTTTCAATTGTTTGTCCAATGGTTACGTCTTCATCACAAAAACATAGGACTCCATTTTTCATGAAACTTTGTTTTTTCTTATGGTAGATAGCCTTAATTGACTGGTTTCCATCAATAAAACCATATCCAATTCCAGATGTGTGAGTTAGTAATTGTCTAATTGTAATTTTTTTTATTCTGGCTATAGAGGTATAGGATGTATCTTCTTTACTAAAGCTTTCAAGAATTTCAACGTTTTTGAATTCTGGGATATATTTCTCTATAGGGTCATCTAAACCTATTTTCCCATCTTCCCATAGCTTTAAAACAGCAATTGAAGTTATAGCTTTTGTCATCGAAGCTATTCTGAAGATATCATCAACTTTATACTTTTCATTTGTTTCGGGATTTTTTGTTCCGTATGCTCTCTGAAAAACTATTTCTTTTTCATTACCAACAAGAACAACTGCTCCAGGTATTTTGTTTTCTTCTATATCTTTTGTTATTAATTCATCAATTAAGTTGAGTCTATCCATGTCTAGGTATGAACTTTTTGTGTTGGTGCAGGCCATACTAATCATGAGGAAAAAAAAATATATATTACTTTTCATAGCATTCTTTTTTTTCTTTAAGTTAATTAAATTAATATGTATAATATATGAACAAATATCTTAATTCATTCGCACAATCAATTTTGTTAATGTTTTTTTGCTTCTCTAACTTATCTTGTAATGAACAGAAGACACAACATATATTAAATACATATGTTATGCCTGAGAATGCTGGTGAAGTAATACCGGAGAGTGGGAGTTATGACAAAGGATCAAGTATAACTCTTGAAGCAAAAAGTGATAATAATTATGAGTTCACTAGGTGGTCGGGAGATGTCTCAGATACATCAAATCCCTTTACTATAATATTAAATTCAGAGATGAATGTTGTTGCAGAGTTTTCTGAAATTATTGTCTCCTCAAAAGATACTGATGCAGACGGAGTAGATGATTCTAAAGATTTATGTCCAAGCACACCATCCGGGTTTCTTGTAGATGAATCTGGATGCAAAATTAAAAATGAGTTTGATGACAATTATTTTCTAGTATGGGGAGATGAGTTTTCCTATGATGGAAATTTAGATAATTCAAAATGGCATCATCAGGTAATTCCCCCAAATAACGGAAGTTGGTGGAATGATGAATTACAGCACTACACTAATAACTCAAAAAATTCATTTGTTAGTGATGGAACTATGAAGATAGTTGCAATAAAAGAAAATCATACGGTTAATAATTCAACTAAAAATTATACTTCAGCTAGGCTAAATTCTAAATTTGGTTTTAAGTATGGAAGGGTAGATGTAAGAGCAAAGTTACCATCTACTCAGGGAACATGGCCGGCAATATGGACTCTGGGGACAAATATTAATGAGGTAGGAAATTACTTTGGAGATTCTGAAGGAAGTGTGGGATGGCCAAAATGTGGAGAGATTGATATAATGGAACAGAATGGATGGAATAAAAATGAACTTTATGGTTATTTTCATTTCGCTAATTCACAAGGCGCATATAACAATCACGGTGATGTAACTACTATAGATAATGCTTCAGGCTCTTACCATGTTTATTCTATGGAATGGACAAATGATAAAATAAGGATTTTGCTAGATAATAATGAATTTGTATCATTAACCAATAACAGTAATGTTCCTTATGACAATCCTCATTACCTTCTTTTGAATATCGCAGTAGGTGGAAATTTAGGTGGGGATGTTAGTTCAAGTTTTAGCGAAGATAGTATGGAAATTGATTATGTTAGAGTTTTTAAGAAAGAGTAAAAAATTAGATGAAAGTTAATTTTAATATACAGCTAGTAACTTTTGTCATGGTGGTATTTTTTGTGATATCATTTATAACAAATATTATAGGTCCTCTAATTCCTCAGTTTATTAAAACTTATAATTTAAGTTTAGTATTAGCCTCTTTTCTGCCTCTATCTTTCTTCTTTTCGTATGGTGTTTTTTCAATTCCAGCAGGTATTTACCTTGAGAGATATGGAGGAAAAATTATTATGATTTTTGCTTTTTTGATTTCGTCAGTTGGAGCAGGTATGATTATTGCTTTTCCTGGATATATATCATTTATTATTTCTTTCTTTTTAATTGGTACTGGGATGGCTATTCTCCAAGTAGCAATTAATCCTCTACTAAGACATGCTGTCTCAGGAGAAAATTTTGCATTTTTTTCAATAATAGGTCAGCTGGCTTTTGGTTCAGCTTCTTTTCTTAGTCCAATTTTCTATAAATTTCTTTTAGAAAAAAATAACCCATTAGGAATAATTTATTTTAATGATGCACCCTGGATATGGATTTATGTTTTATTTATTTTTGCTGTAATAATTTTACTATTTTCTCTCTATTTTTTAAAAATTCCAAAAAGTGATTCAACTTCAGAAAATTTTGATATTAACATTTTCTTTAATTTTTTAAAAAGTAAATCTACATTTTTTTACTTCTTTGGGATATTTTGTTATGTGGGTGTTGAACAAGGAATAAATAATTGGTCTTCAGAGTTTTTATATCAGTATCATTCTTTAGATCCAGAGGTTGTTGGGGTTGAGGTTATCTCATCTTTTTGGGGTAATCTTACTGTTGGGACAGTCGTCAGTCTTTTCCTTATAAAAATTATTGATGAAAAGAAATTATTAAATCTTTATGCCCTCTCTTCATCTCTACTAGTTTTAATGACAATTTATGGGGATGCAGAACTTTCTGTCCTATCATTTAAGCTTTTAGGGTTTTCAATTTCTGGCATATGGTCAGTAATGATATCCTTAGGATTAAATTCAGTTCCTAAAAATCATTCAATTTTTACTGGAATTCTTTTAACAGGTATAGTTGGTGGTGCCATTTTTCCTTTTATTATTGCTGTTATTGGCCAAGTATTTGGTTTAAAGGTAGGAATGCATACCATATTGTTTGGGTTACTATATTTATCATATGTTGGTTTTACAGCAAAACCTCTTATATCTAACAATAAAATAAACTTAACTTAAATGAATGAAACCCACTAATCCCCGGCTAGCGAAGAAACATACCAAAGCACCAAAGAAAACGCTTGGTGAGTTTATTATTGAGAATCAAAATCAATTTGGATATTCAACTGGTGAATTATCTCGCTTACTCAATGCAATAAAACTCGCATCTAAAGCCGTTAATCATGAAGTAAATAAAGCTGGTTTAGTGGATATCATAGGATCAACTAATCAAATAAATCATTCTAATGAAGAACAACAAAAACTAGATGTTTTTGCAAATCAGGTCTTTAAAAGAGCACTTATAAATCGCCAAATTGTTTGCGGTTTTGCTTCTGAGGAAGAGGATGATTTTGTTGTTATCTCAAGTTCAAAAAACAATAGCCAAAATAATTATGTTATCCTCATTGATCCGCTAGATGGCTCATCAAATATTGATACTAATGCCTCAGTTGGCACCATCTTTTCAATTTACAGAAGGGTAACATCAAGTGATAAACCAGTCTCAGAATCAGATTTTCTTCAAAAAGGAATTAATCAGGTTGCAGCAGGTTACATCCTTTATGGCACCTCAACCATGTTAGTATATACTACGGGATTTGGAGTTAATGGCTTTACATTAAACCCTGCTTTAGGAACTTTTTATCTTTCTCATCCAAATATGAAATACCCTTCATCAGGAAATATTTACTCCATAAATGAAGGGAACTATTTCCATTTCCCTAAGGGCATAAAGAAGTATATCAAGTATTGTCAAGAAAATAAGAATGGAAGACCCTATTCGTCAAGATATATTGGATCATTAGTTTCTGATTTTCATAGAAATCTAATTAAAGGGGGAGTGTATTTATATCCATCTACTCTAAAAAACCCAAATGGAAAACTAAGGCTGCTATATGAATGTAACCCAATTGCCTTTCTATCAGAACAAGCAGGAGGTGCGGCTACTAATGGAAAAGGTAGGATACTAGAAATTTCAACTGAAGAATTACATCAACGTACTCCATTTTATTGTGGTAATAAAGCTATGGTGAAAGAAATAGATAACTTTTTAAAGCTTTCATAGAATACTTAATTTATTAGTATAAATCTTATTACTTATATCACAAAATACATATAGTTTATCTACAAATTTGAATAATAAAGAGAGCTTGGATTAATTGACTGAAAGATATAGATTTGCTCACAAATTTATGGGCTCTTAGCTCAGTTGGTTCAGAGCACCTGCCTTACAAGCAGGGGGTCGCTGGTTCGAATCCAGCAGGGCCCACCAAAGCGAAATTCAATATTGTTTTTCGCTTTTTTTTTAATTTTTTTTTAAAAAAATTAAAATTATGAATACATCTTTTGTTTATTCTCGTATATTTAAAATAACAACAATATTAACTCATGATTGAGCTTGATCAGTACAATATAACTGATTCAAAAATCCACTATAACACGGATCCTAAAGATCTATATAAGATTACTATTTCACAGGGTTTAGGTAGTTTGACAACTGATGGAATTCTGTCAGTTAATACCGGTAAGTTTACAGGAAGATCCCCAAAAGATAGGTATATTGTAAAGGATGAAAAAACAAAAAACAAGGTGTGGTGGGGTGATATTAATAGGCCATTTGATGAAATACTATTTTCTAAAATAGAAGATAAATTATCTAAATATTTATCAGGAAAGAATCTCTTTGTAAGAGATTGCTCAGCATGTGCTTCTATAAATTCTCAAATAAAAATAAGGACTATCTGTGAGTTACCATGGAATGACCTATTTGTTCACAATATGTTTTTAAGAGATTCTCTAGTGGGTAAGCAAGTTGATTGGACAATAATTTGTGCTCCAAATTTTGTAGGAGATCCTGTAGAGCTTGGAACTGATAATGATAACTTCTCAATAATCAATTTTTCAAAGAAAAGAATTCTTATAGGAGGGACTGCATATACCGGTGAGATTAAAAAAGGAATTTTCTCTGTTTTAAATTTTTCACTTCCTGTAAATGAAAATATTCTGCCCATGCATTGCAGTGCAAATACTAGTGACAAAGGTGAAACATCAATTTTTTTTGGATTATCTGGCACAGGTAAAACAACTCTGTCTACTGATGAAAAGCGCAAGCTAATTGGTGATGACGAACACGGGTGGAATGGTGATAATACCATATTTAACTTTGAGGGAGGCTGCTACGCCAAAGTTTTAAATTTATCTAAAGAGAAAGAACCTGATATTTTTAATGCTATAAGACCTTGTGCATTATTAGAGAATGTGGTTTTAGATAAGGATGCGGTAGTTGATTATAATGATCCCTCCATATCTCAGAATTCTAGAGTTAGCTATCCAATTCATCATATTGAAAACTCAGTTAAGCCATCATTAGGATCAAATCCAAAAAATATTTTCTTCCTAACTGCCGACGCATTTGGGGTATTACCTCCTATATCAAAATTATCTCCAAGTCAAGCTGCGTACCATTTTATTTCTGGTTATACATCTAAATTAGCTGGTACAGAGGTTGGAATAAATGATCCTATACCTAATTTTTCTGCATGTTTTGGTGCTCCATTCATGCCCTTACATCCTGGTGTGTATGCCAACATGTTAATTGATAAGATAAATAATTGTGATGTTAAAGTTTGGCTGGTAAATACTGGATGGATAGGTGGTCCATTTGGAGTAGGTAAAAGAATTGCCCTCAAGTACACTCGAAGTATTATTAATGCTGTTAATACTGGAGAATTACACAAAATAAATCATGGGAAATATAGAGAACACTCTATTTTTAAATTTAAAATTCCGATAGTCTGCCCTGAGGTGCCTTCAAAAATATTAAGTCAAAAAGAAATGTGGGGGGATGACAAAAAGTTATATTCATCCTTAGTTGTTTTAGCCAATCACTTCAACAAAAATTTCGAAAAATATAATAATGATGTTTCAGATGATACCCTTAGTGGAGGCCCTAGATTCTGAAATTATTTAATAAAATAAATACCAAGAAGTTTTTAGTTTTTACATTCACCCATCTCATATGAGATTATTCCTGCATTTGTAGCTACACAAATATTTGAGTAGGTATTATTATCACATCCACATACCGGATTATATTCTTTAGTACACGCAGCATTTTCGACAATTAAACTTTCATCTACACAAACCACATCTTTATTGCATGATATCAAAGTTATTTGTGTAATAAATAAGAGGGTAATAATTCTAATTATCTTCATTTTTAAAAATTTGTGCTAATATATAATATTTATTTTACTCTTTAACTTATATGTTTTTTAGGATTCCAATTCTTGATGAATTTATTTCCTGATTCTAGAGCTCCCTCTTCAATTGGTGTCCCCATCGAGTCATTCCACCTATTTAGAAAACCAAAAAGAGAAATCACCCCTAACATTTCTACAATTTCTCCATCATCCCAGTGCTCTCTTAGTTTTGATGAAATTTTATCGTCAACTTGGTTAGGAATAGAAGACGCAGCTATTGTGAATTCAAAAACAATTTTTTCTTTTTCAGTAAATGTAGAACTTTCTCTAAAGTCCCAAATTTCATTAAGTTGCTTATTGTTCGATCCATATCTTTCTGCTGCTCTTATGGTATGAGCCTGGCAGTATTTACACCCACTAACAGTACTTGCCAAATAACCAATTAGTCTTTTTACTTTACTTGAAAGTTCACCTTGGTTCTCCATAACTGCCTTGTTAAGATTAATAAACGCATAAGCTATTTGAGGTCTGATGAACATGGTCTTAATGCTGTTAGGACAAAAACCCAGAGTTTCATCATAAAATTGTATTAGTTTCTTTAATTCTTTATCCTCGGAGTTTAGTGGTTTTACTAGTGGATTACCCATAATATTTAAATTTATTAATCATTAATTAGTTAAATTTGAATTAAAATTATGACAAAAAAATTTATAACATTACTTTTTTTAATTATACTAGGATCAAGTAGTGCTTTTTCTCAAAAACTTGAAGTAGGTTTAAAGGGTGGATCTAATTTTGCTACCCAGAAATTATCTTCGATACAGGGTGTTGAATCTATTTCAGGGTATCATCTTGGTGGATTTGTTTATTTTAAACTACCATTTTTATTTGGAATTCAAGTAGAGGGACAGTACTCAACACAAGGAAGTAAATTCCAAGTAAATCAGATAATTAATAAAAACAATCTTAGTTATTTAAATATCCCAATTCTTATAAGGAATGACTTTGGACCATTTAATTTTCATTTTGGACCTCAGTTTGGATTATTAATAGATGCCATAGAGTCAGTAAAAGGAGTTAAAACTAATTTTAAAAATCAACTCCTGGGTAGAGACTTTAGTTTTATTGCAGGGGTAGGTGTCAGACTCCCAGCAAATCTAGGGCTGACCTTGAGATATGTAAAAGGCCTAAGGAATATATCAGATGCTAATATTATAAATGCAGAAACGAAAAACACGATGTTTCAAATTTCTCTAAAGTATTCTATTATTAACTGGGGAAAAAAGAAGAAGGATAAATGAGTGAAATAAAGTTTAGAAAAATAATAAGAGAAGATCTTGCAGATGTTTTTCTTTTATTGAATCAATTAAAAGAGAAAGATATTAACACCATAGACTCAGAGACTGCGTGGAAAAATTTTAAATCTAATTCTAGCTCGAATTCAATTGTTGGTATTTATAATGATAGGGTTGTAGCCTATGGCAGTATTGTTATTGAAAATAAAATAAGGGGAGATATTGCCGGGCATGTTGAGGATATAGTTGTGGATGATAGCATGAGAGGTAAATTGGTTGGAGTGAAACTTATTAATAAATTAATTAATATAGGGAGTGAAAAAGGATGTTATAGAATAACGTTATTTTGTGAGGAAAAACTTATAAAGTTCTATGAAAGAACTGGATTTAAGGTGAATAATATCATGATGAAAAAGTTTTTGTGATCACTCCACCGTTACGGACTTTGCTAGATTTCTTGGCTTATCAACATCACACCCTCTATAAATAGCACAGTAATATGCAATTAACTGAAGTGGTATCTGATTTATGATTGGTGAGAAGTCCTTTGAGGTATCTGGAACTTCAATATAATGATCAAAGTGCTTTTTCATATGAAAGTTTTTTGGGTCTATAATTCCTATTACTATGGCTTTCCTTGCTTTGATTTCCATCACATTACTTAACATTTTTTCATATTCATCACTCTTAGTACAAATCACAACAACAGGCATATTCTTATCTATAAGTGCAATCGGACCGTGCTTAAGTTCAGCTGCTGGGTACCCTTCTGCATGAATATAAGAGATCTCTTTGAGTTTAAGCGCACCTTCCAATGCTACAGGAAAATTATTACCTCTACTCATGAACAGACAATGATTTTTTTTGTATATTTTTTTAGCAACTTTTTCAACTAAAGAAGATTTTCTAAGTATTTCATCAACTTTTGAAGGCATTTCTTTTAGATGATTTATCATTTTATAGTACTTTGATTCTGAGATATGTCCTTTTAAATAGCCAGCCTTAATTCCTATCATAAATAAGACTAAAAGTTGAGATGTAAATGCCTTAGTGCTTGCAACTCCAATTTCTGGTCCTGCATGGAGATAACATCCCTCATTAGTCTCTCTAGCAATGGATGATCCTACAGCATTAACTATCCCAATTGTTATTGCACCCTTGCTTTTTGCAATTTTAGTTGCTTCGAGTGTGTCAGCAGTTTCACCTGATTGTGAAATAACCAGTACAATATTATCTTTATTAATTATAGGGTTCCTATATCTGAATTCTGAGGCATATTCTACTTCAACAGGTATTTTTAAATATTTCTCTAGAAAGTATTCAGCGGTGAGTGCTGCGTGCCAAGATGTTCCACAACCAATAATGACTATTCTTTTAGTTTCCAGTAAATTATTAACGTTTGATCTTATTCCACCTAATGTTATGTCATTTTCCTTAACTCTTCCCAACATAGTTTGAGTTAGAGAGTCTGGTTGCTCCATAATTTCTTTTAACATATAAGTATCATATTTCCCTAACTCTACTTTTTGAAGTTCTAAATCAACTTCTTTAAAAGATTTATTCTTTGTATTTAAATTAAAATCAAAAATCTTAAATGAGTCTCCTGATATTTTAAGAAATGTGTCATTTTCAAGGTAAATAATTTTATTTGTATACTCAACAATAGGAGATGCGTCAGAAGCTAAAATAAAATTGCCATTAAATTGTCCTATTGCCAATGGGCTTCCTTTCCTAGCTGCATATAGAACTTCAGAGTCATCATTTACCATAAGCACAATTCCAAAAGCACCAGTAACTTTACTTAAGGCATAAGAAAATCCTTTAGCAAACTCTTTTGATTTTGATGTGCAGGACTCAATAAAATTTACAAGAACCTCTGTATCGGTATCAGTTTGAAATTTATACCCTTCCTCCTCAAGAAGGACTCTTAATTCTTTATAATTTTCTATAATTCCATTATGGACGATAGTATACTTTTTCTTATAAGAAACTATTGGGTGGGAGTTGACGTCACTTGGCTCTCCGTGTGTTGCCCATCTTGTATGTCCTATGGCAATATTTGAACTTATTTTTGAATTTTTAAAAAGCTTTTCAGAATTTATTACTTTCCCCTTTTTTTTAAAAACTTCAACATTACCATTATTATGAATTGCAATTCCTGAGCTGTCATAGCCTCTGTACTCTAATAGCTTGAGTCCGTCAAAAACGACTTTTACAGCATTCAACTTGGGTCCTTTGTATGCTACAATTCCACACATATTGCAATGGTAAAAAAAAGAAGTTACTTATTTATGATTATTACAAAAAAATCATTTTTTAAAATCATTTTTTCTATAGTTAATATCTTTCTTATCAAGAAAATACTTGAAAAAATTTAATCTTTTTTTAAACTCCTCAAGGTTTCTGTCTTTTCTTTTAGACCATACTATTTCTGATAAAGCTGTCATCCTTGGTACAGACATATACTCAACCATTTCTGGTGTTTTTATATATTCAGTCCATACATTTGCCTGAGCTCCTAGAATTTTTGTTGCCTCATTTAAATCTAGTCCTTCTGGAATGGGCTCGTAGGAATAGACTTTGTCAAGAGTTAGAAGTCCGCCTATAGCCAGGGGCTCACCTGACTTTGCCTGGTAGTAATCAAAATAAAGGTGAGATGTTGGTGTCATTATTGCCTCATTTCCAGATTGAGCAGCAATCACTCCTCCTTCTTCTCCTCTCCAAGACATCACAGTAGCATTC
>Ga0207992_1001350_pt1 | contig 10992 bp, 8 predicted proteins | sample ETN02SmetaG_FD_185788 | JGI IMG/M metagenome (GOLD analysis project Ga0207992, IMG submission 185788) | Marine microbial and viral communities from oxygen minimum zone, Eastern Pacific Ocean - ETNP2014F10-02SV255 (SPAdes) (version 2) | ecosystem: Environmental > Aquatic > Marine > Oceanic ...
TGGTGTCTCATGATGAGCAGTCATTTATCCAGGAGATGGTCACTTTTAGTAACTACTCTCTAGAGCAGGCCAGAGACAAAGATAAATTTTATGCTACTATATTGTTCACCTCTCAGGGAATCCCAATGATTTTCCAGGGGCAGGAGTTTGGACTTCAGACAGGGTGGAACGATGATAATGGAAACGGTGACTATGAGGAAAAGCTGGAGTATCGTCCGATCAACTGGTCTTATCTTGATACAGACCCAGCTCAGTCGCACCTGGATCACTATTCAAATCTAATCCAACTTAGAAAGAAAAATCCTGCGCTCTATAATGGTACCTTCTACGACCTCTGGCGCTACGACCCAGAGCGGGTTATTGTCTATGGCTACAAGGATGAGTCAGCAGGCAATAATAATGACCAGGTAGTGGTCATCGCGAACTTCAGTAATTTTTCCCGTACGGTCTACAATGTTCCTTTCTTATCGGCAGGAACCTGGTATAACATTATGGATGATAACAGCGCCCTAGTGACCAACGATGGCAACTACGAGATCTACACGATTCCTGCAAACACGGCACACGTTTATACAAACAATATCTTCAGCATGAGCATTGAACCCGAAGAGAAAAATATCATCAGTCAAAAGTTTTGGATAAGCACGGTCTATCCGAACCCGTTTAACCCAAAGATTAACTTACATTTTGAACTATATGATAATGATATAATGGAGATCTCAGTGTATGATATTCAGGGAAAAAAGGTAAGATCATTATACTCTGGCCGGATGGATAGAGGCACGCACAGCATCACATGGGATGGCAAAGAAGATGCAGCTAAGAGCGTGCCAAGCGGGCTATACTTTATTTCATTTAAAACTGACTCTCACGCCGAAACTCGGAAAATTAGTCTCGTAAGATAGTCTATTAGATCGTATTGAAACCACCAGGCACATACTATGAAATTTTTATATAAGTTTTTATCGCACACTTTGAAAATTCGTGAATTAATTATTATTTTACTCCTGAATTACTCTGTATATGCTGATGATTCTTGGATGGTCTATGACGATACGACAATGGCTACGATTCAGATAGAGGTAGACAGTGATGATCTAGATTATATGTATAATAATGTAGATAGCGACTCTATGCATGTGGCCTCTATACACTTTCTCAATCACTGGATCGACCAGAGTCTTGACTCGGTCGGATTCAGGCTTCGGGGAAATACATCAAGAAATGCAGCGAAAAAATCATTCAAGCTGGACTTTAATCATTTTGCACAAGGGAGAGACTTTTATGGACTGGAAAAGCTTAACCTCAACGGTGAGCACAATGACCCTTCGATCGTCCGGAGTAAACTCTGTTGGGATATTTTTAAAGGTATAGGAATGCCTGCGACAAGAGCGTCGCACGTAAAGGTGTATATTAACGGACAATACTATGGGCTATATATATCGGTTGAACATATAGATGAAAACTTCTTGGCCAGACACTATGCAGATGACACAGGAAACCTGTGGAAATGTATCTGGCCTGCGGATCTTACATATCGGGGCAATGACTCAGAAGATTACCATCCGTATCATAGTGAGGAAAGGCCCTACGATCTAAAAACCAATAAACAAGAGTATGACTTCACAGAGCTGGCGAACCTCATCCGGGTAATTAACCAGAGCCCTGACTCTCTTGAGCAGGTTATAAGTGTGAAAGAGGTTTTACAATATCTAGCGATCAATATCTTGACTGGTTCATGGGATGACTACCGGTTTTTAAAAAATAATTACTATCTCTATCATGAGCCGGATAAAGATTTGTTTCACTGGATCCCTTTTGACTATGACAATAGTTTTAGCGTAGACTGGTCTGATAGAGACTGGTCTGATATTGATCCATACTCCTATGCCAATATTGACGGCTCGGAGAGGCCGCTCACTGAATATATATTTACGAGACCAAGGTATGTTGATCTGTTTACCCATTTTCTAGAGTTTTATATGAGCGAGGTTGTCAGCCTAGAAAAGATAGAACCAAGGCTGGACTATTTTTTAGACTGGTTAGCTCCAGCAGCGATGGAAGATTTATACAGAACTTATGACTATGGTTTTGATATGGATGATTTCACAGACAGTTATGGGTATGGGTATTCAGACCAGCATGTAAAAGAGGGCCTAAAAAAGTTTCTGGTCGACAGGGTAAATTCTTTAGAAAGTCAGCTCACTTATCAGTCATCAGCGCCCTATATCTATGATATAGAAGAGTATAACGATTTAGTACCAGTTGGCAATGCGGTTGATATTCATATTTCTGTTTTTGCCCCAGGGTCTATTGACCAGATTTCGTTTTATAGTAGAGAAGATGGCGGAGCCTGGCAGACCAGTCAGTTTTACCCAAATCCGGTGGATGAGACTACCATAGTTGAGCAGCATGACCGCTGGAGCCTGAGCACATATCCGTCTGCGCCAGGGCTTGTAGAGTGGTATGCAATTGCTTTTTCAAATGGCGAGACAGACAGATATCCAGCAAGTGGTTTCGAATCATTTACCGCGGTTAATATGGTTAACCCCAGTCTTTTTGTCAATGAGATTATGGCTATTAATGATTCTACCATCTCTGATGAGTCTGGAGAGTTTGATGATTGGTTTGAGATCTATAATCCTGAAGAGTATCCAGTACGGCTAGAAGGGTTTTATGTTTCAGATAAGAAAGATAATCTAACCAAGTGGCAGTTTCCTGCTTCTGATATTGAAATTTTACCAAGCGCACACATCATTATATGGTGTGATGAAGACCAGGAACAAGGCATCGCGCACACAAACTTTAAGCTATCAGGAAGCGGTGAGTTCTTGGCTATAGTTGCCCCAGATGGTGTGACCATAGTAGACTCTATCAGCTTTCAACAACAGCAGGCTGATATATCCTACGGCCGTACCGCGGATGGGGGAGAAGAGTGGAACTTTTTCGATAGCCCAACGCCGGGTGAAACAAACCAATTACTTAGAATAGATCAAGAAAATTATATTCCTCAGAGCGTTAGTATTATCTCTGCATATCCCAATCCTTTTAATCCAAATTGTACTATAAATTTTCAGGCCAGTCAGAGGTCCGAAGTTACTATCCAAGTATATAATCTAACTGGTCAGTTAATCTTAAATAGATCGCAAAAAATAGAATCAATCGGATTAAATAAGTGGGTCTGGAACGGAACCTCAGACACTGGAAATCGAGTTGGCAGCGGTATTTATTTGTTGCAGATTTCTGATGGAATATCTAGTTCACTTACCAAGATCATTATGGCAAAATAATCCTGTAATATTTTTTGATTAGATTTGTATACTTGATTAAAATCATACATAGTGCAATTATATAAAAACATTCGATTATATTTATAAACCTGTGCCATCGAAAATTTTAATATATTTTTCATTTTTAATTTCAATCGCTAGCGCTACTGGTGCTTATAAGATTGATCATTTAGAGCCTCCTTTTTGGTGGGCTGGGATGGCTGATGATCGATTACAGATCTTGGTACATGGAGAACAAATTTCAGAACTTATTCCCGAGATTGTCTATCCGGGAGTTACTGTTACTGGGGTGAATAAGATTGAAAACCCAAACTACCTCTTTATCAATCTCAAGTTGTCGAGTATTGTAAATCCCGGAGAGTTTGATATTTTATTTAAAAGAAACAGAAAGACCGAAATAAGATATAAATATAATATACTAGAAAGAGAGCTTGATTCAGGTAGTCGGCAAGGCTTTTCTGCTGAGGATGTGATCTACCTGATCACGCCAGACAGGTATGCCAATGGGAATCCAAATAATGATTCAAACCCAAAACTAAAAGAGAAATTGAATAGAAAAGATAAAGATGGGAGGCACGGAGGAGACTTGCAGGGAATCATGGAAAATCTTGACTATATAGAGGAAATGGGATTTACACAGATTTGGTTAAACCCAGTTCTTGAAAATGATCAGCCTAGACTTTCCTATCACGGTTATTCCACAACCGATTATTATAATATTGACCCCAGATACGGCAGTAATGATATTTATAAAGAGCTATCAAGAAGAGCCAAAGATAAAAACATTGGTCTGATTAAAGATATTATACTAAACCATATTGGTTCTGAACACTGGTGGATGAAAGATCTACCATCAGAAGATTGGATAAATAATAAAGGAAAATTTAAGCGTTCTAGTCATGTGCATGAGGTTGTGAATGATCCCTATGTTACAAAATCTCAAAAAGATGAATTTACTGATGGATGGTTTGTGAGGACCATGCCAGATCTGAACCAGAGGAACTCATTTTTAGCAACGTATTTAATCCAGTGTTCCATATGGTGGATCGAATTTGCAGATCTATCAGGATATCGTGTAGATACCTATCCCTATATGGACAAAGAATTTTTGTCAATTTGGAGTGGTCGAATTCAGTCTGAATACCCAGATTTTAATTTTGTTGGTGAAGAATGGCCAGGTATACCAAACATACCTGCTACAGCCTATTGGCAGGCAGGAAGTAAAATACACGATGACTACAAATCAAGTACACCAAGCATGATGGATTTTCCATTTCAAACAGCTCTGATCAATGCTCTAAAGGGAAAAGAATCATGGAAATCTGGTATTGGAGACATTTACAGAGTTATTTCAACTGATTTTGTATATGGCGATCCCTATAATCTCGTGGTCTTTGCAGGGAATCATGATATGCAGAGAATCTACTCGCAGCTTAACCATAATATAGATCTATACAAAATGGCGATGAGTATTATTCTTACAACCAGAGGTATACCACAGATATATTATGGTACAGAAATTATTTTAAAGAGCACAGGTGACCATGGTGAACTGCGTAAGGACTTTCCGGGTGGCTGGCAGGGTGACAGGGTTAATGCATTTGCAAGAAAATCACTAAGCAAAGAGAAGTCCGATGCTCAAATATTTTTAAAAACTCTATTGAACTGGAGGAAAAGTAGTCTTCCGATAACTAAAGGAAGGCTCATACACTACCCACCAAAAGATGGTGTCTATGTATACTTTCGTTCACATGATGATGAACTTGTTATGGTCTTGGTCAATAATAATTCGGATCCAGTAAGTGTTGACCTAAAAAGATTCTATGAGGTTTTAAATAAAAGAAAACAAGCTAGAAGTGTAGTTAGCAATCTGGACTATGACCTAAGGGAAAAGATAAGTATCAAACAGAAAACTACTATTATTCTTGATGTCATTTTTTAGGTTTATGGGTTTTTTGGCATTTAGTGCAAACGTGAGTTCCTCTTCCAGCAACTTTAATTTTTTTTATTGTTGATCCACAGTTTTTGCATTTCTCTCCCTGCTTTCCAAAAATTTTTAATTCGTTTGAATAGTTTCCAGATCTTCCATTTAGAAAGCTAAAGCTTATAAATGTGGTCCCAAGCTGCCTGATTGCTTCCTTTAGAATAGTTTGTATCGCACTGTGAAGCCTGGAAGCTTTGGTCTTGGGTATTGCACACGATAGTGAATTTGGGTGGATACCGCTCTTCCACAGGCTTTCATCAATGTAAATATTCCCCAAGCCTGAGATGAAGGACTGGTCTAGTAGTAGTGCCTTTATGTTTCTCTTTTTCTTTTTCAGATTTGTTAATAACCATTCGTATGTAAACTCTTTTCCAAGTGGCTCAGGTCCGTGCCTTTCGTTGATCTCTGTAAGATCATTGTACAAATATATTCTGCCAAATTTTCTTGTGTCTTCAAAGATAAGATTGTCTGAATTTTCAAGATATACGATAGCGCTCGTATGCTTCGGTCTTGACTTTTCCTCTAAAAGATAGAGCTTTCCTGTCATTCTTAAGTGGATAGCTAATAGAAAGTCTTCTAGCTCAATAATGATAAATTTTGCTCGCCTGCTAACATTTTGTATTTGATATTTTCCGCTCATGTCCTTAGGAGTAAAATTATGCAGTACTTTTTTCCAAACGGGCTCTATGCCTACAATATATTTACCAATTAGGTCAGACTTAATATGGTCAGCGACTGTTTGTACTTCAGGAAGCTCAGGCATTAGGCACTCCTAGTAAATACTTCATCTCTAAATCTATGATATTTAATTATGATAAGTGTTCCAACTAGTGCCGCGGCATAGTGTGCGCTCGCGAAGTTCATTCCAGTAAATGGATCATACTGTTCGGTGATCCATCCTGCTAGCAGGGCGCTGGATAACATCATGATTCTTGTGTATACCCCAAAAATTGTTTGCACCCTGCCCATAATATGATTTGGAATAACCTCCATAAAAAGGGTGCGGATAATTATTCTGGCTGCGTTATTATGAAGGCCCATAAAAAAGTAGGCAACTCCAGCAAGATAAATTGTTGGCATTAAAGGAGAAATAAAACAACTCAATCCTGCTATAGTATAACAAAATATCAGTGAAGATTTTCGACCAATTTTATTTACAATATTTGCCACGGCTATAGTAGATAATAGTGCTCCGATACCATACATGCCATCCATCAGTCCGTAGCCCCAGCTGCCCTTTAAAAAAATCTCTTTTGAGATTGTTATGGTTAACACGCTTAGTGCGCCCCAGATAGCAATATCAGACAATATGGTGGCTATGCCCAGAAACAGGATTCCTGTTTTATCTTTTAGAAACATAAACCCTCTAGAGACAGCATAGGCTAGTTTTTCAGGTGTTTTTTCAGAATTCCTATTCGTAAAAGGTGCCAGCGCGATTAAGATGCCTGATATAAGGTAGGCAATTGCATTAAAATAGAGTGCAGTGATGGGTCCATACAGGTGAACAACAAATCCGCCCACGCCTGCTCCAAGCAAAGAGCCAACCTGGTAGCTTGCAGAAAGAAGGGCATTTGCAGAAAAATAGTCTCTGTCATCGACCAGCTCTTGGACAAAAGCCTGAGCAGTAGGCCAGAATAATGAGTTTCCCAGTCCCATGAGCATTGCAACAGGGTATAAGGTTGTTATACTAAAACCATAAGTGGTAAGCATATAAATAAAAACGGAGACAACTATTAATCTAAAAATATCGAGGTTCACAAGAAGCCACTTACGGTTAACCTTATCAATAATAATGCCCGCTACCAGGGCGAGCAGTAGTCCAGGCATTGTTGCAGCTGCCATTATTTTTCCAAGTGCGAACTCTGAGTTGGTCTCTTCAAGAACGAGCCAGCTTACCGCGATCAGATTGAACCCAAACCCAATAAGTGATATAATATTTCCCATAAAGAAAAACAGAAAGGTTCTGTCACGTAAGATTTTTAGCATATTGTTATGGCTTGTCTGGTCAAGAGTTTTTTAGGTTTAACTTTAAGTGAAAGTAGAAAGAATGAGCTGTAAATTTAAACGCTTAAATTTCAAAGGTACTACCTATTATCATTAGACATAACACAATAGCGATCACTGAATCTGCTATCTGGATAAGTATTTTTCTTTTTTCAATCAATAATGGTTTCGGTGCTAGCAATTATCAGCAGATAAATGATTTGATACTATGCGGAAACAATAATGATAACGGATTTGGATTTGGCGTCCTTCTTCTTATCATCGGACTTAGTTTGTTTTATAATAGTCTTAATAATCTGAAAAAAAAGAGACTCTTTGAGAATATCCCCACATCAAAAATGCGCTCTGTTGCAATGGGCCTGGTAGAATTAAAAGGGAAAATAGAAGTGGCAGAAAGCATGATAAAAGACCCCTTTGATGATAGGGGCTGTGTTTATTGGAGCGTGACCATTGAAGAATATGTAAAAAGAGGAAAAAGACACAAGTGGATCACTCGGCATGAGGCAAACGATAGTGTCCCTTTTTTATTTAGTGATGACACAGGATCTGTGTTGGTTGATTCTAGAAAAGCAGACATGAAAAATGTGAAACGTGACAGTCAATACGAATCTGCCCCATTTTTTTCAGAAGAGTTACCAGCAAAGATTAAGCAATACTGTGTCCAACATGGAGTAAAATATACTGGCTGGCTTGGTGGTAAACGAAAGATGCGTTGTAGAACAACCTATCTCGAGACTGATGATCAGCTCTATATCATTGGGAGTGCTAGGCCTATTACTGAAAAAGAGAGTGTATACAGTAAAGGTGCTAAGGCCACAATTGATTATAAAAAAGGTGGTCATTTTTTGATTAGTGAAAAGTCAGAGAAAGAGCTCATCGATGCCTATGGAGGTCAATCATGGTTGGTTCCTCTGGGGATTATCTTATCCGCACTAGGTTTAGGAATTATCTTAAATGCGTTTGGAACTTTTTAGCGTTTGACTATGCGAGTCATTTCTATTCTATTTATTTTATTTGTTTCTATTGGCTGCGAAGCAGACAGAAATATTACGGTTCAGGAAGCCCATGAAGATCTTGGAAACGCAGATGTTCTATTTCTTGATGTTAGAACACGCCAAGAGTTTGTGAATGAAGGGAGAATAAAAAACGCTCTCCTTATTCCTATTAGTGTTCTTGAAAGAAGATTGACGGAGCTAGAGCAGCACAGAGAAAAAAAGATTATCGTTTACTGCAGAAGTGGTCGACGGTCTCAGATTGCAACAGATATACTGATCGACAATAATTTTATTGCCTTCAATATGGATGGTGGGTTTTTAGCGTGGAAAGAATATTCCCATCCTTAAATAATGAGATAAAAATAGTGGACACAAAAAAAATTAGCCACGCTGTTGCTGCGGTCTCACCTTTTTCCCCGGGACTGACCTTTATGACTCTGAGTGCTGCAAGTTTTTGCTTGATGACTGTATTTGTGAAGCTTGCTGGCAACACGCTTTCCACTATACAAATTGTTTTTGCACGAGGAGTTTTTACTCTAATTGTTACTGGAATATTTATATTTAGAGAAAAAATTTATCCTTTTGGTAATCATAAAAGCCTGCTGGCAGCAAGAGGGATAACTGGCACCGTTGCTTTGTTTCTTGTGTATGAGTCCATAAAAAGATTTCCACTTTCAGAGGCAACTGTGATCCAATATCTTTTTCCTATTTTTACAGCTTTAGTCGCCGCCTTTATGATTTCAGAGCCGCTAAATAAAAAGATATTTGGGGCAATCATTGTTGGGCTCTTTGGGGTATATACCGTGTTGGGGTTCCCTTTTTTAGTTAAAGAGAGCAGTATTAATCTATATAGTGTTGGCATCGCTGTTACAGGAAGTCTCTTAACCGGGGTAGCCTACGTACTTGTTAGACAATCGACAAAGGTTAACGAGCACCCGCTGGTTGTAATGTTTTATTTCCCTTTGTTTACGGTTCCGATTTGTTTCCCCCTATTACCATCAAACTGGGTTGTTCCATCCTTAGAGGAATGGGGATTTTTATTATTGGTTGGGGTATGCACACAGCTGGGACAATTTTTTCTGACCCATGGATACAAAGAACTTCCGGCCGCAAAGGCGGCGCCGTTGAGCTATGTTCAGGTTCCCTTTGCGATGTTAGCGGGCACCTTATTTTTTGGAGAAGTTATAAGTTTTAATTTTATTATCGGGTCGGTGTTAGTACTCTTATCAATCGTTGTCGTTATATCAAACAGGGTTGAAAAAAAATAAAATCATAGATATCTTGGGCTAGAGGAAAATGGTGGTTCAGCAAAAAATAAATTTGTATAGTCAAATATAATTTATAGCACACAATTGGAGTAAATAATGAGTGAACGTAAAATAACAGACCATCTTGATATATATGAGGGAGATAATTATATCCTAATCACGACCACGCTTAGCGCTGGCCTAGAGCTGGTGGACGCGGTAGATGAATATATACAGCAGGGATTTACTGTCGCCTCAAGCAGCAGCGGAGGAAGCAATATCCAGGTCCACATGGTAAAACCATTATAAAACAAATACTGAGTTAATTCTATCTAGTATGTATCTGCTAAGATCTATAGCGTTTCTATTATTCTTCACATTTCTATTTGGACAGGAAGAAGAGATAACGATTAAAGATCTGTATGAGCGCGGTGGATTGTTCTACGCGCCAGGCCAAGATAGCACCTTTACCGGGACCGTAGCCGGGAGCTGGGAGAATGGTATTAAAAAACTAGACTATACCTATAAGGATGGAAAATACGATGCGAAGTGGAGTACGTGGTTTAGCAATGGACAGCCTGAGGAAGAGATAGAATATCAAATAGGAATTAAAAATGGTATCCACAAACAGTGGTATCGAAATGGACAACAAAAGTTTGAGCGCACCTATAAAGTGGGTATTCATGATGGGAAATGGACCGAGTGGTATGAAAATGGCCAGTCTATGGTTGAGGGATCATTTTTAGATGGAAAGCCTGACGGTACATGGATTTATTGGTTTCCCAATGGGCAAAAGAAAGAGGAGGGAAACCCAGTAAGCAGTGACAGTACCGGGCTAGCATTTTTAAATAATGGAGTGTGGACCTATTGGCACGCAAATGGACAGATGAAAGAAACAGGAACCTATGTTAATGGTGAAAAAGATGGGCAATGGACCGAGTGGTATGAAAATGGTCAGGTAAAGATTAAAGAGTCCTACAAAGATAATCAGAAAAATGGCAAATGGCTGCTCTGGTATGAAAACGGGCAGGTCAAGGAAGAAGGAGACTACATCAATAATAAAAAATCAGGTAAATGGACAACCTGGTATCCCTGGGGATGGAGATCGGAGGAGATTGCGGATGAAAAGACAGAAAGCTCTTATTTTATTCTATGGTTTGAGGATCAACAAAAATCATCTCAAGGTAATTATCTGAAAGGAAGACAGAACAAGATCTGGATGTGGTGGAGCGTAGAAGGCTTAATGGACAGCTCTGGAGTGTTTGACCGCGGAAGACGATCAGGGAAGTGGACATTCAGAGACAAAGACAACAACAAGCAGCTTGAGGGGAGATATGAGGATGGGACCTTGTCAAAACTCATAGAGGTGTTTGACAATAATGATCAGATTGTTCTTAATACTGACTACGATACAATGGACAAAGAGTGGACCGAGTGGTACTCTAATGGTGAAAAAAGGGTCGAAGTTTCAT
>Ga0207992_1001353_pt1 | contig 10977 bp, 7 predicted proteins | sample ETN02SmetaG_FD_185788 | JGI IMG/M metagenome (GOLD analysis project Ga0207992, IMG submission 185788) | Marine microbial and viral communities from oxygen minimum zone, Eastern Pacific Ocean - ETNP2014F10-02SV255 (SPAdes) (version 2) | ecosystem: Environmental > Aquatic > Marine > Oceanic ...
GGGTGTTAAACAATTGACCCCCGATCCTTGGGATGAAATAGAAGAGAAATATATGGTGGGTACTGTTCATAAAGTTATAATTCAAAATCTAACTCAATTTGGTGCATTTGCAGCCTTAGAAGATGGAATTGATGGTTTGGTACATATCTCAGATTTATCTTGGACTAGAGTAATAAAACATCCTAAGGAGGTAGTTGAAAAAGGCCAAGAGATTGAAGTTAGGATTTTGGAAGTATCAAGAGACAATAGGCGCATATCACTAGGTTATCGACAAGTAAAGGATGACCCTTGGCCTGAAATAGTAAATAGTTATGAAACTGGAAAAGAAGTTAGTGGTGAGATTATTAGAGTGCTGGATAAAGGAATTATTATTAGTCTTGAAATGGAAGTAGAAGGTATAATCCCATTTGGTAAGATGTCAAAGAAAGACCGCCGTGCTCTTGCTAATCAATATGAGGTAGGTGCTAATTTGTCAGGCATTGTGATGAAAGTATCTCCTGAAGATAAAAAGGTAGTTCTTTACAAAGAAGAACTTGCTGGAACAGGAAATAGAACTTCAGCAAATGATGAAGTAAAACAATATCTAACAAATCAAAAAATGGATTCGGGTGAAAAATTAGAATTGCCACAGGAATTATTAGATATTGCTAGCCAAGCTGAAAAAGATGGCGTGGATAATGAGGTATCTGAATCAAAATCTGAAGAGCAAAAAGAAGAATAGAATTGTTACAGTGGCGTTGAACATTCCTCTTGAAATTGAATAAGCCCATTGAATCATTATTTGGACAAAAACTATCTCTTCTTACGGGTGCATTTGGATTAGCGCTTTTATTATGGGTTTTTGTTGTCTCTGAAAATGAGTATACACTCATTTTAGATCTTCCAATTGAAGCAAGAAATTTAAATGTCCAAAAGGCCCACAAAAAAGAAGTCCCACCAACGGCATCAGTACGTTTAAGAGGCACAGGTAGGGATTTATTTAAGTCATTTCTATTAAAAAATTTTGCAGGATTTAAACTTGTTTTAGATTTAGAAGGAATTTCTCAAGAATATGAATTTATATTAAATGAATATTTTGAGAAGTATCCTCAGAAAGTAGTTTTACCACTAAATTACAATTTATCTTTTGTTGAAGTCATCTATCCAAATCGAATTAATATTAGTTTAGATGAATATTCAGTAAAAAAAGTCCCAGTTATTTCAAATCTCCATATTAATCCTGCACCAGGTTTTATATTAGTTAATCAACCAATAATCTTACCATCAGAAATTGAGATTGCAGGACCCAAAAAAGAATTAGCATTAATAAATCATGTTGAAACTATTTATGATACAATTAATGGTTTAACATCACTTTATAAGGGCTATACGGAAATTCAATCTTTAGGAAGACTGATTGAATATTCATTAACCTCTATTGAAATTACTCTCGATATACAAGACATAAGTGAGAGGATTATTGCAGATATACCTGTAAGAGTTATTAATGTACCAGATAAATTTCGGGTCTTCCCATCACCCCAGACAGTATCACTAACTATTGTAGGAGGAGTAAAGAGGATAGGATTACTTATACCTGAGGATATTAACGTTATTATTGATTTTGATAATTGGAATCACCAAAAACAGTTTTATGAACCACAAGTTATAATACCAAATGATATTTTAGATTGGAGAGACATCTCACCAAAAAATCTTGAAATCGGTGTCGCGCGTGAGATACAATGACAATTTTGGGAATTGAAACTTCTTGTGATGAGACTGCTGCTTCAATTTGCAAAGATGGAAAGATTTTATCAAATACTGTAAGTCAACAGATTATTCATTCTAAGTTTGGAGGTGTAGTACCTGAAATTGCTTCAAGGGAACATGAAATTCTCTTAAATACGGTTGTAGATAATACTTTGCTAGAATCCCAAATTGATTTATGTGATTTAGATGCAATTTCAGTTACTCAGGGACCTGGATTGGTAGGCACACTTTTAACAGGCATAAGTTTTGCAAAAGGCCTTGGAATTGGTTTGGGGATACCAGTAATACCAGTTAATCATTTAGAAGGACATATTTTTGCAAATTTTTTAGCAGATGAATCATTAGAATTTCCATTCGTATGTCTTTTGGTCTCGGGTGGACATACTCAACTATGGTCAATAGAAAATATGGGAAAATATTTACTGCTAGGTGAAACAAGGGATGATGCTGCTGGGGAAGCTTTTGATAAAGGTGCACGTATCCTTGGTCTTGGTTACCCAGGTGGACCAGAAATTGAAAAAGCATCAATTGGAGGTAATCCAAACAAAATTTTTTTCCCAAGAAGTTTATTATCAAAAGATAGTTTAGAATTTAGTTTTAGTGGACTAAAGACATCTTTACTTTATTTTATGGATAACTTCAAGGAAACAAAAACATTAACCTTAAAAGATGTCACTGCAAGTTATCAAATGGCAATTGTTGATACACTTGTGGAGAAGGTCAAAAGAGCCTTAAATAAAACAGGCTTTGAAAGGTGTATTATTGCAGGAGGTGTTGCAGCAAATGATTGTTTAAGAAAGGAACTAGATAAAGCATTATCAAAAAAACATATCATCTTTCCAGAATTATCATTATGCACTGATAATGCAGCTATGATTAGTTATCTTGGTGAAATAAAAAACAAAATTGGTGAGTATGAATCAATCGAGTTTAGTGCTCTTCCAAATTTAAAATTAAATTAATTTTGAAATTAGCTTTTACAGAAACTGACCCGTTATTTTGGCTAATTTTATTTATGTCCCTTTTTTCTCTGATTCTTTTTTTTCAAAAGTCAGAGTATTCAAAAAAATTAATAATCTTAATAATATTTAGAACAATTTCTATTTTAATATTACTTTTTCTACTTTTTGATCCTAGAATAACCTCAATCAGTTCAGATGATAATGAATTAATCTGGAATATTTATATAGATCGTTCATTAAGTATGTCCTATCATTCCAAACCATCGGTGGGTTCTCTAGTATCAGGGATTGATGAATTAATAACTAGATTAGACAAAAAATCAATTCCTTTGAATATTTTTGATTTTGGTTCAAAAATTGATACAAACTGGTATAGTGGAGAAAAAAATTTTAAAGATGTTTCAACCAATTTAGGCTTAGTAATTGATCATATTAACCAACGAAATAATGATGGACTTGCTGGTTCTATTATTATTACAGATGGGCAGGCAAATCAAGGTTTAGATATGCCAATTTCAGATTTAGGTAATATAAGACCAATTCATATTATTGGAGTTGGTAATAGTAATCCATTAGTTGACATTTCAATTTCATCGATAAATGCACCTCCAGTGATTCTAAAGGGTGAAAATGCGGAAATTGAGGTATTTGTATCTTCATATGGTATTGTAAATGAAAGAGTAAATGTAACTCTTTATTCAGAAGAAAAATTATTAGGTTCAAAAATATTGACGTTATCAGGAGGGGGAAGTATTAATACAATTAGATTTATGATTAATCCTGAAAAAACTGGTGAAATCGAGTATAAAGTACAGGTTAATGTATTGAAAGATGAAATAAATATATTAAATAATAAACAAGTTTTGCCTATCCAAGTATTAAAAAATAAATATAGAATAGCAATTATAACTGGTGCCCCTAATTTTAATACCCGAGTAATAAAAAATATGTTAGATAATGATAAATACATAATTCATCATTATTATTTAACAAAAAATGGATATTCCTCCCCATTAAGAAAATTTTGGGATACAAAATATGACTTAATCCTTTTTGATAATAATCCGGTAATCAATAATGCCAAGGAATGGGAATCCTTTTTAAGGATATTTGCAAAAAAAATACTATCCCAAAAAACAAGTTTTGCAATATTTATTGGCAATGATATTGAAAGGAATGCACTATCACCTTACCTAAACTTAATGGACTTAGAATTAAAGGACCCTCTTATCGAATTGGGATCAGATTATAATTGGAATTTATCGAAGAATTGGAATTTATTTTTTCCACTTCAAAATAATGTCTTAATAAACAAAATTAAATATGACTTTCCACCGTTATTTGTTGATCTAGAAATTGATTCTAGCAATTCAACAGTATTGGCTAATTATTCAATCTCTGACGTAAAAATCCCACTATTATTATTAGCAGAAAAAGATCCGTTGAGATATATGGTATTTACTTCTCCAGGTCTGCACCATCTTTATTACAAAATACAGGATAATTACTCACAAGATATAACTAGACATATATTTAAACCTATATTCTCTTGGTTAATGAGGACTGGGAATGGGGAAGATTTTTATTTTAGAACAGGGAAAAATTCGTACCAACAAGGAGAAAAAGTTACGATTAGTGGTAAGCCTGTTAGAAAAACTGAAATCGCAGATGAATCATATATCCATATTTTTAAACAAGGAGAAAAAGTTAATTCAAAGCCTATGACTTATGATTCAAATACTGGTTCATATACGGGGACCTTTTGGGCATCAACGGCTGGTAGATTAGACTATGAAATAGACATGACTTATAGTGATATGTCATTAACTGTAAGTAAAGGGAGTTTACAGGTACAAGAAAGTCAAATTGAGACAAATAATGTATTTTTAAATACAGGACCATTATTGCGACTTTCTGAGAGCACTAATGGCTCCTTTCAAAATTGGAGTGATAAACTATCAGTTATAAATAAAATAGATAGAATATCAAATAAACAAATATCATATAGAAAAATAATTATGCATAACAACTGGTGGGTATTCTTCATAATATTGTTTTTGCTAACTTTTGAGTGGGCCTACAGAAGAAAAATTGGAATGATTTGAATAACTAATATTTATTTTTAGGATAATAAAGGAATCACATTGAAAAAAATTGCCATTATAGGAACAGGGTATGTTGGGTTAGTTAGTGGAGCGGGTATTTCTGATTTTGGACATTCAGTAATATGTGTTGATAAATCACAAGACAAAGTAGATCAATTAAATAATGGTGAAATTCCAATTTATGAGCCTGGTCTTAATGATTTAGTAAAAAATAATGTTGAAGCTGGAAGACTTACATTTAGTTCTGATGCTCAAGATGCTATAATGGACTCAGAGGTGATTTTTATAGCAGTAGGGACACCCCAAGACTTAGATGGCTCTGCAGATACTTCTGCTGTGGAATCTGTAGCAAGAGTGATAGGTGAAAATTTAAATACATATAAAGTAATTTGTACAAAAAGCACAGTGCCAATTGGTACGGGTGAATGCATAATAAATATCATCAAGAAATATAATGATAACAACTTTGATTTTGATTACGTATCAAACCCTGAGTTTTTGAGAGAAGGATCTGCCGTTAAAGATTTTTTATGGCCTGACCGGATAGTAATTGGGGCAGATAATGAAAAATCTTTTAAAATAATGAGAGAAGTCTATGCTCCATTATACATCAATGAAAAACCAATTATGCATACGACCATAGTGACTGCAGAAATGATAAAATATGCAGCAAATGCCTTTTTGGCATTAAAAATAAGTTATATCAATGAAGTAGCAAATTTATGTGAATCTCTTGGTGCTGATGTCCATCAGGTGGCTAAGGCAATGGGGCAAGATGGTAGAATAAGTTCAAAGTTTTTACATCCTGGTCCTGGTTTTGGAGGTTCATGCTTCCCAAAAGATACTAAGGCATTTGCATCCCTATCTAGAGATAAGGGATTAACTATGAACACTATTGAGGCTGCAATTGAAACAAATCAATCTCAAAAAAATAGAATGGTAAATAAGATGAGGGATCTTCTTGATGGGAATTTTAAGGATAAACAGGTAGCAATTCTTGGACTTTCTTTTAAACCAAATACCGATGATGTTAGAGAATCAGCATCAATAGAGATGATTAGTTCAATTATTGCAGATGGTGGAATCGTTAGAGCATATGATCCAATAGCAAATGGAATGATGAAGTCAATTTTCAATAATATAGACTATGTTGATTCTTGGGAGGAAGCATGTAAAAATTCAGATGGTGTTGCAATAATGACAGAGTGGAATGAATTTCGCGGTATTAGTATTCAACAATTAAAAAGATTATTAAATAAACCAATTCTTTTAGATACAAGGAACATATTCAGTATTGAAAAGTTAATTGAGAATAATTTTAAATTTGATAATGTAGGGCGTGTAAACCATAATGCGCATTGAAAGTACTTCTATTGAAGAGGTAAAAATTATTACTCCTCAACTGCATAGGGATGAAAGAGGTTGTTTTTTTGAATCTTATAAATCCAACTTTAATCATGAAAATGGTTTGCCTTCTAATTTTGTACAAGAAAATGAGGTACAATCAAAAAAAGGAGTGATTAGAGGTCTACACTACCAATTACATAAACCTCAAGGTAAATTAGTTCGTGTCGTAGTCGGTACTATTCTGGATGTTGCAGTGGATATACGTGTTGGTTCTCCAACATTTGGAGAATATGAAATTGTAGAGTTATCTGGAGAGAATAATAAAATTATTTATGTCCCAGAGGGATTTGCACATGGGTATCTGGTCACTTCAACTGAGTCAATTGTAGTATATAAATGTACTAATTATTATGACTCTAGTGATGAGTATGGAATAAGATGGGATGATAAAACCATTGGTATTGAATGGAACTATCCTCAACCTATTATATCATCAAAAGATGAAGGTTTACCTGAATTAATAAATCAAAAATTTTTACCAAAATATTAATATGAAATCAATACTAGTGACTGGAGGATGTGGATTTATTGGCTCGAATTTTATTAGAAATATTGTTGAAAAACATAAATCAATTCAAATCGTCAATCTGGATAAACTCACCTATGCTGGAAACATTTCGAATGTAAATGATTTAGCAAAATCCCAGTATGTATTTATGCAAGGAGATGTTTGCGATTCAGATCTTTTGGAATCATTATTCAGTAAATACAAATTTGATTCAGTTGTCCATTTCGCAGCAGAAAGTCATGTGGACCGATCAATTGATGGTCCCTCAGAATTTATTCAAACAAATGTAGTAGGGACCTTGAACCTATTAGAGAATTCAAGAAAGTTTTATTCTAAATCAAAAAATAAGAATTTCAAGTTCCTTCATGTATCAACAGATGAGGTTTATGGATCACTTGGAAACGAAGGGCAATTTCTTGAGACGACCCCGTATGATCCAAGTTCACCCTATTCTGCCTCGAAAGCAAGTTCAGATCATTTAGTAAGAGCATGGAATCGAACCTACGATCTACCTACTTTGATCACAAATTGTTCAAATAATTATGGGCCATATCAATTTCCTGAAAAATTAATTCCATTAATGATAATCAATTCATTAAATGATTTAAAATTGCCTGTTTATGGAAAAGGCGAAAATATAAGAGATTGGTTATATGTTACTGACCACTGCGATGCAATATGGTGTGTACTTAATGATGGCACCATTGGAGAGACATACAATATTGGTGGTAATAATGAAATTAAGAACCTTAATGTTGTCGAGACGATCTGTGGTATTCTTGATGAATTATTACCAAAAACTAACAAATCATACTCAGAATTAATCACCTTTGTGAAAGATAGACCAGGACACGATTTTCGTTATGCAATTGACTCAAACAAAATAAAGAATGAACTAGGATGGTTACCTAAAGAGTCATTTGAAAGTGGTATGCGTAAAACAATAGAGTGGTACCTAAATAATAAGATATGGTGGAAATCTATTCAAGATAATACATACAGACAGGAGAGATTAGGTGTCGTTGTATGATAAGATATTTCTGGATAGGTGTGATATAAGAATTTATCAAGTGATAAATAGTTAATATCTTCGAGAGATTTTTCCAACCAAAAACGACTAAAGAATCACCCCCTCAATAAGTTATAATTGAATCCAAATTCAAAGGAAATCTTTCTTGAATTTAATCCCTCATTGATCATTGTAAATCCTATGTTTTTAAAATAGACCTGGTTGAAACCAATTAAAAAACTCAGTCCTTTTATACTGGAATTCTTTGATATTCTTATTGCATTTAAAGAACGTGATTGGTGTCCATTACTATATCGCTCATCATATGTATCATTGTAATTACTATCTATGTTCTGATTAGAGATTAAACCACGTTTAATGTATGAATAGTCAAATTCAATGCTACTGTTTTCTAGTGGAATTGAAAAATATATCAATATTTCTTCGGCATGAGGCCCTGCCCAAAAACCTAAAGGTTGACTATGGCTATAATAATTATTGATTGTGTATTTATGTTTATATATGCGCTGATCTGTCCAATTATATTCTATTACCATATTTGATTTTTCAATTATTAAATCATTTTTATTATATCCAATTTGCCATGCGAACCAATTATGATTTTTTGAATTGAATATCCACTCTGGTGTTAATTCATCCATAAAAAACCCAATATAGAGTTTGTGTTTATTATATATGTTATATGATATGTCAAACCCCATTTGGAGATTATCTGTATCACCTAAATAATTTTCAATAGGGTAGTAGGGAGCAAATGGAATCAGATAGTGTATGTCTAGTTCCCTCGTAGCATATATAACTGTTTCATTTACACTCAATTCCAAATTCCTTAAGGGTTTCCATTGAATTCTATGGGAAGAGATATTTCTTGCAATATTTAATGACCTTTGACCAATTTTGTTTTCATAAAGTTCTGCACGACTTGAATCTGCGATTCCACTATGAAGGAAACCGTGGAAAAATGTAAAGGTTAAATTATTCTTTATTTTCCAATCAAATCCGAATTGGGGATAGGAGGGTGCCTTTTTTGAAATATGAATTGCTCTAATTCCTGGACCCCAATGTCTATCAAATATTCCAAAGTTAAATTGGATTGACTTAGATTTTCTGTATGTGAATTTTGCCTTGATGTATTCACTCCAATATCCATCAGCATCTTTTGATTTATCAAGGTAAGGCAAACTTTTTATTGATGAGAATTCATATAAACCATTATTAATGATTCCTAGAAATCCTAGTTGTAAATAATTTGCTTCTACTAAAATGGATTCATTGTTATATGTGATATCTACACCTGCTCCAAAAGTTGTTATAGGTTCATTTTCATATACCCAATCTGAGCCATCTGAAGAAAAGTGGGAGAATAGAATTGGTTTAATCATTAATTCTTCAGAAAATAATAAGGATGCAATTAATGATAGAAAACATAAAGATTTTATGATGGATGTCATTTGCTTCTCGCACCGAGTAAAATATTAGAACTGGCCTTAAAAAAATATTTTATATCAGTCAATATGGGTGATTTCTCCTTTTGTATTAAGTATTTCCTTTCACTATTAACTATCTCATCAAAAGATTCTGGTAGATCAGCGTAATAGGGAGGAATTAATCCTGGCTTGAAATTTATACGTTTTTGTTTTAAGTCATCAGGATATAGACTGAAATAATGTTCACTTAAAGCACGTATGCCAACAAGATTTAAATCTCCTTTAAGCCAATTGTAAATTTGCGGTATCTCATCAAGGAAATACTTTCTAAATATTTTACCCCAAGATGTAATGCGATAATCGCCTTTCATTTTTCCTGATTTATCTAGGTGATATTTTTCATAAATATCACCTTGTATAAATTCACTATATGGATACATGGTTCTTAGTTTATATATATATAAGGGTTCTCCATTGTAGCCTATTCGTTTTAATTTTACAATAGGTCCATAGGATGGGGATTTTTCCTCTGAAACTGTTTTCTTTTTCTTGCAAACAAAATAGAATTGATCTTCAATAGTAGTCTCATTAATTATTTCATATCCGCAAAAAGCAAGTCTACCCAGTAATTCAGATTTTGATAGTACGCGATTTTTTCCTTTTGTAATGATAAAATAAATTTGCTTTGTAATTGTTAGTTTTGGAAATACTCTGTGAAGTAAAAAATAAAATGGTAGGATAATCAAATATAAGAAATGTGGCATTTTTACTCTTAGGTTAAGTGCAAATCTTTCTAAAGGTACGAAGTTCCCAACTAAAAGACCTCCGCTCTCAAGTTTGGAATATGCTGACAATAAATATTCATTGATTCTCCTACAATCATTTAATTTGTGAATGTTTATTAATAACTGTTTAGACTGATCAAATAATAATTCAATATTTTTTGCATGATCTGTGTCTAGTATTATCACCTTTTCTTTTGCAATGTTTTCTGATTTAATAGAATCCCAGATAAATTCAGTTAAGTCATTATTCTGAGTAAATCCAAATGTGTCTATATTATCAGATAGAACTTTCCTATCATAAGATAAACTTTGATGATTGTCAGTTTTGTCTATAGATAGGAACTTCTGTGAATCATTGATCTCAATATTCTTTTTTTCTTTATATCCATTATGATAATAATTCTTTGATTTGCCGAAGAAATACAGGAAAAAAGAAATAATCTCCAATCCGGAATGGATAAATCCTGCTTTATATATTACGGCCACTGATTCTGAATCCAATCGAAGTGCATAATAGAAAAATGTAATAAATAGGATAGTTAAAATTGAGCCTTTCAAATATGGAGCAATCTCATAATAATGATTTATTGAATTGGGTTCTTTATATCTATTAGTGAGTAGAGTTCCTAGACCCCAAGAAGTGATTAAAACCAAAAAATTTTGCTCGTGTAGTGCGCTATAGTAAAAAAATCCTGTGACCATATATGTAATGCAAATATAAATTAAGAGAAGACTTGATAGCCCGGGAATCAGCCATTTAAAATAGAATTTATTTTGAGTATTATATTCAGTCTGATTATCAACATTCAATACTTTAATGCCGGTTGATCTAATCAATATTTTAAATAAAATAGTCATCACAATTGAATAAATGGCCATGATTGATGTGAATGTCACTATGAATAATCTTGATATACTCCATAGATCAGAAAATGATATTGTAATTACAACAAAAAGAAAACTAAGCATTGAAGACCAAAATGTGATCCTTAATGCAAGTG
>Ga0207992_1001356_pt1 | contig 10975 bp, 16 predicted proteins | sample ETN02SmetaG_FD_185788 | JGI IMG/M metagenome (GOLD analysis project Ga0207992, IMG submission 185788) | Marine microbial and viral communities from oxygen minimum zone, Eastern Pacific Ocean - ETNP2014F10-02SV255 (SPAdes) (version 2) | ecosystem: Environmental > Aquatic > Marine > Oceanic ...
GGGTGTAGCAACGGTATCAGTTGTACTTGGACAAGTATATGTTGGTTCTGGATATAGATCATTTGCTGGTGCATTGAATAGAATTTTTGATACTATTGAAGTTGAAGTTGTTGACAAATGACTTTACTTAAATTTGTTGAAAAAGATCCAAAACAAATTATGATGGAGGAAATGATTGAACGACTTAAAACAGAACCAGACAGACAGTGGGCATATATCCAAAGCCAAAACGATGCTAGAAAACGTAACCTTTAAATACAATGCCTAGAACTTTGAAGTCCCTAAAGACACCTTTAAGATATCCTGGCGGAAAGAGTAGAGCACTTAGTAAACTCTTTCAATATATTCCTGATCTAAAAGGTTATACAGAATACAGAGAACCTTTTCTTGGTGGTGGTAGTGTAGCTTTGGAAATCGGTAAGAGATATCCTCACCTAGACATTTGGGTTAATGATCTCTATGAACCACTCTATAACTTCTGGAGAGTATTACAGGACAATGGTAATGAAATTAAGAACATCCTACTCCAACTTAAAGAAAGGCACCCTGACCCCAGTTCGGCAAAACATCTTTTCGATGATGCGAAGAAGTACCTTACCAAGGAACTTTCTGATAGCGAGGACATTCATCGTGCTGTGTCTTTTTATGTTGTCAATAAGTGCAGTTTTTCAGGTCTCACAGAAAGTAGTTCCTTCTCAAAACAAGCAAGTGAATCCAACTTCTCTGTCAATGGGATTGAAAAGTTAACTGGATATCAGGATCTAATTCAATCTTGGACAATTACTAATCTGTCTTATGAACAACTCCTTTGCGACAGCAAGCAAACCTTTATTTATCTCGATCCCCCTTATGAAATCGGATCTAACCTTTACGGTAAACGAGGAAATATGCACAAAGGATTCGACCACGACGCTTTTGCTTTTGCTTGTGATCGCTTTATCTCTCCTCAACTTATATCGTACAACTCGTCCCAGATAATTCGAGACCGCTTCAAGAAGGGGTGGACAGTTGCTGAATTTGCACACACTTACACCATGAGGAGCGTGGGGTGCTATAATACAGATCAGGCATCTCGCAAAGAACTCGTTTTATCTAATTATGAAATGTGAAGTTAAACTATTTAAAGCAGGCACTGTCTTTACAGAAGAAGTAATTGCCCGTGATTACCAAGATGCACGTAAGGTAGCTCTTGCTCGCAATCCTGGTTGTACTGTAGTGGGTGTCACTGCAACATTTAAATGATCTATGAAACAATTTTGGAAGATCTGGAAGTACGCTTTGGGATCATTCAATGATAGTACAACTAAAAAATATGATGATATTATATGCATCATCAGAACTATTATTTTTGCCCAGTTGGTAATTACCAACTTCTTTATTATTGCTGGAAACATAAGACACTGGAACGACAATGTACCAACTGAAAGACTATCTCTATTCAATCAACCAATCCAAGAAAAACATTCTTGATGATGATCGTGATGCTGAGAAAAAGTATCCTTCTTATATTATTAATAGATGCTTGTCTTCTTTCACTGATACTATTCTTTATGTTAATGAATTAAATAAGAATCCCCACCTGCCAAAGAAGTTGCAGTATGACTTTTTGCTAAATAGTGTGAAACCAAGGAAGCGTTTCTCTCCTTGGGCAAAGAAAGATTCTATTGATTATCTTGAGTTAGTAAAAGAGTATTATGGTTATAATGACGATAAAGCTCTACAAGCTCTTAGAATTCTCACCAAGGATCAATTAGATCATATTACAAATGCATTGAGCAAAGGTGGTAAACATGAGCGGTGAAGTTGAAATTCAATGGCGACAAACCGATATGGTTGAGGTTGTCTTGAATGAACCAGATGATTTTCTCAAGGTGAGAGAAACACTAACTAGGATTGGTGTTGCATCACGTAAAGAAAGAAAAATCTATCAGTCCTGTCATATCTTGCATAAGCAAGGAAGATATTTTATTGTACACTTTAAAGAATTATTTGCTCTTGATGGCAAGAATACAAATCTTTCTTTGAATGATGTACAACGTCGTAATAGAATTGTTCAACTCTTAGTTGACTGGGGACTGGTTAATATCTCTGTAGAAAGTAAAGAAAAAATTTCTGATTTAGCTCCTTTGAATCAGATTAAAGTTCTCTCCTTTAAGGAGAAAGGTGAATGGACGCTTGAGTCCAAATATAATATCGGTCGTAAGAAACAGGATGATTAATGTCCTAGACAACGCTGATTGTAAGATAAAAACAAAATATACAAATTTACATAGATGGAAATCATGGGAACCTCAGACACCGTTTGCTCCATCTTTTGATTTGCCTATATGGGTAGAAGATCTTAATCCTTTTTTTATTAAATCATTGATAGAAGATGTAGGGAAAGAAAAAATAGGTTCTTATCTTTCATCTTGGAGAAACTATAATATTTTTAAATGGGACTCACCATCAGTTACATTTTTGAAGTCATCCATAACTAGAGTATACAGTGAATACTTAAATTCTTTAGAGTATGATAAGGAGAGATTGGATGATTTGTGGATTCGAGGTTGGGCAGTAGTTTTAGAACCTGGAGAGGCAGTGCCAGTTCATTGTCACTCTTGGCACCAAAATACATTTATCAGTGGTACCTTAATGTTATCTGATAATAAAACTACTACTGATTTTTTTATACCACACTTAAGTAATTACTATGGTCCATGGAAGTGTGAAAATAAACCAGGAAGAATGGCTATGTTTCCTTCTTGGGTTATGCACAAAGTAGATTCATGTGATTCTCGTAGAGTTTCTATTGGTTTTGATATGTTTAGTTTTCATACTCTTGAATATATTTCAAACAATAGAATTGCTGGAGATGAACAACAAGAATGTATTTTGAAGTCAGTAAAATTGGTATAACCCGTATTCTTTAATTAGTGAAAACCGTTATTAAAACTTTAATGGTTATCGTTAAATAATAATGTGATGCCTAACGGGTCACAGTAAACAGTCGCTTATTAAAGGACAATGGTAAACAATTATGCATGGCAGCAACTTTCCCCATTCTCATTGGGACTCGATGAAACATTCCACAGACTTGAAACTCTTGCAGGAGCAGGAACAAGCTACCCTCCTTACAATGTCATTAATGGACCTAGTGGTAGAACCATATTGGAGGTCGCTCTTGCTGGATTTTCAGAAGGGGATCTAGCTGTAGAGACGGAAAGAAATGTCTTAACAGTAACAGCTAGAAAATCACCAGAAGAGAAAGAAAGAAATTACGCACATAAAGGAATTTCATATAGAACATTCTCACGCAACTGGCAGATGGGAGATGATGTGGAAGTCGAGACTGTAGAATTTAAAGATGGTCTCTTGACAATCACATTGAATAAGGAACTACCTGAAAAACAACAACGTAAAAAACATCTCTAAATAAATCACATCGTCGCCGCGAGGAGCACCTGGTAAAATCCAGGTTGACTCCTCCATTTTTTCGTGCTACAATAAATTTACACGCTTATAGCTATGGCAGTATCTATCGTTACATTAAAGACGGGAGAACGAATCATTACTGAGTTGAAAGAGATCTTTGATGAGGAAGGTGAAGACCGTAAAGGTGTTTGCCTCTTGATGGAAGAACCTTATATCTTAAACCTTGATGATGGCACCCCTCAATATCTAACTGAATCTCATGGTATGGAATACCAAGTTAGGTTCAGTAAATGGAATCCTTACACTCCAGATTGGCAATTTAAAATTCCATATGATTGTGTAATGACAATTAGCACTCCTGAACCAGGATTGCAAAATGCATATGAAAACAAAATTAAAGAAAAGAAAGAAAATGAATCCAAAACTGAAACTATTCAACCAGAGGTATTAAATGACTGAACAAACTGAACAACAAGTGAACGCCCCATTGAGGACGAATCATAATGTTCGTATTGTCACCTTAGCGAACGGAGATCATGTTCTTTGCATCTTCGGTGAAGTTCGTAATGAAGAAGATGAAAATAAAGTTATTGGATATCGTATGTTATATCCATACAAGCTAGCACTTGGTAATGGAAATGAAGATGGAACTATTCCTATTTCATATTCTCGTTGGTGTCCTTTCTCTCCAGTAGAAGAACATCGTCTTGGAGGAGAACATATTATTAGTGTTGTTTTCCCTGACAATAATATTCTTGATAATTTTGCGAGTAGACTTCGCGAAATTGGATTAACCGAAGAACAAATTTTCTATCCTGAGCAACAAAATGGAACTGAAGGCGAACCTAATCAAACTGCAGAATGAGTGGATCGTCACTCAGGTAGAATCAGTTGAGGGTGACACTTTACCAGGTGACCCTGACATATGGTTAGTTCAACCATATGTGGTAGACTGTGAAGGTCAACTAACCCCTTGGGCAACACACTCATCAGAGACTGAGTTTAATGTTCGGTCTTCTGATGTGACTATTGTGACTAATCCTAGCAAGGCAATCCTTGCTCGTTATCTTGAATCTCTTGAATGAAATTTTACACTAGTGTAGAGCAAGCAGGCAACCGTCTGCTTGTACGTGGTTATGAAAATGGCAATCGTTACAACGTGAGGGTTCCTTTCAACCCCACGATGTATTTGCCTAGTAAAAATTATTCAAAGTGGCGTACACTAGAAGGAAATTGTGTAGAACCTCATCAATTTGGTTCTATTAAAGAAGCTAGAGAGTTTATAAAACAATACAAAGAAGTACCTGATTTTGAGATCTATGGAAACAGTAGATTTTTATATCAGTATATTGCAGAACAACATCCAGAAGAAGAACTTAAGTTTGATGCTAGTAAGATCCGTGTTTTCACAATTGACATTGAAACCGCAGCAGAAAACGGTTTCCCTGATATCGAAACAGCAGATCAGGAGATCCTTGCCATTTCAATCAAAGATAGTTTCACTGGTAGGATTGTTGTGTTCGGGGCACGTCCATTCAATAATAAAGACCCCATGGTGGACTACATGCATTTCCGATCAGAAGAAGGCATGTTGGGAGCATTCCTTGAATACTGGCAGGAAAATTATCCTGACGTAATTACAGGTTGGAACGTACAGCTATTCGATATGCCGTACATTCGTAATCGCATTGATCGTATTCTTGGTGAAAAATTTACTAAACTTCTTTCTCCATGGAGACTTGTTTCTACTCGTGAGATTTATATTAAAGGACGTAGACAGTTTGCTGTAGATACACTTGGTATATCCACCTTAGATTATCTTGAGTTGTATAAGAAATTTACTTATACTAACCAAGAAAGCTATAGGTTGGATCATATTTGTAATGTAGAACTGGGTGAGAAGAAACTTGATCACTCTGAATATGATACGTTCAAAGAGTTCTATGAGAACAATTGGCAGAAGTTCATCGAGTACAACATCCATGACGTTAGGTTGGTAGATCAACTTGATGACAAGATGAAATTGATTGAACTAGCATACACCATGGCATATGATGCTAAGGTGAATTATGAAGATGTGTTCAGTCAGGTTCGTATGTGGGATAACTATATTTACGTTGAACTTCTGAAGCGTAATATTGCTATTCCACCTAAGAAGCAAAATGATAAATCTGAAAAGTATGCGGGGGCTTATGTTAAAGAACCGAAACCGGGATTCTATGATTGGGTTGTGTCTTTTGATCTCAACTCTTTGTATCCTCATCTCATTATGCAGTACAATATCAGTCCAGAAACCTTACGGGAGACTAGACATCCCAACGCAAGCGTTGAAGGGATTCTAAACAAAAAGACTGAGATTGATGGTGAGTTTGCAGTCTGTGCAAATGGAGCACAGTATCGTAAAGATAAGCACGGGTTCTTACCACAGATGATGCAGAAGATGTACGACAGTCGTGTTATCTTTAAGAAGAGGATGATCAAGGCGAAGCAGGAGTATGAAAAAACTCCTACTGTTGAACTTATGAAAGAGATTGCCAGATGTAATAACATTCAGATGGCAAAGAAGATATCTCTCAACAGTGCTTATGGTGCTATTGGTAACGAGCACTTCAGATATTATCGTCTCGCTAATGCAGAAGCTATCACTCTATCTGGTCAGGTCTCTATCCGTTGGATTGAGAACAAGATGAATGCATATCTAAATAAACTACTCTCTACTGATGAGGTTGATTATGTCATTGCATCTGACACTGACTCAATCTATCTTAACCTTGGACCTCTTGTTACTAAATTTTTTAGTAGTAAGTCTAGTGATAAAGCAGCAGTTGTTTCCTTACTTGACAAGATCTGCCAAGAGAAACTGGAACCTTTTATTGAGGGTTCATATCAAGAGTTGGCGGACTACGTTTCAGCATATGATCAAAAGATGAGCATGAAGCGAGAGAACATCGCTGACCGTGGTATCTGGACTGCTAAGAAGAGATACATACTTAACGTATGGGACAGTGAAGGTGTTCGATACAAAGAACCCAAGATGAAAATCATGGGTCTTGAAACTGCTAGGTCATCCACACCAGCATATTTTAGGGACAAGTTGTATGCAGCATTTAAGATTATTATCGGCAAGACAAATGATGAACTTATCGATTTTATCAATGTTGTCAGAGCAGAGACCAGAGAACGACCCTATGAGGAAGTCGCATTCCCCAGAGGGTGCAACAACCTTGAGAAATATAGACACAGAACTGAGATCTATAGTAAAGGGACACCCATCCATGTGAGGGGTGCTCTCCTGTATAATCATTATGTGAGGAAGCACAAGGTACAAAATAAACATGCCTTGATACAGGAGGGTGAAAAGATTAAATTTATGTACCTCAAGACACCAAACCCAATCCATGAGAATGCTATTAGCTTCTTTGGTGAGTTGCCGAAAGAGTTTGGTATTGAAAAATATGTGGATTACCAAACACAATTCGAGAAGAGTTTCTTGGAACCTTTGAAGAACGTGCTACAATGTATTGGATGGAAGCATGAGAAAACCATCAGCATTGGGAGTTTCTTTGAATGAACAAGAAAGTTTTTGTAGTCACATGGACTAATCATGTGGTTGGACAAATTGATTCTCATGACATTAAATGCTTTGAGGATCATGATACTGCTCTTGGGTTTGCTAAACTCATGAGTAAGGATTATAATTATGTAAACTTTTATGAGGATGAAGCTAAATGGGATTCTTAGATTCTGTAATTAAGGATAGTGGAAATGAATTTGCAAGTATTGTTAGTGATGGTGTCGCAGCAGGTGATGTTACCTCGTTTGTTGATACTGGGTCATACATTTTTAATGCTGTCGTTAGCGGTTCTTTGTTTGGGGGTATTCCTTCCAATAAGGTTACAGCCCTCGCTGGTGAAAGCAGCACTGGAAAAACTTTTTTTGCCCTTAGTGTTGTCCGTAGTTTTCTTAGTAATAACCCTACTGGTGGGGTCATTTATTTTGAGTCTGAGTCTGCTTTAAGTAAGGACATGATTGAGAGTAGAGGGATTGATTCTTCACGTATGGTAATCTTTCCTGTAGCTACTATCGAAGAGTTCAGGACACAGGCATGTAGAATTGTTGACAAGTATATGAAGGAACCAACGGAGGAGCGTCAACCATTGATGTTCGTTCTTGATTCTCTTGGTATGCTTAGTACATTAAAAGAGATGGAAGATGTTGCTAACGATAAACAAGTTAGAGACATGACCAAATCACAATTGATTAAAGGTGCGTTCAGGGTATTGACATTGAAGTTAGGACAGGCAGGTATTCCCATGCTTGTGACCAACCACACATACGATGTGATTGGTTCTTATATTCCTACAAAGGAAATGGGAGGTGGTACAGGTCTTAAGTATGCAGCATCTACTATCATCTATCTTGGTAAAAAGAAAGAGAAAGATGGTACTGAATTGGTAGGTAACATTATCAAGTGCGAAGCAAAAAAATCACGATTATCTAAGGAGGGTAGTAAAGTTGAAACTAGATTATTTTTTGACGAACGTGGACTTGACAAATATTATGGACTCTTGGAGCTTGGTGAAAAGTACGGAGTATTTAAGAGGGTGGGAAACCGTATCGCCATTGGTGGTAGTAATGTTTACCCTAAGTCTATACTCAGTGATCCTGAGAAATACTTCACAGACGAAGTGATGGCAAAACTAGAAGAGGCAGCTAAGCAAGAGTTCACTTATGGCAATTGACAAGCTGTCTATAGGGGGTTGCACGACCCTCTTTTTCATTGTATAGTGTGTCTATCAACCATCGAGGATTACCCATGGATCTCACAACGTTCAAGCAAAAATATGATGAGATCAAAGAACGTGGTTACATCAAATCACATCGTGATGGTGATACTGGTGTAGGTCACACCTTCGAGCAAGAATTGGGACTGGAAGAGAATAACATTGCAGGACCAGATATTGATGGCAATGAGTTAAAGACAGCACGGAGAGGTAAAGGAGGGAGACAAACTCTTCTTAATAAAGAGGGTGAGTGGGTAGTATCTCAACGAGATTATATTAAAACCTATGGTTTCCAACACACAAAATATCGTGATGAGAAGTCAGCACAATTCACAATCACTCTGAAACCTAATAAGCATGGTCTCTATATTAAAACTACTGATGACTATGTTGCAGTAATGCATGATGATACTGTCATCGTTAAATGGTCATGGGATCTAGTTATTACTGAGTTTGCTAACAAGTTTCCTGCATGTATTAAGGTGATTGCTGACGTTAAAAAACGTGATGGTGTAGAATACTTCCATTACAATGAAGCAACTCGTTATATTAATGTAGATCCAAATCGTGTCTGCACTGCTATTGAAAATGGTGACGTAATTATTGAAACTCGTATGTATTCATTTGGGATCTTGAAGAGTGGTAAAGTAGGTGTTCGTAACCGTGGCACTGCATTTCGTATTAATCATGATAAAATGGAAAAACTATTTGATAAGGAGATCATCAATTGAAGGATACTATTCTCTACGGTGACTGTCGCGAAACTCTTAGAGAGTTTGATAGTAAAGCTAGAATGTGTGTTACCTCACCACCTTACTATGGTCTACGTAACTATGGTGGTGAAGAAGATCAGATTGGTCTGGAACAAACACCAGAAGAATATGTTGACAATCTTGTGAAGGTTTTTCGTGAGGTAAGAAATTGTCTTACTGATGATGGAACATGCTGGGTTAATCTTGGTGATAGTTATTACAACTATAGACCAGGTAAAGGTCAAGCTATTCATAAACAATCAGTATCTAAAACTAACCAAGATTTACCTAGCACATGTGCCAGACGAGGTAACAAACTAGAAGGTCTTAAAGAAAAAGATCTTATTGGTATTCCTTGGATGTTTGCTTTTGCTATGAGAGCAGACGGATGGTATCTAAGACAAGATATTATTTGGAATAAACCTAATCCCATGCCCGAAAGCGTGAAGGATAGATGTACTAAGTCCCATGAGTATATGTTCTTATTAAGCAAAAGTCAAAATTATTATTTTGATGTTGAATCTATTAAGGAACCAACTGTAGACAACAAAAGTTTGAAAAGAAAAAAAAGTGTATGGAACGTAAAAACTAAACCATATAAGGGAGCACACTTTGCAGTGTATCCACCAGACCTTATTGAACCTTGTATAAAGGCAGGTAGTGAGGAGGGTGACATAGTATTAGATCCTTTCATGGGATCTGGCACAACTGCTTTGGTAGCTAAATCCTTACAAAGACACTATATTGGTTGCGAACTCCATGAAGAGTATGGTAAACTGATACAGAAGAGGTTAAGTGAAAAATCCTTTGCGAGATTAAAATTAGATGACTGAGCGTATTGAAGAATGTATCTTAAGAAATCTCCTACATAACGAGGAGTATTATCGAAAGGTAGTTCCATTTCTTAAAGCAGAATACTTTGAGAACTACCATGAGAAGATCATCTTTGAAGAGATTGCTGATTTCGCTTCCAAGTATGATAAAGTTCCTACCAAAGAAGTCCTTACGATCAATCTCCAAAATCGTAATGATCTTACTGACGAGTCGTTCAAAGATTCGGTACAGACAGTATCCTCCTTATCAGACGAGTGGGTCGATTACGAATGGTTACTCGACGCCACAGAAAAGTGGTGTCAAGATAGAGCAATCTATCTCGCCCTTATGTCCTCGATCAAGATTGCAGATGGAGGCGATAAGAAGCTTTCGCGAGATGCGATACCCTCCATTCTTCAAGAAGCCTTGGCGGTTTCTTTTGATGAACACATTGGTCACGATTACATTGAACAAGCAACAGACAGATATGAATTCTACCATCGGAAAGAGGAAAAGGTTCCCTTTGATCTGGAAAAGTTTAACTTCATTACGAAAGGTGGGTTATCTAATAAGACTCTCAATGTCGCTCTTGCTGGTACAGGTGTCGGGAAGTCTCTATTCATGTGCCACTGCGCTGGTGCCGCATTGTCACAGGGGTATGACGTTCTCTACATTACATGTGAAATGGCAGAGGAAAAGATTGCTGAACGAATTGACGCAAATCTTTTAAACGTTGCTGTAAAAGATATTACAGAGCTACCTGAAGTTCTTTTTACTAGTAAGGTACAAGAGATCGCTAGAAAAACTCAGGGTAAATTAATTATTAAAGAGTACCCTACAGCATCTGCACATGCAGGTCATTTTAAGGCACTCTTAAGTGACCTCAGGTTGAAAAAAGATTTTAAACCTGATATAATATTCATAGACTATTTAAATATATGTGCAAGCGTGAGGTACAAAGGTGCCGTTGTTAACTCGTATACCTATGTTAAGGCGATTGCTGAGGAGCTTCGGGGTCTTGCTGTGGAAGTTGGGGTACCTATTGTTAGTGCTACTCAGACCACTCGTAGTGGTTTTGGCAATAGCGATCCAGATCTTACCGATACTTCTGAGTCTTTTGGTCTTCCTGCCACTGCTGATTTTATGTTTGCCCTTATCTCTACTGAGGAGTTGGAACAACAAGGTCGCATCATGGTCAAACAACTTAAAAAC
>Ga0207992_1001359_pt1 | contig 10966 bp, 13 predicted proteins | sample ETN02SmetaG_FD_185788 | JGI IMG/M metagenome (GOLD analysis project Ga0207992, IMG submission 185788) | Marine microbial and viral communities from oxygen minimum zone, Eastern Pacific Ocean - ETNP2014F10-02SV255 (SPAdes) (version 2) | ecosystem: Environmental > Aquatic > Marine > Oceanic ...
GTTGAACTAAGAGGATTTGGTACATTTGGTGTAAAACATCGAATGCCCAAAAAAGCTAGGAATCCTGGTACGGGTGATGCAATATATCTGCCTGAAAGATTTGTTCCTACGTTCAAACCAAGTAAGATTATGCGATCTCGCGTAAATGAGCTAATTAAAAAATAATAGAGGAAACTATGCCCTGCGGTAAAAAAAGAAAAAAGCGAAAAATGAATACGCACAAACGAAAAAAGCGATTACGTGCGAACCGACATAAAAAGAAAAACGTATAATAAATAAGGCTATTCTCTAGTTAATTTTATCCATATTCTATCGGTCTGGGGGTTCCCAAAATGGTGACTAAATCACACTATACAGTATCAGAGCTCATTTCTAAGACTCGACAGATTTTAGAGTTATCATTTAAAAATATATGGGTGGATGGTGAAACCTCTAATGTCCACTACCACTCTTCAGGTCATATTTATTTTACCTTGAAAGACAGTTCGTCTGAGATTAGGTGCGCTATGTTTCAACATTCAAACAAGTTCCTCCGATTTCAATTGAAAGATGGAATGCGTATTATGGTTTATGGTGCATTATCAGTATTCGAATTGAAAGGACAAATGCAGTTTGTTGTAGAAAAATTACAAGTTTCTGGTATTGGAGCATTATACCAGGCTTTTGAAGAGCTAAAAAATAAACTGGAAGATGAGGGGCTTTTTTCATTAGAGCATAAAACGCCTCTTAATTCAATGCCAACATCAGTTGGTATTATAACCTCAGGCGAAGGGGCTGCATTACGAGATATTATTCATGTCTTAAAAAGGAGAGCACCATTTGTAAATATTATAGTTCGTCCAGCACGGGTTCAAGGGCCAGGTGCCGCCGAAGATATTTCTAATGGGATAATGGAATTATCAAATAATAACAATGTTGATACAATAATCATAGGCAGAGGTGGTGGATCAATTGAGGATTTATGGGCGTTTAATGAAGAAGTCTTAGCAAGAACAATATTTAACTGTAAGACTCCTATAATATCGGCTGTTGGACACGAGACTGATTATACAATAGCAGACTTTGTCGCAGATGCGAGAGCGGCGACACCCTCTGTCGCAGCAGAAATAATATGTATAAGCAAAGACGAAATACTTCAAAGATTTGCAAGTTTAAATAATAAGATGATTAGTGCAGTTGTTAATATGATAAAATCTGAATATTTAAAAGTAGAAAATGCTAGTGATAGACTTAATATGTTACAGCCTCTAAATAAAATTGCATTTAATAAAAAATGGCTTAATCATTCTTATAATACAATCACAAAATTAATTATTGAAAAATTGGAGAGTGGAGATGACCGATTAATTGGCTATGAGAAGCACCTTAATAGCTTAGGCCCAAAACAAGTATTAGACAGAGGTTATTCTCTAGCAATTACTAAAAATACAAATAAAATAATTCATTCATCTAAAACGTTGTTAGAGGGTGATAGATTTTATCTAAAAACTGGTGATGGCTCATTAGAAGCGGAAAAAATATCAGAAATAAAATTATAAATTGTTAGATTAGAAAATGAATAAAAATAAATCAGTAGATTCATACGAAAAAATTTTTGAAGAGCTAGAAAAAATTGTTCAAAAAATGGATTCTGGAAATATTTCTTTAGAAAAAAATTTGGATTTTTTTGAAAAGGGGATGAAACTAATTAAAGAAGGTAAGGAGAAATTAGATCAAGCAGAGGCAAGGGTAAAAACGCTTATAGATGAGTCAGATAGTGAATTTGATAGTGAAGATCTAGTATGAGCCTACCAAAAACTTTTGGTGTTTGGGGCAATATTGAAAAAGATGCTTTTTGGAATATCATTCCAGAAATTATCATATGGGCTGATAGCAAAAACATTGAATTATTTTTAACTGAAAAAATATTATCAGACACTAGAGCGAAAAAATTTAATCAACCGATAATTGATTCAAAAAATAAGATCTCAGAATTGGATTTTATGCTGGTTCTTGGTGGCGACGGCACATTTCTTAGTTGTGCTCGAGCGGTTGAACATAGGCCCACACCAATTCTTGGTATTCACCTAGGTGATCTTGGATTTTTAGCGAAGGTAAATCTAGAAAATATTTTTCAACGTTTAGATCAAGTTGCAGAAGGAAAATTTTCAGTAGAAAAAAGATCTATGGTCAAGGCATCAATATTAAAGAATGGTTCTAGCCTAACCCAATATGGCCTTAATGATTTTGTGGTAAGTAATGGTGAGTCACATCGCATGCTGATCGCAGAGGTTTATGTTGATGATAATCGAGTCTCAGAGTACAAAGCCGATGGGCTGATTATTGCCACGCCTACAGGCTCTACTGCTTATTCATTATCCTCTGGAGGGCCAATTATTTCTCCAGATGTAGATAGTTTTGTAATTACCCCAATCTCTGCACACACACTTAATTCTAGACCTTTAGTAGTATCAGCCAAGTCTACTATAAAAATTAATTTTTCATCTTATAATCAGAATATTACGTTTATTACGGATGGGCAATTGCATGAACCTCTCAGCACTGATGATACTGTTTTGATCACAAACTCAGATTTTGAAATTGGATTAATTGACTTTCCGGATAGTGATTATTTTCAAACTCTTAGAACTAAAATGGGCTGGGGAACTAGAGGAAATTCTTATTAATAAGAATTTTTTGAAAAAATATTTTTTATTACATAGCCAGCAATGTCAGGATTCTCTTTAAGTCTCCTTAGCGAGTATTCATACCACTCAGATCCAAAAGGTACATATACTCTAACTTTATATCCGCTATGAACTAGCTCTTCCAGTCTTCCGTTCATAGGTACGCCATACAATACCTGAAATTCAAATTGATTATTACTTAATTTTTGATTTTTTATTATTTCTATAATTCTATCAATCAAATACTGATCATGAGTAGCATAACAAGCATACGCTTTTTTTTGTATCATTGTCTCTACTAGACTGAGATAGTTATTTCTAATTTCATCTGGATCATGGTATGCGATATTTGAGGTTTCTTTGTAGATACCTTTGCATATTCGGGCATTAAAACCAGGTCTCGCTAGATGCTCTATATCTTCAATGCTTCTTTTTAGATAAGCCTGAAAGACAACGCCAACCTCTGGATATTGATTTTTACAATAATGATATATCCTGAATGTGTTATCAGTGTGAGCTGAACTTTCCATATCAAGACGAAGAAAATTTGAACTTTCTTTTGCCTTATTAATTATTATTTCAAAATTTTTTATAGCGGTATCAAACGAAAGATCAAGTCCAAGGTGTGTTGGTTTTATTGACAGGTTGCAGTCAAGAGACATTTGATTGATTTTTTCGTATAGTTCACAATAGTCAGCTGTGATTGCATGTGAAGTATCAGTGTCTAATATGTGTTCACCTAGGATATCAATCGTAGCTGAGAAACCTTTATTATTTATACTTTTTACATGTCCGAGTGCTATTTCTATTGTTTCTCCGGCAACATAAGGGCTTGAAAAAAATCTTACAAACCATTTGGGGAGCAAGGGAATTGTTGATGCCATTAGATTATTAATCATATATTTAATAAATTATTTTTATAATACAAAAAATTTAACCTCATATCATATTATGATTAATAATAATGTGAGTATTTATTTCCTAAGTTTAGATTGACTAAGGAAAACACAATCTTCTAAATTCTACGCTCACATAGGCAACTTTATTTATAAATGTATAGAGATTTTGGAACCGTTTTTTTTGCTGTAATGCTTGGCATCGTCATGGTCGCAATACCGCTTGTGATTAGCTGGCTGGTTGCACCATCAAATAAGACAAAGGATAAGCTGGACACATACGAATGTGGTGAAGAGGCAGAGGGCTCAGCATGGCTGCAGTTTAATATCAGATTTTATATTATCGCCTTAATATTTCTAATATTTGATGTTGAGGTTGTTTTCTTATTTCCCTGGGCAGTAGTATTTAAAGAGATGGGCTTGCTCGCGCTAATTGAAATGGGAATTTTTTTACTTATTCTTATTGCCGGACTGGCTTATGTATGGGTCAAGTCAGATCTAGACTGGGTAAAGCGTAAAGTAAAATATGCAGGCGGCCGTTACAAAAACATAGCGGCTACTACTAAGGATTAAATGGGTTTACTAGAAAATAAATTTACTGATAACATAATAGTTGAAAAACTAGACAAGTTGCTCAGTTGGTCTAGGTCTACCTCGCCTTGGTTTTTTCAGTTTGGTACTGCGTGTTGCGCTATTGAAATGATGGCAGCCGCTGCGAGCAGACATGATCTTATGAGGATTGGTATTATACCGCGTTCATCACCAAGGCAGGCCGATGTGATGATTGTTGCTGGTACTGTTACAATGAAAATGGCGCTCCGCGTAAAAAAACTTTATGAGCAAATGGCGGATCCAAAATATGTTGTTGCTATGGGTTCATGTGCTACAAGCGGAGGCCCCTATTGGCAGCATGGTTACCACGTATTAAAAGGGGTCGACATTGTTATTCCTGTTGATGTGTATGTACCGGGATGTCCACCAAGGCCAGAGGCATTGATAGAGGGTTTGCTGAAACTTCAAGAACAGATCTTAGAAGAAAGGCCTCTGACTAGGAAAATAGGTTGAGCGAAGATAAAGAAAAAATAATTTCTGAGGCGGTTGAGAAAGCTCTTCAAGGAGATATGGATGCGATCAATAATATTGAAGATCGTGTAACCAGGTCAAAGGCAAAGGCCGCGTTGGTAAAGGCAAAACGTACTAACGTGGTCGCTGATAAAGACTCTACAAAAGAGAATAATACTAGTAAATCTAAGGTTGAAGAAAAAATAAACTTCAACCAGGCTCTATGCCAAAAAATATCTGAAAAATTTCCAGATTCTATTGATGCTGATCAAAATAACGATTGGATACAATTAAGGCCTGAAAATTGGCTTAAGATTGCTAAATGGCTTAAGTCTGATGAAAAGCTATCTTTTGATTCTCTACAGTGTAACACGGGTATGGATCTGGGTGAAGGAGTATTGGAATCACGTTATAATTTGCACTCGATGAAGCATCTTCATAAGGCAGAAATTAGAATAATAGTATCTGTTGAAAAACCTGATATTCCATCTGTCGAACAAGTATGGAGAGTTGCTGACTGGTTTGAGAGAGAAACCTACGACATGTTTGGAATAAATTTTATTGGCCATAGAGACCTAAGGCGTATTCTTCTTCCTGATGATTGGGAAGGCTGGCCCTTGCGAAAGGACTATCAAGAGCAAGAGACTTATCACGGTATTGTAGTCCCGAAAGTAAAAGAAGGATGGGAGTAGTACACGGACAGGAAATGGTTCTAAATATAGGACCACAACACCCTGCTACTCATGGGGTTCTTCGTCTGCAGGTAAAAACAGATGGTGAGATAATATCAGAGATAACTCCGTATATGGGTTATTTACATCGATGCTTTGAAAAACACTGTGAGAATGTAACCTATGAGCAAGTTATCCCGTTTACAGACCGGTGTGACTATCTAGCATCGATGACGATGAACTTTGGTTATGTCGTGGCGATGGAACAGCTGATGGAGATTAAGGTCAACGATAAAGTAGAATATATCAGAGTTATTATGGCTGAGTTGCAGCGTATCGCAAGCCACTTACTTGGTATAGGCGCTTTTGGATTAGACTTGGGAGCTTTTACACCCTTTTTACATATGCTAAGAGATAGAGAAAGAATTTTAGATATATTTGAGATGACGTGCGGGGCAAGATTGCTTTACAACTATATGTGGGTTGGGGGTTTGAGCCATGATCTGCCAACAGGCTTTGTAGAGGCAACACTAAATTTTCTTGATTATTTTGAGCCAAAAGTAGATGAATTTGAAAATTTATTAGGACACAATAAAATTTTTGTTGAGAGAACAGCCGATATAGGCATAATGCCCGCGGACGTAGCAATAAGCTACGGCGTAACTGGGCCAAATCTTCGAGGTTCAGGTGTTAAATGGGACTTGAGGAAAGATGATCAGTATTCTATATATGATCGTTTTGATTTCAATGTACCTGTTGGTAAAGGTTTGAAAGGTACCGTGGGTGATTGCTGGGACAGATTCTATGTAAGAATTCATGAAATAAGAGAGAGTATAAAAATTGTAAGGCAGGCGATTGATCAATTGCCAAAGGAGGGTGATGTTCACCAGGCAATGCCAAAAAAAATAAGGCCTCCGAAAGGGTCAATCTATCGAAGGACTGAGTCACCAAGAGGTGACCTCGGGTATTATATTGAAAGTGACGGAAGTGATACCCCATACAGAGTTAAAATGCGTTCTCCTGCGTTTACAGCTCTTTCCGTGCTCAATGAGATTGGAGCTGGCTGGCTCATGTCTGATGTTCTAGGTATTCTTGGAAGCCTAGATATTGTCCTTGGAGAAATTGACCGATGACTGTTGATTTTTTATTTGATTTTTTAAGCGAGTTGTTGGCAGGCCTTGTAGGCTCAGGTCCGGTTTTAATTATTTCTATGCTTATTCCATGCTTAATACTATTTGGATTTATTACTATCTATGCCTTGATTGTAATCTATGCAGAGCTAAAAGTTTCATCATTCATCCAAGATAAAGTGGGACCAATGGGGCAGGGAGTTGGTCTACACGCTGGTAAATGGGGCTTGCTTCAGCCGATAGCTGACGCGCTCAAGCTTTTATTAAAAGAGGATATTATCCCGTCCAGTGCGGATAGGCCTTTATTTATTTTAGCTCCTTTTATGATTTTCATTGGTGCGTTTATAAGCTTTGTCGCACTACCGTTTGGTGAGTCAATTATAGTAGCTGACTTGAATATTGGTCTTTTCTATATACTCGGTGTTGGCTCAATTGCCGTTCTTTCTTTGATCTTGGCAGGCTGGTCATCAAACAATAAATGGTCTCTATATGGTGGTATGAGATCTGCAGCGCAGATTATTAGCTATGAGATACCAGCAGGTCTTTCTTTGATTGTAGTGATAATGCTTGCTGGCACATTAAACATGCAAGATATAATCAGGTATCAGGCGGGAGGCATGTTCAGTTGGATTTTGTTTGATAATCCTTTTGTTCCCATTGCCTTTGTCGTTTACTTTATTAGTGCAATTGCTGAGACGAATAGGACTCCGTTTGATCTTCCAGAGTCAGAGTCGGAGCTAGTTGCGGGTTTTGCAACAGAATACTCAGGCATGCGTTATGCTTTTTTCTTTCTCAGTGAGTATGCAAATATGTTTGTTGTTAGTGCGGTTGCAGCAGCATGCTTTCTTGGGGGTTGGCACAGCCCAGTTTCTGGATTTATGGACTCACCATCTTGGGGAGTATTCTGGATGATAAGTAAAACATTTTTCTTGATTTTTATTATGATCTGGCTCCGTTGGACACTGCCAAGACTAAGGGTTGACCAGTTGATGAATGTTTGCTGGAAAGTATTCTTACCAGTAGCTCTGATTAATATTTTTGGTGTGGCCATATGGACCGTAATATTTAACCAATAAGCTAATAATTATGAAAAGATATTTTGCTGATATATTTGAGAGTATAAGCTCTATTCTAGCAGGAATGAGAATCACACTTGTACATCTATTTCGAGCAAGAAATGATAATGTTACGCTCCAATATCCCGAAGAAAAATGGCCAAGGCCTGAGAGAAATATCGGGTTCGATCATAATAATTATAATGTTATTCGTTCCAGGCTTCATGTTGACATGGATGACTGTATAGGTTGCTTAAAATGTGAACGGGCTTGTCCTGTTGACTGTATCAAAATTGTAACAGAAAAAGCACCCACAAGAGGTGAAGATATAAAGGAAATAAAACACAAAGGGATAACGGCCAATGGAACAAGGAAGGCACTGGTTGTTACTAGGTTTGATATTGACATGTCTGAATGTTGCTACTGTAACCTTTGTACCTATCCGTGTCCAGAGGAGTGCATATACATGACTGGTGGACCTAATGCTAAAAAACACCCAATTGACTATGAGTTTTCTGAGCCAGATCGTAGTGATCTTATTTACAGGTTTGCAAAAAAAGGCACTAAAGATGGGCTAGAAAAAATAAATGCAGAAAAAGAGGCTGGAGCTTAGTTAGATGGCGGAACTTGTTTTTTGGTTTGTTGCGGCGGTTACTATTATCTCTGCTGGGTTTGTTGTTTTAAACAACCAGCTCATTTATTCTGCGGTCGCTCTTTTGTTTACCCTGTTTGGTGTGGCTGGTATTTATGTGTTTTTATGGGCTGATTTTATTGCTGGTATTCAGATTTTAGTCTATGTTGGTGGAATTTTAGTTTTGGTTATATTTGGGATTATGTTAACAAATAAGATTAAATCAGTTCGGATATCTCATAAAAGTATGCAACAGGGTGTTGCTGGTGCGGTCGCACTATGGCTTTTTGTTTTTTTGAGTTTTGCACTATCAAAAGCACCGTGGGCTATTAATGAGGCTGTAGAGCCAAGCGGGACGGTACGTGATATAGGAATACTTCTGCTAACAGATTATCTTCTTCCTTTTGAGATTATTTCCTTGTTATTGCTTGGCGCTCTTATTGGCGCTGCTGTTCTTTCAAGAGGAGATGCTTAATGCACAGCCTTGATTCTTATCTTTTTATCTCTGCTATGCTTTTCTGTCTTGGGGTCTTTGGGGTAATGACAAGGCGTAATGCGATTGCTGTTTTAATGGGCGTGGAGCTAATACTGAATGCTGCAAATATTAATTTTGTAGCATTTTCAAAATTTAACGGTATGAATCTAGATGGTCATATTTTTGGATTATTTGTAATTGTATTGGCCGCCGCGGAGGCTGCAGTTGCCTTAGCTATAATAATTAATATATATAATAATTTGAACTCAATTAATGTAGATGATGCTGCGGAGCTGAGACAGTAATGGATAATATGATAATCACATTGGCGCTGTTAATTCTGTTTTTACCGCTTGTTTCATTTATTATTTTAATATTCTTTGGTAAAAAATTACCAAGACAAGGTGACTGGGTAGCTGTAGGATCTATTGTTTCTACTTTTTTCTTTGCACTATACCTGTTTATTCAAATGATCCTGGAGTATGATCCTGGATTTAATCATGGGGCTAGTTTTTCATGGATTGACCTAGATGCGTTTAAGATTGATCTAGGTATTCTTGTTGATAATCTTACGGTTGTAATGCTTCTGATTGTTACATTGGTCTCAAGCTGCACTCATATATTTTCTTTAAAATATATGGAAGGTGATATTCGCTACAACAGGTATTTTGCATACCTAGGACTGTTTACTTTTTCAATGAACGGAATCGTTCTGGCTGACAATCTAATTTCCATGTATATGTCTTGGGAGCTTGTTGGTGTAAGCTCATACTTGCTCATTGGGCACTGGTTCGAAAAGGATAGTGCCGCAGATGCTAGCAAGAAAGCATTTTTAACAAATAGAGTTGGTGACATAGGATTTTTCATTGGCATAATGCTATTATATACTGCCGTGGGATCCTTTGCGTTTGGTCCAATATTTGACTCTATCGCTGGTGGGGATACAATTACCGGACTAACCCTAACTTTAGCTGGTCTAGGAATATTTATGGGTGCCGTAGGTAAATCATCACAGTTTCCACTGCATATATGGCTTCCTGATGCTATGGAAGGGCCTACGCCTGTTTCTGCCTTAATGCACGCTGCCACCATGGTTGCAGCGGGCGTGTATATGTCGGTAAGGCTTTTTCCAATTTTTACTCCAGATGCTTTGCTTGTCATTGCCTATACTGGTGGCATTACCGCTATCCTGGCCGCTTTAATCGCTATTACCCAAAATGACATAAAAAAAGTTCTTGCATACTCAACCGTAAGCCAGCTCGGTTACATGATTTTAGCTGTTGGAACTGGAGTTTATACGGCCGCATTTTTTCATCTTCTTACTCATGCTATGTTTAAGGCAAATTTGTTTTACTGTAGCGGTTCAGTGATTCACTCTATGCATCATGCGCTGCATAAGGTGCATGATGAGAAGACAGACCCTCAGGATATGAGAAATATGGGGGGTTTTAAAGAGAAGATGCCAGTTACCTATTGGTCTATGTTAATAAGCACGCTCGCGATTGCAGGGGTACCTCTATTTTCAGGATTTTTATCTAAGGATGCTATCTTAGCAGGAACTCTTGCGTTTGCCCAGCATCATCCAGAACATTTTCTGTTGCCGCTTTTTGGATTTGGCGCTGCAGCAATAACAGCTTTTTATATGTTTCGTTTAATTTTTATGACATTTCATGGTAAGCCTAACATGAAAGATATATTTAAAGATATACATGAGTCTCCAAAAGAGATGACTGGTCCGATTGTACTTTTAGGAATGCTTAGTTTTTTTATTTTTTATACCCTTCCTTATTTTAATCCAATATCAGATCATGGCTGGTTTACAGACTTAGTTGTACCGAAAACCTCTGCTGTACCAGGGAGCATGACCGCAAATGAGATAGCAGAACACGCACACCATGCTCACTATCTGGCTATGGGACTATCAATAGGGGCAGCTGCGATTGGTATTTTATTAGCCGCTCTTATGTATGTTAAAAATGTTATATCCCCTAAAAATCTTTCAGATAGATTTGGGTTTTTATATGATTGGAGCCTGAACAAATTTTACTTTGATGAGAACTATAACAGGTTTTTATATCAGCCATTCTTAAAACTATCAGAGACTGTCTCATGGCTAGACTGGGAGTTCTATGACAAATTCTTTATTAATGGATTTGGTCGTGTTACCAATCTATTAAGTAAGCTATCCGGGAAATTTGATTATGATGGGATTGACCAAGGCCTTGTTGATGGTTTAGGAAGAATATCTGGCGTTGCCGGAGAAAACTTAAGAAAGATACAGACCGGACGATTACAAAACTATTTGCTTTATGTCGTCGCCGGTATTTTAGTCATTATTATTATTCAGGCATTTTAACTAATAGAGTTTAAAGAGATATAG
>Ga0207992_1001362_pt1 | contig 10961 bp, 9 predicted proteins | sample ETN02SmetaG_FD_185788 | JGI IMG/M metagenome (GOLD analysis project Ga0207992, IMG submission 185788) | Marine microbial and viral communities from oxygen minimum zone, Eastern Pacific Ocean - ETNP2014F10-02SV255 (SPAdes) (version 2) | ecosystem: Environmental > Aquatic > Marine > Oceanic ...
TGACTAACTTTTTAGGATAAGGATCAACTATGCCAGGGACCCAATCACCTATTGATAGATCTTCTATCAGCTTTATTACCCTCCAAAAAGCACTTTCAGATGCATTTGGATCTGCACCTCGTTCAAATCGTTTAGATGCATCTGTGGACATTCCTAATGACTTTGCTCCTTTTCTAATTGTTGGAGCATCAAAATAAGCACTTTCTATCAATATAGTTTTTGTTTGTTTGGATACAGCGCTATCTAAACCTCCCATTATTCCTGCAAGAGCCAATGGGGATTTGCCGTTTGTAATTAATAATTCATTTGGAGATACATTTCTTTTAATTTCGTCTAATGTTGTTAGGGACTCTCCTTTTTTACCCCTTCTTATAAGTATTTGTTTAGAATTTAACTTGTCGTAGTCAAATATGTGGGTTGGTTGACCTAATTCCATCATAACAAAGTTTGATATATCAACTAAGTTATTTATGCTTCTTTGGCCTATAGATTCTAACCGATTAACAAGCCAATCTGGAGAAGGACCAACTTTCACATTTTTAACTATACCCGCTATATAACGCGGACAATCATCAGGATCCTCAAATTTGATCGAAATATATTTTTCAGCTTCATTATTTTTATAAAGTATAGGATCAGTATCAAGAGGTTTTAGGGTTTTATTGAATTTTGCAGACAAATCTCTAGATACCCCTAAGTGTGAAAAACAATCAGGTCGATTAGGTGTTATATCTAGCTCTAAAGTATTATTTAATGATTTAACATAATTGTTAAAATTTGATCCTACTTTAGCTTTTTGATTTAAAATCATAATTCCATCATGTTCATCAGAGATTTTTAATTCTCTCTCGGAACATATCATTCCTTCACTTACCTCACCTCTTATTATTACCTTAGATATTGTAATATCTCCAGGTAATGTTGTACCAACGGGTGCAAAGGCTATTTTTTGGCCTATATCTACATTTGGAGCTCCACAAACCACGGATAAAGTTTTTTTACCATTAAAAACTTTACATAAGGTTAATCTATCTGCATTTGGGTGTTTAGTGCATTCTTTAACTTCACCAACTATTAAACCATCAATATTTGAATAATTTGTTCCGTATTCAGCTTCTAACCCTAGCATAGTAAGAATATCTGCAACTTTTTGGCTAGATATATTTATATCAACAAATTCTTTTAACCAGTCAATTGAAATTTTCATCAGAATTGTTCCAAAAATCTCATATCGCCTTGGTATAGAAGCCTAATATCATCAATTTCATATTTTAGCATACAAATACGCTCAATTCCCATACCAAATGCGAAACCCTTCCAAATATCTGGATCTATATTAACAGATTTAAATACTTCTGGATCGACCATACCAGAACCCAATATCTCAAGCCATTGCCCTCTTTTTTCACTCCAAATGTCAACTTCTGCACTTGGTTCAGTAAATGGAAAAAAGCTAGGCCTAAATCTCATTTTTGTCTTTTCTCCAAACATGCGTTTAACGAAGAATTCGAGAATACCCTTGTGATCTGCAAAAGATACGTTTTTATCAACATAAATACCCTCAACCTGATGAAAGAGACAATAGCTCTTAAAACTTATTGCTTCATTTCTATAAACGCGACCTGGAACTATATATCTAAGAGGTGGTTCTTCATTTTCCATTAAATGAATTTGTACATTTGATGTGTGTGTACGTAATACTGTATCTGGATCAATAAAAAAAGTATCCTGCATATCTCTAGCAGGATGTTCTGGTGGAAAGTTTAATGCGCCAAAGTTATGAAAATCATCATCAATCTCTGGTCCATAAGCGATTGAAAAACCAACATTCATAAATATTGTTTTTATTTCATTCATTGTTTGCTGCAATGGATGAATGTAACCAGTCGGAAAGGATAAGCCGGGTAATGTATAATCTTCTTCTATTGAATCAATATTAGAAGAAGATTTATCAACTGTTTTAAAACTATTAGTTATTTCATTTTTAAGTTGATTTAATTTTTTACCAATATTTGGTCGTTCTTTATTTGAAACGTTGATTAATTGAGAGAAAAGGTCAGATACAAGACCTTTTCTACCCAGATACTTTACATGTAATAGTTCAATTGATTTAGAATCAGTGGGAAAGGGATCAGAATCGGCTCGAAAATTATTTCGAACCGATTCAATTGATTCCTTTAAGTTCATCAACTATCGATGGCCTTAGCCAACTGGGCAAAAGCATTGGGCTCATTCATGGCCATATCAGCTAATACTTTACGGTCCAATTCGATACCTTTTGCTTTTATCTTTGAGATAAACTGTGAATAGGAAAGGCCATGTTGCCGCGCAGCTGCATTAATACGAATGATCCAAAGACGTCTAAATTGACGTTTCTTCTGTCTTCGATCTCTATATGCATATAATCCAGCTTTTTCAACTGCATCTTTAGCAGCTTTAAAATTGCGGCTCCGGGCACCATAGTAGCCCTTGGCCTGCTTCACTATTTTACGATGTCTTCTGTGCCTTGGCACAGAACTATTTGCTCTAGGCATTATCTTCTCCTAATCATTTAGCAATCATTCGGCGTACGCGCTTTTCTTCCGATGCATCAACAATATCTGATTGACGCATTTTTCTTTTAGCGCTATTGCTACGACGAATGAGCATATGACTATGGTTTGCTTTGTTTCGTTTTATTTTACCAGTTCCGGTTAAACTAAATCGTTTAGCGGCACTGCGTCTTGTTTTTTGCTTTGGCATTGACTTACTCCTATTTTCCAGTCAAAACAATCGTCTGTCGACGACCTTCCAATTTTCCATGTTTTTCAACTTCTGCAATATCTGAAAGCATCTCTACAACTCTATTTAATACATCTAGCCCTAGGTCTAACCTTGACATTTCTCTACCTCTATACATAAGAGTCACCTTTAATTTGCATCCATCTTCTATAAATTTTCTACCGCGATTTACTTTCGTGTCTAAATCATGATCATCAATTCTTGGCCGAACTCGCATTTCTTTAATTTTTACAACATGTTGTTTTTTCTTACTGGCCTGTTGCTTCTTCTTTTCTTCATATTTCAATTTGCCATAATTTAATATCTTTGCAACCGGTGGCTTGCTATTTGGCGAAACTTCTATTAAATCTAAACCAACATCTTTTGCGCGCTCTATTGCTTCATCTAGTTTAACAACGCCTAATTGCTCTCCACTTTCAGATATTAATCGTACTTCATCAGCATTTATTTTTTCATTTATTTTGATCTTATTTACTTTCGCGATAAGGTAAACTCCTTTTGTTTATTTCGGTTGTAAAACGCTCTATCAAGCTATTCACTTCAACGGTTTCTTGTTTATCAACAAACCGCCTTCGAACCGTTATTGTGTTATCTGCAGATTCTTTTTCACCTATAATTAGCATGATAGGAATTCTGCTGATTTCAGCTTGACGTATCTTGGCACTTATTTTATCAGGGCGATTATCTAATTTAACTCGCATCCCGACATCTCTAAATTTACTTTCAATTGATTGTGCATAAGCATGAGTTTTTTCAGAAACAGGTAAAATCATAATTTGTGTTGGTGATAGCCATAGTGGGAAGTCTCCACCATAATGTTCAATTAAAAACCCAATAAATCTCTCATGTGTGCTTAATGGGGCCCTATGAATACATAGTGGTGTTTGGTTTTGTCCTTTTTCATCAGTAAAAGATAGATTAAAACGCTTTGGAATTGCAAAATCAACTTGGTTAGTTGCTAATGTAAACTCTTTGCCAATCGCACTCCATACTTGAACATCTATCTTTGGACCATAGAAAGCAGCTTCACCGGGAATTTCAATATAATTTACGCCACCTGATTTCAATGCATTTCTTACTGCATCCTCTGTTTCAAGCCATAATTCAGGCTCATCTATATATTTATTACCTAACTCAGAGGGGTCATGTAAACTAAGTCGCATTTCATATTTTTCAATTCCAAAAATTTCAAAATATTCTAGATACATATTACACACATCTAAAAATTCCTTATCAAAATCAGTTTTTGAACAATAGATGTGTGCATCATTCATTTGCATACTTCTGACGCGCATCAGTCCAAATAACTGTCCCGATTTTTCATATCGATAACATGTCCCATACTCAGCTATCCTATATGGGAGATCACGATAGCTTTTTGGAGTGGCATCGTAAATTTTGTGATGATGAGGACAATTCATTGGTTTAACATAATATTCAACACCATCAACGTCCATCGCTGGATACATTGAGTCTTTATATAAATCTAAATGTCCTGATTTTTTGTATAAATCACCTTTAGTAAGATGTGGAGTGCGTACCTGTTTATATCCATGTTTTTCTTCTGTTTCTTTCGCAAGTTTTTCAAGTTCATCAATTATGGTAGCACCATTTGGTAGCCATAATGGCAATCCTGGACCTACTTCATCATCAAAAGTGTAAATATCTAATTCTTTTCCTAATTTTCTATGATCCCTTTTTTTGGCTTCTTCTAAAAAATGTAAATAATCTTTTAGTTCTTTCTTTGAAGAAAAGACTGTACCATAAATTCTTTGGAGCATTTTATTTTTTTCATCACCACGCCAGTACGCACCAGAAGTACTTAATAACTTAAAATATTTAATTTTTCCTGTTGATGGAACATGTGGGCCACGGCATAAATCAATAAAGTCTCCTTGTTGATACGCAGAAATTTGATCTGATGGATCTATTTCATTAATGATTTCAACTTTATATTTTTCTCCTCGTTTATCAAATAATTTAATAGCCTGATCATGATCTAATTCAGATCTAGATACAGATAAGTCTTCTTTTGCTATATCCTTCATCTTATTTTCGATTTTATTTAAATCATCATCAGAAAATGTTTCTTCAATGTCAAAATCATAATAAAACCTGTTTTCAATGGTTGGACCAATAGTTATTTGACTATTTGGCCATAGTGATTTCACAGCTTGAGCCATTAAGTGTGCAGTACTGTGCAATAAGACATCATGTCCTTCATTCGTAGAGCCAGTATGCAATGTTAATTCACAATCTTGAGTAATTTGAGTTGTAGCATCTACTAATTTTCCATTTATACTAGCAGCAACAGTATCTTGAGCAAGTCTTTCTCCAATGCTTTGGGCAACCTCTAAAGGTGTAATGCCAGAATCAAATGATCTATCAGATTTGTCTGGTAATGTAATTTTTATTTGGCTCATAAATATTTATACTAATCAAATTATAATAAGTGGGCGATAACGGAGTTGAACCGCTGACCTCTACGATGTCAACGTAGCGCTCTAACCAACTGAGCTAATCGCCCTGTAAAACAACTAAAGAATTTAATTGGGTTAATAGTTACGTTGGAAAAAGTATTTATCATTTAATTCTCAAAATTTTCTGTACTAGATAAAGATGCCTGGTATGTATTGTTATTCGATAATACATCTAAAGCAACTTGAACAGTTTCATCGTTTTTGAGAGCTTGCTTAAGTCGTCCTTCAGTTCCATTAAATAATCCCGCAAATTCTAATAAAATTAATTCTCTAATTTCATTTTGTTCAGATTCTCTTCTTTTACCTTCTTCTCTATCATAAAAATCGCTGAGAAGATTTAATGCATCATTAGTTCTAATATCTGTTGAATCCAACTCTGAAATTTTTTCTATTATAATTTTTAACTCTTTTTCACCAGGAAGATCAACACTCTCTTTAGTTTCCGTGTAGTTTTTAAATTTATCTAATAAACTATCATCATTTAAAACAGATTTAAAAGAAGCATAATGGTGCTTGTTCTCTTGAGAAAATGAATAAAAATACCCACTACGCCAATACTGGCTGGTTAATGATTTCATAGTGCTTGGTTCAATAGTTGAATCCGGGGTGATTCCACCGTTGCCATACACTGTCCTGCCACCTATAGTTGTAAATATTGAATCTTCATCTGATGCATTCATAATATATTTATTATCAATGTAATCGCGTTTTTGTATAAAACGTCCACTTGGTATATAATATCGAGCTGTTGTGATTTTAATGCTACGCTTATCATCAAATGAATATTGAGTTTGGACTAGACCTTTTCCAAATGATTTTTGGCCAATTATGATGCCTCTATCTAAATCTTGGACAGACCCTGCAACAATTTCACTTGCTGAAGCACTTCCTTGGTTGATTAAAATTGCGATTTTTACATCTTTAGGTATTATCGGGTCCCTTCTAGAATAAAATGTTCGATTTGAATCTTTAGTCCTTCCTTTTGTAGATACTAAAGTTGTGCTTTTTACAATCATCATATCTAACATGGAAATTGCAGATGTTAATAATCCCCCAGCGTTGTCTCGAAGATCAAATATTAAAGCAGACGCATCATTATTCAATAATGTTGAAATAGAATTTTGCATTTCAAAAGGCGTATTTCTATTAAACCTATTTAATCTAATATATCCTGTATCTTTTGAAAGCATCCCTGAATACGTTACAGTTTTAACAATAATTTCAGATCTAATTAAACTAAAATCAATTGGATCATCATCTCCAAATCTCTTAATCGTTAATTTAACTATAGAACCTTTTTCACCTCTAATTTTAGCTGCCGCTTCATTAAAAGAATATTCTTTAACATCAATATCATCAACTTTAAGAATAATATCTCCACTTATAATTCCTGCGCTTTTTGCTGGGCCACCATCCATTGGCGCTACAACAGACATTGTATTATTTCTATAACTTAATTGTATACCAACTCCACCATATTTACCCTTACTCAGAACATTAATATTATGCTGCTCATCATCAACCATGAATTCGGTGAACGGGTCAAGTTTTTCAGTTATTCCATTAATTGCAGCTTTAGTAAAAGTTTCAGGGTCTATTTGGTGAACATAGGTTGAAAAGATTTGATTATATACACGATTAATCAATTCTTGAGATTTACTTATTTTTCGATAATAACTTGATTGAGTAAGAGCTAGAGAAAAAATTCCAATAACAATCGTGACAGGTAATAAAAATTTTAATACATATTTTTTCATTATAAATATTTTCTTTGTTTTATATGATTGATAATAACATCATGAATATTTTCAATTGAATCGTGACCGTCTATTATTATATATCTGCTTTGAAATCGTTTAGCTAGCTCTAAATAAGCATTACGGACTCGGCTTTGCAGTTCAATTCCTGCCATTTCAATTCGATCTTTCTCTTGATTCTTTCTTTTTAAAGCTTCCTCTGGAAGAACATCAATATAAAAAGTTACATTAGGTTCTATATTGTATGTAGCAAATTGATTTAACCTTATTAACCACTCTATATCGATTTGCCGGCCTCCACCTTGATAAGCTAATGTAGAATCTGAGTACCTATCTGCTAGTACATGAAGTCCTTTATTAAGATTAGGTATGATTATTTCATGCGTTAACTGAGAACGGCTACCAGTCATTAATAAAGCTTCTGTCCGATCACTAATATCTTCTAAATGGCGATTAAGCAAAATCTCTCTGATTTCCTCGGAAATTTGCGTTCCTCCTGGTTCACGGACGAATATAGCAGTTTTCTTAGTTTTATTGAAGAATTCAACCAATTTCTTAACTTGAGTACTTTTACCACAGCCATCTATACCTTCAAACGTAATGAATTTGCCTTTAGAAGTAGACATTTGGATCATCCTTGCCTATTATTATAACAAATTCACCTTTTGGTTTATTTGTATTATAATGTGATAATATATCAGAAACCCTACCTCTCATTATTTCTTCAAATTTTTTACTTAATTCTCGACCTATAGCAATTGGTCTATCGCCTATATGCTCTAAGATATCCTTTAAGGTTCTCACGAGTCTATTTGGGCTTTCATAAAATATTATAGTAGCATCTATATCTTTTACTTTTTCTAATTTACCTTTACGTCCTTTTTTATGAGGAAGAAAGCCTTCGAATATAAATCTATCTGTGGGTAAACCCGAAGCGACTAATGCAGCTAACGAAGCTGATGCGCCTGGAATTGATTCTACTCGACAATCTGAGTTTATAGCTGCTCTTATAAGTCTGTATGCTGGGTCACTAATTCCAGGAGTACCCGCATCAGTTATAAGCGCAATATCTTTACCATCAATTAAATGGTCAATTAGCTTTGGTATCCTAGTATATCGATTATGTTCATAATAACTAATAGTTGGTGTTGAAATATTATAATGAGATAACAAAACCTTTGATCGACGAGTATCTTCAGCTGCAATAAGCGATGAATCTTTAAGAATTCTGATCGCTCGAAACGTTATATCTTCTAAGTTTCCAATCGGAGTTGATACAATATAAAGGACACCTTTTTCTGTCATAAACTATATATGATTTAATGCTCGATCAATCATATCTAAACCTAAATCAATTTCCGAAGTTGAAATATTTAAATGCGGTCTAAATCTAATAGAATTTTTACCGCATCCAAGCATTAGAGCGCCCTCTTCAGCGATTAAATTAACTACCTTATCTCTTAATTCAGTTGTTGGTAAATCAAATGCTCCAAAAAGTCCCTTGTTTCTAACATTTGATATATCATCATGGCTTTCATCTAATCTTTGCAATCCTTTGCTTAAATACTTTCCATTCTTATTCGCCTGAGAAACTAAGTTTTCATTTTCGATAATTTCTAAATATATAGTAAATCTCACCATATCAACTAGGTTTCCTCCCCAAGTTGAATTTAATCTACTAGACTCTTTAAAAACATGCCCCTCTACTTCATCTAATCGATCACCAGCAAATATTCCACATACTTGTGTTTTCTTACCAAAACTAATGATATCAGGTCTCGTATCAGCACTCTCACATTCACAATCAAAGTATTTTGATGTAAAAAGTTGATGAGCCCACATTTCCCCGGTAATACCGACGCCAGTTTGTACTTCGTCATAAATAAGTAAAAAATCATTTTCATGAGCTAGTGATCTTAATTCTTTAAAAAATTCACATCTAAAATGATTGTCGCCACCTTCACCTTGTATTGGCTCGATGATGAGTGAGGCAATATCATTAGGATTATCGTGCAAAGATGATTTTATTTGATTTATAGCCTGTTTCTCCATATTAATTACATTTTGCAAAGATTGATCATCAAGTGGATAATGAATTTTAGGATTGTCAATTCGCGGCCAATCAAACTGAGGATAATACATGGTTTTTCTAGGGTCAGGAGAATCAGTAAGACTCATAGTATATCCAGTTCTTCCATGAAAACATTCTTTAAAATGTATAACTTTTGATCCTTTTTCACCATTTCCTGAATCAAGATTTTTTCTAACTTTCCAATCAAATGCTGTTTTTAAAGCATTTTCAACACCCAAAGCACCACCTTCAACATAAAACGCATATGGTAAGTAGTCAGGTTGAGCAACTCGCCCCATTGTATCTACAAATTCAGCCATTTCAACCGAGTAAACATCTGAATTAGTAGGCTTATTAAGCGCAGCTGAAGTAAATCGGTCTTTATTTTCTAGAACATAAGGATGATTGTATCCCACTGGCATCGATGCAAACATTGAAAAAAGATCTAAATATTCTCTTCCATCTCTTGAATCTACAAGCCAAGCACCATGACTTTTTTCTATATCAATTACGGGGTCCATACCATCTGCAAGCATATATTTATTAATAGCTTCTCTAACCTTATTTCCTGTAATATTACTCATTTATATTCCTTTATTGTTGAATATATATCAATTATCTAAATTAAATTCTATACCCTGTGCGAGGGGCAACTCTTTACTCCAATTGATTGTATTTGTTTGTCTGCGCATGTATTGTTTCCATGAATCAGAACCAGACTCCCTTCCTCCTCCAGTTTCTTTCTCACCGCCAAAAGCTCCGCCTATTTCTGCTCCAGAAGTACCTATATTAATATTTGCGATACCACAATCACTTCCTCGTTGGGATAAAAACTTCTCAGCGTTAGTTACATTTGTTGTAAACAGCGATGATGAAAGGCCCTGGGGTACATCATTATGCATAGAAATAGCATCATCGATATCTCTATAAGTCATAATATATAAGATAGGTGCAAATGTCTCTTCCTGAACAATTTCCCAATCATTCTCAGCTGAAGAAATAGCAGGTTGCACATAAAATCCTTTACCATCTATACCTTTGCCACCATAATGTATTTCTCCACCCGATTTTTTAACTAAATCAATAGCATTTAAATATGCATCTATAGCTTGTTGATTTACTAAGGGTCCCATTAAAGTATTGCTATCTAGGGGATCGCCTATATTTACTTGCTTATATGCATTTATAAGCTTTTTTAAGAATGAATCATAAATAGATTCATGAATAATAATTCTTCTAGTTGACGTACAGCGTTGCCCAGCTGTGCCTACTGCACCAAATACTACTGCAGGGATAACTAATTCCATGTCAGCAGTTTCATCAATGATTATGGCATTATTGCCACCCAATTCCAATATTGTTTTACCAAAACGCTCGGATACCACAGAACTTACATGTCGACCCATATTAGTTGACCCTGTAAAGGAAACAAGTGGTATTTGTTTATCTTGAATTAATTTCTCACCAATTAGGGATCCTTTTCCTATTAGAATAGAGAAGATTCCACTATATCCATTACGCTCCATTACTGAATTACATATATGTTGCACTGCAATTGCTGTGAGAGGTGTTGATGAAGATGGTTTCCAAATGGTTGTATTACCGCAAATAGCTGCAATAAATGCATTCCAAGCCCATACGGCAACTGGGAAATTAAATGCTGATATTACTCCAACGGCGCCTAACGGGTGCCACTGCTCATACATACGGTGATCGGGCCGTTCAGAGTGCATTGTTTTTCCATAAAGCATACGAGATTGCCCAACTGCAAAATCAGCAATATCAATCATTTCTTGAACTTCGCCATCTCCTTCTTGCTTAATTTTACCCATTTCAATAGAAACTAATGTACCAAGTGCATCTTTTTTCTCT
>Ga0207992_1001364_pt1 | contig 10950 bp, 10 predicted proteins | sample ETN02SmetaG_FD_185788 | JGI IMG/M metagenome (GOLD analysis project Ga0207992, IMG submission 185788) | Marine microbial and viral communities from oxygen minimum zone, Eastern Pacific Ocean - ETNP2014F10-02SV255 (SPAdes) (version 2) | ecosystem: Environmental > Aquatic > Marine > Oceanic ...
GATGGAAGATACATTGCTGAAATTGTCAGACAAGCAATGATTGATAGATATGGCTTGTCAGTTTACAAGGATGGATTTTCGGTTGTCACCACTATTGACTCTAAACTTCAGCACGCTGCTCTTAAGAGCATTGCAAAAAATATATATGCCTATGACAAACGTCATGGCTGGAGGGAGCCTACAAATCTTTTATCTAGAATTCCAGAATTAATTTTCAAAGAATTGCAGATTGGAAATTTAGATATTTTGTATGAAGAGTCAAGCACTTGGGATAAGTTAGGCATGAGGCAACTTAATATATCTGTTATAAGGGATCTTTTTAGAGAGCTTGTAAATTTAGATAAGCATTCAGGCGGAATAGTCATTGATGTAAAACCTGAAAGAGTGATTTACCTTAATAATACATTTCAGTTGGAGAGTTTGTTTTGGGATGATTCATATAAATGGGCAAGACGAAGAATAAATATTAATAAATTGGGCCCACGTCCTCAGAATTTTTATGACATTCTGCGTTTAGGAGATTTGATATATTTATCGGATTTAAATGGAGCTCTTTATCTTGATCAAGTTCCTGAAGCTGAAGTTGCGTTCATTTCCACAGACCCATCTAATGGGGCAATCAAAACTTATATTGGCGGATTAAATTTCTCAAAAAGTAATTTTGATAGAGTTAGACAATCATATCCTCAAGCAGGTTCGAGCTTTAAACCTTTTATTTATGCCGCTGCTTTTGCTAATGGCTATAAGGCATCGGATAAAATAAATGATGCTCCTATTATTTTTGAGGACTCTAATTTAGAAAGTAGTTGGAGGCCTGAAAATTATACAGGTAAGTTTTATGGCCCTATTAGGTTGAGAGAAGCTTTAGTGCAGTCAATAAATTTGGTTTCGATAAAGTTGTTAAGAGAAATGGGAATCCCGTTAACGCAAAATTATCTATCAAAGTTCGGCTTCTCCAAATCTAGACTCGCTCCAGATTTATCACTTGCGCTTGGTTCGTCAAGTTTTTCTCCTGCGGAGATGGTTAGAGCTTACAGTATCATGGCTAATTCTAAGGATCTTAAAGATCTATTTTTTATAGAGCGAGTATTAGATAGAAACGGGAAAACTATTTTTCAAAATCCTCAGACAGAAAATAAGAAAAAAAATATTGATGCGTTTCCATGGTTTCAAACTCAACTAACCGAGGAAATTAAACCTTTTTATTTGTTGCCACCTATGAATAAGGAATCCACCGAAGTTATTGACCCCAGAATAACCTTCATAACCAAAGACATATTGCGAGAGGGTCTCATGAGAGGCAGCAATAGAAGGAAAGTTCAAGTTTTAAATCGTAATGATATTGCTGGAAAAACTGGGACAACAAATAATGCAATCAGCACTTGGTTTTCAGGCTTTCATAATAATTTAGCAACAACTGTTTGGGTTGGAACTGACGATTTTTCTTCTCTAGGAGATAATGAGTATGGCTCCACTATAGCCTTGCCTGCTTGGGTTGATTTTATGGAAATGGCCCTTGTTAACCTCCCTGAAGAAGATTGGAAAATCCCAGAAGGCCTTTCCTATGTTCGCGTAGATCGCGAAACAGGCAAACCAGTAGATGAAAGTAGTCAGAATTCTTATTTTGAACTTTCTTTAGATGAAGATATTTAGCTTTTAAAGATACTGCTTACAATCAAAGTCCAATAATTTTCAATATAACTACTAGGAACTTCCTTGAACTTACTTCTAATAAAACGTGAAATCATTCCTTCCATTATTGAGGTAATGAGATGAGCGCTTTGACCTGCTGTAAGCTTTAAAGAATCTTTTTTTGATGAAAGCAATTGTTTTAATGACAACTCCAATCTTTCATAAAATTGATTCACCGAATCTATCACATTTTGCTCACTAGGACCCAATGCCTCTCGGGACAATATCCTTGCAAAACCTTTATTTTTCTCTAAAAAAATTGCATAAAAAAAGAATATTAATCTTACTTTTTCTTCTGGGTCTATTTCAGACTCTTTTTTGATTTCTCCAACTTTGTGAAAAATAGTTTGATCGCAAAATGAAAATAATTCTAAAAAAATTGATCGCTTACTAGGAAAATGTCTATATAACGCTGCTTCAGTAATACCGCTTTCTGAGGCTAAAACCGCAGTGGTTACTTTGGTCGCATCTCTTTCTTCTAGAAGCTTCGCTAAACTCTGTAGAATAATTTGCTTTCTATCTTTAGGCATTGCTTTAGCTTAGCTCAATGTGGATTGATTCATCAATTTTTTTTAGCTGAAGAATAAATATACTTTGTATTTCTTTCAATCTTTCGAGAGAATTTGCCTCAAACCTTAAAACCAGTTTTGGGGTTGTATTTGAGGCTCTCAGTAGACCCCAACCATCTTCAAAATTAACCCTCAAGCCATCAATTGTATTTTTTTTACCATTTTCAAAGTCAGATTTTGCTACAAAGTCCTCGACTATTTTAAATTTTTTATCTTCGTCAACATCTATATTAATTTCAGGTGTCGAGTACGCTTTTGGCAGTTCATCAAAAATAGATCCAAGAGAAGATTTAGAATTTTTCATTATTTCTATTAGTCTAAAAGCTGAATAATGTCCGTCATCAAAGCCATACCATTGATCGTTAAAAAAGATATGCCCGCTCATTTCTCCAGCAAGTGGAGCATTAGTTTCTTTGAGGGTATTTTTAATATGAAAATGCCCTGTGGGAGACATTACTGGAATGCCACCAGCTTTGGTAATAATTTTATCAAGTAAATTTGTGCACTTCACATCAAATATAATTTTTTTATTTTTACTATTTTTCAATACTGCTTTGCTAAATATCATCATAAGCTGATCTGGGTAAATAATTTCTCCTAGATTGCTTACTACCCCAAGCCTATCGCCATCTCCATCAAATGCAATTCCAATGTCTGCGTCCTCTTCTTTAACAGCGCTTATAAGGTCTTGTAGATTTTCTACCTTACCTGGATCAGGATGGTGATTGGGAAAATTTCCATCCACCTCACAAAATAACTCTACTACTTCATATCCTAATGCGCGCATTAATCTGGGTGCAATTTCTCCAGCAGACCCATTTCCGCAATCAACCACAACTTTAATTTCTTTCGAACTATTGGATGCTTGAGCAATAACTTCAGCAATATATTCATCCATTAAATCTTCTTTAACAATTTCAGATCCTGCATCTGTGGAATGAATTATTTCACTTGAAATTAAACCAAGCATCTCAGTCCCCGAGACTGGCGAGTCATTGATTACTATTTTAAAGCCATTATAGTTTTTTGGATTGTGGCTGCCTGTTATCATGACACCAGATTTAGAGTTTAATTTTTTTGCAGCAAAATACAAAAGAGGGCTTGTTACCACCCCTACATTAACAATTTTTATTCCTAGTAATCGCAACTCTTGTGAAAGTGAGTTTAATATCTCGCTCCCAGAAAGACGCCCGTCTCTACCTAAAGCCAATTCATCTACTTCTTCATCATGACACTTAGCTGATATGGCTGATGCTATGGCTTTTATTGAATATTCATTTATTTGTTCAGGAACTATCCCCCGAATATCATATTCCCTAAAAATGGATTTATCGATCATGGTAATTTTAATTTCATTATAGGAGTTGTTTTGTCATAATAGCTGAGACTTAAAACCATAAACAACATGTTTCTTAATACAGACTCAAAATTTATTTGGCTGAATGGAGATTTTCAACCATTTAATGATACAAATATTCATCTTTTATCTAATACTTTGCACTATGGAATGGGAGTTTTTGAGGGCGTTCGAGCATATGAAACAAAAAACGGAGGAGCTATATTTAGATTAACCGAACATACTGAAAGACTATTTTCTGCAGCATCAAAAATTAATATCACTATCCCATATTCCGCCGATGAATTGTGCCAAGCTCAAATAGATACTATGTCTAAAAATAAACTTAGAGAAGGCTACATTAGGCCAATCGTATACCTTGGCAGTGAGTCTATGGGTCTTAGATCTCAAGACTCACTCTCAGTAAATGTTGCTATTGCGTGCTGGGAATGGCCATCATATATGGATCCAGACGCTAAAAAACATGGCATATCGGTTATAAAGTCACCTTTTCAGCAATATGACAACCCCCTATATTCAAACAATAAAATTATTGGTACATATGTCAATTCAATTATGGCGGTTAATGATGCCATTTCTAAGGGCGCTGAAGAAGCAATACTTATGGATAAAAACGGCTATATATCTGAGGGGAGTGGAGAAAATCTTTTTATTGTCAAAAATTCTGCATTAATTACTCCCACAACAGATTATTGTTTGAATGGAATTACAAGGCAAAGCGTAATCTCTATTGCCAAAAACCTTGATTATTCTGTTGAAGAAAAAAACCTCTCTTTTCAGGATCTATTAGATGCTGATGAGGCTTTTTATTCTGGAACGGCCGTTGAAATTACTCCAATTACTACTGTTGATGGTTCAACAATTGGTTCTGGTTCTATTGGCCCAATTACTGAGATTATTCAGAATAAATATTCTGAGATAGTTTGTGGCATGGATACTAACTATTCAGATTGGCTTACCGAAATTCAATCTTAAATATAAATTGAATCCAAAATTAAATATTGCTATATCAAGCTATCGAAGCGCTCCATTTGGAGGTGGTCAGGGCATATTTATATATGAGCTATCTAAAGCCTTGCAGGCCCGCGGGCATTATGTTGACATAATATCTGGCCCACCATATCCAAATCTAGAGCCAGAAATTAACTTAATTCAATCTCCCGGATTAAATTTATTCAGCACTTTCGTATTCAAAGAAAGACTTTCTATGTTCATAAATAAGAAAAACAGAACTCTAGATGATTGGTATGAATTTTTTTCTGCCTTATTCGGCGGGTTCCCTGAAATGAAAACATTTGGAAATAGGTTAAAAAAGTTAGTTCGTAACTCATCATATGATATTTTAATTGATAACCAATCTATCAGTTTCGGTATTCTTGAAATTGAGAAAAGCCTCCCTGTTCTTGAAATCATCCATCACCCTATTACCAAAGACTATAAATATGATCTTGAATTTTCAAGAGGAATAATTCAAAAAATTTCAAAATGGCGATGGTTTTCTTTTCTAAGAATGCAGAAAAAAGTCGCCCCAAAATTAAAAGCGATCTCAACCCCATCGATTAATTCAAAGAAAGATATTGCTAAAGATTTTAGCGTCTCCAGCAAAAAGATTTCGGTCATACCGAATGGAATTGATTTTAAGGTTTTTTCTCCTAAAGATAATATTTCTAGAACTAAGGGCCAAATTATTACCACAGCAAGTGCTGATGTTCCCTTAAAGGGTTTAGATTTTACTTTAAAAGCTATCTCTGCATTAAAAGAAGAGTTTCCTTCCCTGCGGCTTGTTATTATTGGCGCTCCAAGAAACGGTGGCCACACCGAACGCCTAATACAAAAACTAAAAATTGAAGCTAATATTGTTTACAAAACTAATTTAACAAAAGAAGAAATTGCAATTGAGTATGCAAGCAGTAATATTGCAATTGTTAGCTCACTTTATGAAGGTTTTGGTTTTCCCGTTGGAGAGGCAATGGCATGTAGCATTCCCCTGATTGCCACAAATGTTGCATCTATTCCTGAAATCACAAGTAATTTTGCTGAGCTTATTCCTGCGAATGATTCAGAGAGTATCGAAGTATCTATACGAAATATTTTGTCAAATCCATCCAAGTATCAGAATAGAGCTGAGAGCGGAAGAAAACATATAATAGAAAACTTTGATTGGCAAAAAATTTCAAAGTCTTATGAGGATTTAATGTATAAAATAATACAAGATTTTAAATGCTAACTTTTAACTTAAAACATATTCATCTTCCAGTTAATGCAAGAGTTCTAGATGTGGGTTGTGGAGAGGGGCGCCATATTTTTGGCTCTTTGCAAGAATATATAGATGTGCATTGTGTTGGATTAGATCAGGATATTTATTCATTAAATAAATGTAATGAAGGATTAGATTTTTTTAAAGAATTGAACACTGGCTCTACTGTTTTCATGCAAGGCTCTGTATACAATCTCCCCTTTGAAGAAAATAGCTTTGATCTAGTGATTTGCTCAGAGGTTTTAGAACATCTGGATGATTATCATGCATCAATTGATGAGATTTACAGGGTCCTAAAACCTGGAGGAAAGTTTTTGCCGAGCGTCCCTTCATTTTGGCCTGAAAAAATTTGCTGGACTCTCTCGTCAGGCTATCAAAATATGCCTGGCGGGCATGTAAGAATATTTAAAAAACGCCAAATTATTAATGAGATTATTGATCGCGGATTTTATTATGATCATGCTGAAAGATTTCATGGTCTGCATAGTGCTTATTGGTGGCTGCGATGTCTTTTTTGGAATAACCAAGATTCCAATTACTTCATAAAAATATATAAAAAATTTCTTGAATATCAAATTTTATATAGCCCTGCATGGCTGAATAATTTTGAAAAGATTATTAATCCTATTTTTGGAAAAAGCATTGCATTTTATTTCGAAAAGAAATGAAAAACTTTCCAAATATATCTCATATTGATCCTAGTTCTCTTGGGGGTCTAAATCATTTAGGTAAGTTTTTAAAAGATGTCCAACTTCTTTCAGGAGTTATCCCCTCTAATAAAGATGGTTCCCATGATCCATGGGACCATCTTGAGGCTGTCATGGGGCTGACTACTTTGAGCTATAACACTCAGGCTCTAAAAGGTTTGCATTGGATGATCGCCAATCAAAATGAAGATGGTAGTTGGTATAACTTATATCAAAATGAAGAACCATTAGAACTTAATAAGCAGAGCAATTATTCTTCATATATTGCTGTTGCGGTATGGCATTTCTATCTCCTTAATAATGATATTAATTTTCTAAAAAATTTTTGGGAGTCAGTTAAGAAGGGTATTTTATTCTCTCTTTCTCTTCAGCATAAAAATGGGGCAATTGCATGGAATATAGATGAGTATGCAAAAATTGATGAGGACTATCTTTTAACTGGCTGCAGTTCTATTGCTAAAAGTCTTGAGTGTGCAATAGCTATTTCCCAAGTTTTGGAGCATCAACGTTATGAATCAGAATGGAAAGCTGCACATTCAAAATTAATCAGGGCGCTTGAAAACCCCAGTAATATTTTTGACTTAAAAAAAGATCGCAGTAGGTTTTCAATGGACTGGTATTATCCCATTTTAGCCGGAATAAATTCTAAACAAAGAATCGCATCTTTAACAAAAATTATCAAAAATTCATTCTGGATCAAAGGTCTAGGAATAAAATGTGTATCAGATGAACCCTGGGTAACAGTTGCTGAGACTTGCGAGTGTTCTATTGCTTATAAAAAAATTGGTAAAGATAAAATTGCTTTAGAATTGCTTCAAAATGCTATCTCAATAGTTGATAGCAAGGGCATACCTTATATGGGTTGGCAGTTTAATGAAAATATTTACTGGCCAGATGAAACGCCTTCATGGACTTCTGCAGCATGCATTCTTGCTGCAGATGCAAATAATCAGCTTACCTCTGGAGCTGATTTATTTCTAAAGGAACAATTTAAGTCTTTGTAAGGCAAACTATCGTATCAACTCGTTCGTATAGTTGGAACCCTTCCTCCAAAGCTTTTTGATAAATTAGAAATGGCGCTTGCCCACCTTCTTCAGGTTTTTCATAAATATCATGAATTACCAATGCTCCTTGAGGATGGAGTTTAGAGCTCCAATTATCATAATCATTCATTGCCGATACTTTAGTATGACTGCCATCAATGAATAAGAACCCTAATTCTATTTCCCATGAAGGCGCAATAGAGTTTGCATTTGCAAGAATTGGCACTATCCATTTGCTCTCATCAAATTGCTGAAGGTTTGCTTGCATTAAAGGCACCGTATTCACTCGACCTAATTTTTTATCATAAATCTCTGAATCAAAATACTCTTCACCTATTTGATGTTCCTCTGAACCAGAATGATGATCTATTGTATAAACTAGCTGGCTATGGGTTGAACTCCCAGCAGCTATGTAAAGTGTGGATTTAGCCCCAAAGGTACCAATCTCTAGTGCTGGGCCGTAATTTGAAAATTCTTTTGCCCATTTTGTTAATGCTAATCCCTCATGGCTTGGCATGAACCCTTTAAGGTTATTTAATTGTTCAAAGTCCATATTATTTGTAAAAGTCTTTTCCTAACGTAGATTTAAATCTTCTGTGTGCCCATAGATACTCAGCTGGATGTTGAAGAATTTTGTCTTGCATCAGGTCATTAATTTCTTGCGCTAACTCTTCAGAATTCAGATCCATATGATCAATTAATTCTAACTTAAGAATCAATCTATTATTTTTATAATATGAATTTAAAAATAATAAATTAGCATTGGTTGCATCAATGATCTTTCTAGTGGTGATGATGGTAGCAGCCGCTTGATTGAAAAACTTTAATTGAGCAGAATGATTCCACCCATAATCTTGATCTATCGCATAAATAACGCTCTTTCCAGTCTTTAGCCATTTCATAAATTTTCGTGGATTACTTTTATCTGCGGTGCCTTTCATGCTTGAAAGCCGTCCTCTATCTTGAATTGCATTCATTGAAATAGAATTATGCGGTCTGCTGACTCCATACAATTCAGTATTCATGGCAAAAAGACGAGCATCTAATTCTAGATGTTGGGAGTGCTTGAAAATGATTAAGTTTCCATCATTAGAATTATTATCAAACAAAAGATCTAAACCAATTACCTCATAATCAACTTTGGTTTGTATTTTTTGATCTGACCAAAACCAAGCTATGCCTGTTTCTATAAATGATCTTCCCAAGAACATAAAGTTATCCTGCAAGAGTTTTTGTTGCTCCGCCTTTGATAGATTTGGGAAGCATACTTCAATATTTGCTCGCGCAATTTCTTTTCTCTTCTTAGCAACAATAAATAGGAGCTTGCCACAGCATTTTCCTATTGCTGGGTGCCATGAAGTTGGTAGATGGCAAAGACCTTGCCATAATGTCATCATTAACCTGATCAATATTATGAGTACATAAAAATTAAAGAATGTATTATTACATTAATTTAAATATACCTTTGATATGAAGTTGGTAATTTACAACCTTTTAATTGTAATGCTCATCCCAGTATTTGCATTACGGATCTTTTTTAAGAGTTTTACTGATTCAGATTATGCAAAGCATTTTGTTAATAGACTTGGATATAGCTACAGCAACCTAAGACAAACAAATAAAAAAATTATTTGGTTTCATGCTGTTAGTTTAGGTGAGGTTATAGGATCACAGCCTGTGATCAATAAATTAGCTGAGCACTTTGATATTGTAATAACAACCTCAACACCCACTGGCTTAAGAAGAGCAAGGGAAATATTTCCTGAAGAAATAGTAATTAATTATGCTCCCTGGGACCTTGTTTTATTTATTAATAGATTTTTAAATTTTTACAAGCCGGATGCCATTTTAATATTTGAGACAGAAATATGGCCATCAATGATTTCGCAAGCATTTCATAAAAATATTCCTCTTTATTTAGTTAATGGCAGGCTTAGTGAAAAGTCATATAAAGCCTATGCAATATCATCATGGCTCTTCAAAGATACATTAAAACAAATCACCTATTCTTTTGTTCAAACAAGTAAACATAAGGAACGTTTTTTAAGGCTTGGTATTGAAGAGGATTGTATTGAGGTAGTTGGCTCAGTTAAATTTGATATTTCTGATATAGATGCTAATCCTATTAAAGCTACTCCTTTTATTTTGGGAGCTAGCACTCATCCTGGAGAAGAAAAAATATTGCTCAATGCATACAATAGGCTACAAGCTAAACAAGACATAAAACTATTTGTTTGTCCGCGACATACCGAGCGAGCGGAAGAGATAGCTAAGCAAGCAGTTTTAATGGGGTTTAGGGCCAAACTATATTCAGATATAGACTCAGAAGATTATGATGTTTGCATCATTGATAGTACAGGTCTTTTACCAAGCTTCTATGCATCTTCATTAATGTCTTTTGTTGGAGGTAGTTTAGTCCCGAGAGGAGGGCATAATTTAATTGAACCGGCTGTCTTAGGGTCTCCGATCATCATAGGTCCACACACATTTAATTTCGAAGACATTGTTCAGCAATTTGTTAATAATCATGCATGCATTAAGGTGATTAGTGAGGATGAATTGCTGGCTGCGATGGAACTTTTTATTGGAGATTTAGAAGTTACAAAGAATTATGTGCATCGAGCTAGGGAGGTTGTTGAAAAAAATAAAGGCTCAACAGAGCTTCAAGCATCTTATATAATTAGGCAATTAGGAGAAACAAGTTGAAGCTTATTACAGCAATCATTAAACCATTTAAGTTAGAAGAAGTTCGCCAGTCACTTGATCTGATAGGCATTACCGGCATGACAATTACAGAGGTAAAAGGTTTTGGAAGGCAGAAAGGCCATACTGAATTATATCGAGGAGCTGAATATGTAATTGATTTTTTACCAAAAATCAAATTAGAAATTGCTGTATCAATTGACCAGCTTGATGAGGCCATAGATGCTATTACAAAAAGCGCAAGCACGGGAAAAATTGGAGATGGTAAAATTTTTGTATCTACTCTTGATAAAGTCATCAGAATTAGAACAGGTGAAACTGATCAAGACGCAATTTAAGAGTATTTGAAACTTATAAAAAAGCCCATAATATTCCTCTTAGGTCCAACCGCGTCTGGGAAGACAGACTGGGCCATTAACTGGCAAAATCAATTTGAAGCCTTAGAAATTATAAGCGTAGACTCTGTCATGGTTTACAAGGAATGCAATGTTGGATCTGCCAAGCCTTCAAATGCAATCTTAAAAAAACATCCTCACCATTTGGTAAATCATGTTTCTTTGGATTCTATATTTTCTGTTGCAGATTTTTATGACTCAGCCATGAAAATAATTAATGATATTCA
>Ga0207992_1001366_pt1 | contig 10946 bp, 9 predicted proteins | sample ETN02SmetaG_FD_185788 | JGI IMG/M metagenome (GOLD analysis project Ga0207992, IMG submission 185788) | Marine microbial and viral communities from oxygen minimum zone, Eastern Pacific Ocean - ETNP2014F10-02SV255 (SPAdes) (version 2) | ecosystem: Environmental > Aquatic > Marine > Oceanic ...
GATTCCTTTTATTATACAGCATTCACAAGGAACACCTGAAAAAATGCAAAATAATCCACGGTATAAAAATGAATTATTAGATATCTATGACTTTTTTGAACATAAAATAAAATTTTTAAAAACAATTGGCATAAAACACAATAATATTATTATTGACCCAGGCATAGGTTTTGGAAAAAATTTGAAACACAATATGAATCTTATTAGTAATATTTCTATTTTTCACTCACTAGGTTTTCCTATACTTGTAGGTAATTCGAGAAAAAGATTTATAAAAGAAATAGTAGGAAAAAATGATACTAATAGTAGAATTGGAGGAACAGTTGCATCTTCAATTTATTTAATGATGCAAGGTGTGCAAATTTTAAGAATTCATGATGTAAATGAATTGCTTCAGGGTGTAAAAGTCTTTAAAGAAATAATAAAAAATTAATGACAAAAAAATATTTTGGAACCGATGGAATACGAGGTGCTATTAATAGCAAACATATTAATGGTGATATGTTTTTTAAGTTTGGCCTAGCATCAGGAACATATTTTAAATCACAAAAAAAAAGAAAACAAATTGCAATAATAGCTAAAGATACAAGACTTTCTGGCTATACTTTAGAGCCAGCACTTGTTTCAGGACTGACATCAGCTGGAATGCATGTTTACACACTTGGACCCTTACCCACAAATGGTTTAGCCATGTTAACAAAAGCAATGAAAGCTAATATGGGCATAATGATAACTGCTTCTCATAATCCACACCATGATAATGGTTTAAAATTATTTGGTCCAGATGGCATGAAGCTTTCTGATAAAATTGAAAAAAAAATAGAAAATTTAATTGATAAAAAAATTATAAAAAATCTCTCAAGACCAGAAAAATTAGGTAGAGTACAAAGGTTGGAAAATGGAACAAAAGAATACCTAAAAATTTTAAAAAAAAATTTTCCAAAAGAATTTAATTTAAGAGGATTAAGAATAGTAATAGATTGCGCAAATGGTGCTGGCTACAAAGCGGGCCCAGAACTATTAAAATCTTTGGGAGCAAAAGTAATAGCAATTGGTGTAAAACCAAATGGCATGAATATTAATCACAAATGTGGCTCGACATATCCAAATAAAATTAAATTTGCTGTAAAAAAAAATAAAGCTCACCTTGGTATTTCTTTAGATGGTGATGCTGATAGAATTATCATGAGTGATGAATTAGGAAATATAATTGATGGGGATCAAATAATTGCAGCCATAGCCACAAGATGGAAGAATAAAAGAATGCTAAAAGGAGGTGTAGTCGGCACTTTGATGTCAAATTATGGCATGGAAAAGTTTTTTGAATATGAAAAGATAAAATTTATAAGAGCAAATGTTGGAGACAGATATGTAAAAGAAAAAATGCAAAAAAATAATTTTAATCTAGGTGGTGAACAATCTGGACATATTATTTTAGGAAAATTTGCAACAACTGGAGATGGGTTATTAGTTGCGTTAGAAGCCTTATTTGCGATAAGAAAAGGAAGAAAAGCTAGTTCTTTTTTCAATAAGTTTAATAAAACTCCTCAAATTTTAGAGAATATTGCTGTGAAAGATAAATCTATAATAAAAAATTTAGAAATAAAAAAATCTATAAAAACAGCAGAGAAATTAATGAAAGGTCATGGAAGAATATTAGTTAGAGAGTCAGGTACAGAGTCAAAAATAAGAGTTATGGGTGAGAGTGAAAACAAACAACTTTTAGACAAGTGTATAAATATTATTTTAAGAAAAATAAATTGAAGCCCAATTCTAAAGTATTAATTGTTGCAGGATCTGATTCATCAGGTGGAGCAGGAATTCAGGCTGACATCAAAACTATTACAGCACTTGGCTCTTATGCAATGACAGCAATTACTGCTATTACAGCTCAAAACACAATTGGAGTTAAATCAATTTTTGCAATTCCACCAAAAGAAATTTCAAATCAAATTTTATTTACTGCTAAAGATATTAACCCTGATGCAATTAAGATTGGAATGTTGCATTCAGCTAAAGTAATTAATTCTGTTATTAATTCTCTAAAGATTATCAAAGTAAAAAAAATAGTTCTTGATCCTGTAATGGTTGCAAAAGGAGGAACTAAATTAATAGATGATAAAGCAATTAAATTATTGAAAGATAAATTAATAAAAAGAACAACATTGATCACTCCTAATATTCCAGAAGCTGAAATATTAACTAATATTAATATCAAATGTAAAGAGGATATGATTTTTGCTGCCCATAAATTAATAGAAATTGGTGCAAATAATGTATTAATTAAAGGAGGTCACTTATCGTCAAAAATAGTCCAAGATATATTCGTTTCAAAATCTGATATTAAAATTTTTAACAGCAAAAGGTATAAAACAAAAAATACCCATGGAACGGGCTGCACTTTATCTAGTGCAATAACTACATTTTTATCATGTGGAAAACCTATAAAGAAATCTTGTGAGCTTGGTATTAAATATGTAAGTTCTGGCATTAGTACTAATCCCAAATATGGTAAAGGTCATGGTCCAATCAATCATCTTCATACAATTAATATAGAGAGAAAATTTAGATAATGAAAAATATAGTTGTAGTTGGGTCTCAATGGGGCGATGAAGGAAAAGGTAAAATTGTTGATTGGCTTTCAGAACAAGCAGACGTAGTAATTAGATTTCAAGGAGGACACAATGCAGGTCATACATTAGTAATTGATGGAGTGACTTATAAATTAAGATTATTACCATCTGGAATTGTACGAAAAAATAAAATTTCAATTATTGGAAATGGAGTTGTTGTTGATCCATGGGCACTACTAGAAGAAATTGAAGAAATAAAATCTAAAGGTGTAGATGTAAACACCAATAATTTTATTATTTCTGAGGCTGCAAATTTAATTTTACCATTTCATAGAGAAATGGATGAAATTAGAGAGGATGCCGCAGGCAAAAGTAAAATTGGAACAACTAGAAGAGGAATTGGTCCCGCATACGAGGACAAGGTTGGAAGAAGATCAATTAGAGTAATGGATCTTAGATCTGAAAAAAATTTAGATCAAAGATTAGAGTCTGTTTTAGTTCATCACAATGCAATTAGAAAAGGCCTAGGAAAAAAAATTTTTGAAAAAGAACAACTCAAATCAGATTTATTAAAAATTGCACCTCAAATATTGAAGTTTTCTCAACCAGTTTGGCTAAAAATTGATGAGTTCAAAAAACAAAAAAAGAAAATTTTATTTGAAGGTGCTCAGGGAATTTTATTAGATGTTGATCATGGCACTTACCCTTATGTAACATCTTCTAACACTGTTGCATCAAGTGCTGCAACAGGTACAGGATGTGGACCAAATTCAATTAATTATGTTTTGGGAATAACAAAAGCCTACACAACAAGAGTTGGCGAAGGTCCTTTCCCAACAGAATTAACAGATGACATTGGAGAATTATTAGGTACTCGAGGAAAAGAGTTTGGTACAGTGACGAGTAGAAAAAGAAGATGTGGATGGTTTGATGGTGTATTGGTTAGGCAGACTATAAAAATTTCAGGTATAGATGGTATTGCGCTTACTAAACTTGATGTTCTTGATGAATTAGAAGAAATTAAAATGTGTGTTGAGTACGAACTTGATGGAAAAAAAATAGATTATTTACCAGCTGTAGTTGAAGATCAGTTAAAAATAAAACCAATTTACAAAACCTTTCCCGGATGGAAAACATCTACTAATGGGATCAAAGATATGAATGATTTACCTGAAAATGCAAAAAAATATATTTATGCAGTAGAAGATTTTATAAGAGCAAAAGTTTCTAGTGTATCCACCAGTCCTGAAAGAGATGATACTATTTTAGTTGAAAATCCTTTTGATGTCTAATTAGCAGGTAACAAATTTTTAGATTTTGCCATAAGCAGCATTTGTTTTTGCAATTTCTCAAATGCTTTATTTTCAATTTGTCTTACTCTTTCTCTACTAATTTTATGTTTTTTACTTAAATCTTCTAAAGTTGTTGGATTGTCATTCAATCTTCTAGAGTATAAAATTTCTTTTTCTCTTTCATTTAAAACTTTGATTGAATTTTTTAATAAATCTTTTCTTTGTTCCATTTCTTCTTGATGAGCAAACTTGAGATCATGATCTAGTTCTTTGTCAACCAACCAATCTTGCCATTCATCTCCATTTTCACCAACTTGAGCATTTAATGAAAACTCCTTACCAGAGAGTCTTCTATTCATTGAAACAACTTCATCTTTACTTACATCTAATTTATTAGCTATTTCATTAACATGCTCGTCTCTTAAATCACCTTCTGTTTGGGGTGCTATTTGATTTTTTATTTTTTTAAGATTAAAAAATAATTTTTTTTGAGCAGTAGTTGTTCCTATCTTAACTAAGCTCCAAGATCTTAGGATATACTCTTGGATAGAAGCTTTAATCCACCACATTGCATATGTTGCTAATCTAAATCCTTTTTCTGGTTCAAACTTTTTAACTGCTTGCATAAGACCAACATTTCCTTCAGATATCATTTCATTTACAGGTAGCCCATAACCTTTGTAGCCCATTGCAATTTTAGCTACTAATCTTAAATGACTCGTAACTAATTTTTCAGCTGCTTTGATATTTCCTGTAGTTTTCCAATTTTTTGCCAACATATATTCTTCTTCTGCAGCAAGCATTGGAAATTTTTTTATTTGTTCTAGATATGCAGATAGACCACCTTCATTTGAAAGTGCGGGTACATTATTGTTAAATGTTGCGTTCATAGCTGTATTTATTTAATTAACTATATTAAATTTTCAATGTTTTATTCGCCAGTATTTCTAAGCATTTTTAATAAATTATTCAGTTCTTGAGGCAAAATTGAGGAAAAAATCATTTCCTCATTAGTTTTTGGATGAACAAAACCTAGAGTTTTTGCATGTAAAAATTGTCTATTTAATTTAGAAATTAAACTTTCTAATCCGATATCAATATTTTTTAGTTTTTTATATTTTTTTTTGTATTTATCGTCTCCAACAATGCTATTTCCCATATGCGTCATATGAACACGAATTTGATGAGTTCTTCCAGTTTCCAATTTACATTCCACTAAACTTAATGTCGGTGTTTTATCATTTTCAAAAATTTCTATTGTTTTATAGTTAGTTATAGCTTGTTTGCCTTTTGAGCGACTAACTTCCATTAATTGTCTATTCTTTGAACTACGAGTTATAAAAGTGTCAATTCTACCAGATGAAGGTCTTAGTTTGCCCCAAATTAAAAGTTGATAAACTCTAGTGATTGTATGATCGCTAAATTGTTTTGATAAGTTTTCATGTGTTTCATTATTTTTTGCAATAACAACTAAGCCTGAAGTATTTTTATCAATTCTATGTACAATACCTGGTCTAAGTTCATCACCAATAGTTGATAATGAGTTTTTATCATAATGCATTAAAGCATTGACAATTGTTTTATCATAATTTCCAGCACCAGGATGCATAATTATTCTAGCTGGTTTATTGATTACTAATAAATCCTCATCTTCATGAATTATATCTAATTTAAAATCAAAAGGTTTTAAGGAAGCTTCTTCCGGTTCTGGAATACTAAGACTTAATTTATCACCCCTAATAACTTTTTTTGAAGGACTTTTTATAATTTTGCCATTTAATTTAAGTTTTTCTTTAAGAATTAAGTTTTTAATTCTGGTTCTGCTGATTAATTTTTCTTTATTGTTGATCAAAATATCAACTCTTAGATTGTTTTCATTCTCTTCAACTATAAAACTAATGTTTTTTTCCATAAAATGTAATATTAATACTATATGCGCTTGTAGCTCAACTGGATAGAGCGCCTGACTTCGGATCAGGAGGTTCTGGGTTCGACTCCTAGCAGGCGCGCCAATTTATTCACTAAAATTGATTAAAGTACCTTTCTCTTTTTGATAAATTTATTACTTCAATTGATTTTATCATTTAATATCTTGAAGCTCTTTTCAATCTATCATTAATTGTTTTGCCAATTCCTTTATTTGGAATCTTTTCAACTGCAATGAATTTATAACCATCTTTTTTAATTTTTCTTAATAATGTGTATAGATTTTTAGCAGATTGCCGAAGATTATTTTTTTTACTTAAATAGTAATAATTTTTAGATGAAGTTTTTCTTTTTTTTATCAATACAAAAGCTTCATCTATTTTTGGTTTTATTACATTTGTTCTTAATGGAATGCCGGGAGAGTAATGTAAAGGAAACTGACCAGGAGCAATTTTCTTTTTTGAATTAGTTTTTACTAAAACTTTTTTTTTTAATATTCTATTTATTCCAGAAATATCTAATCCTCCAAATCTAAGTATTGTTGGTTTATTTAACAGATTAATGATCGTTGATTCTATGCCAATTTGACATTTTCCTCCGTCTAAAACATATCTAATTTTTGATCCAAATTCTTCTATCACATCAGATGCTTGAACAGAACTTAATCTGGTTGATATATTTGCGCTAGGAGCTGCCAATGGATAAGACAAATTTTTAAGTAGTTTTTTAAACAAAGGATGTTTGGGAAAACGAACAGCAAGAGTTTTTTGGTTATTAGTTACTAACTTGGAAATTTTAGACTCTTTTTTTAATTTTAAGATAAATGTAATGGGCCCAGGAGAAAACTCTTTATAGAGCTTGATAAAATTATCGTTAATATGACAATCAATTTTAAGTTTATTGATATCTGAATAATGAACAATTAGAGGGTTGTTTGTAGGTCTTTTTTTCAATCTGAATATTTTTTTCACAGATATGTCTGAATAAGCATTTCCAGCCAGTCCATAGACAGTTTCAGTAGGCACAGCTATACAATGATTTTTATCTAAATATTGTTTAGCTTTTTTGATATTTGATTGAATAGATTTCATGTATTAATAATTATTATTATATGAAAGATAAAAATTTACTACCTGATAATGATGCAAGTACGCTTGAAGACCTAACAGATCAAGCAAATCAAATAATAGAGGCTTTAGAAAATGAAAAAGATCTTAATAACTCGGTTGAAAGCTATCAGCAATTATTAAAGTTAAATAATATTATTGAAAAAAAATTTCATAAGAGCTTTAGATCTCTAGGAGAGGAAACTAACAAAAAAGTCAAAGAAATTGTTAAAAAGAAATGAATATCAAGCTAAATAAGATTGCAAGAGACACCAACTTTTTCTTGAAGAAATTTATTGCTAAGCAAAATAACTCTAAATTAATTCCAGCAATGAATTATGGTTTGTTTCCTGGTGGAAAAAAAATTAGATCTAAAATTCTAATTGATATCGGCTCATTGCTATCAATTGATTACAAAACATTAATTGCCATAGGTGCGGCCGTTGAATGTATTCACGCCTATTCTTTAATACATGATGATTTACCATGTATGGATAACGACAAGATAAGAAGAGGTAAACCGTCAACCCACATTAAATTTGGAGAATCTACAGCTGTACTTGCTGGAAATTCTTTACTTACAATGGCGTTTGAAATTTTAGCTAGTCCTAGTTTAAAAATTAAAAAAAAAATTCAAATAAATTTGATTAAAAAATTATCAGAATGTTCAGGGCATTTAGGTATAGCAGGTGGTCAATACTTAGATTTAAGTTATGAAAAAAAGAAAATTTCTAAAAAAAAAATTATAGAGATGGAAATAAAAAAAACAGGTAAATTATTCAGTTTTTGTTGTGCGGTCCCAGCAATCATTAAAAATAAAAACATTAATGAAATAAAATTTTTTGAGAATATTGGTTCTAATATTGGTTTGTTGTTTCAAATAGCAGATGATTTAATTGATTTTAAGGGTAGTTCAAAAATAGCTGGAAAAAAAACAGGAAAAGATAAAAAAAAAGGCAAAGCAACACTTATAAGTTTGATGGGATATATGAATGCAATTAAATATTGTGATAAGATTATCTTAAAAACCAATAAAAGATTAGATAAATATGGTACAAAATCTAAAAATATTAGAGAAACATTAGATTATATTTTAAATAGAGATAGATGATGAAAAATTATAAATTTTTAAATGATATAAATTTTCCATCTGACTTAAGAAAGCTATCAGAACATGATTTACAAAAAGTCTCTGACGAAGTTAGAGAAGAGATGATTGGCGCGGTATCTGAAACTGGAGGACATTTAGGAGCCGGTTTAGGTGTTGTCGAACTGACCGTAGCTCTCCATTATGTTTTTGATACACCTAATGATAAATTAATCTGGGATGTTGGACATCAATCTTATCCACATAAAATTTTAACTGGAAGAAAAAATAAGATTAGATCTTTAAGACAAGGAAATGGGTTGTCAGGATTTACAAAAAGATCAGAGAGTGAATACGATCCTTTTGGCGCTGCTCATAGCTCAACGTCTATATCTTCAGCACTAGGAATAGCTGAAGCAAATAAATTAGCAAATAAATCCTCTAATGTAATAGCTGTAATTGGAGATGGCGCAATTAGTGCAGGGATGGCTTATGAAGCTATGAACAATGCAGGAGCTTCAAAAACAAAAATGATTGTTGTTTTAAATGACAATGATATGTCAATTGCAAAACCAGTAGGTGCTATGAGAACTTATCTGGCGAAGTTATTTACTGGAAAAATTTATTTTAGTCTCAGAGAAACATTTAAGTTGATTGCTTCTGCGTTTTCAAAAAGATTTAGCGCTAAAGCAGGTAAAGCTGAAGATTTTCTGCGAACAGCAGTTACTGGAGGTACTTTATTTAGTTCATTAGGCTTTTATTATGCAGGTCCAATTGATGGCCATGATTTAACAACTCTTATTCCGATATTAAAAAATGCACGAGATTCTAAGCATGAAGGTCCAATTATGATCCATATTAAAACCCAAAAAGGAAAAGGCTATTCATATGCTGAAAAAGCAACAGATCATTATCATGGTGTTTCAAAATTCAATATTGAGACAGGTGAGCAGGTTAAAAGTGGCAGTAACCTTCCAGCATATACAAAAATATTTGCTAACACGTTAGTTAAGCATGCTCAAAAAGATAGTAAAGTTGTTGGAATTACAGCTGCAATGCCAAGTGGTACAGGTATGGACATTTTTGGAAAAGAATTTCCTAAAAGAATGTTTGACGTTGGTATAGCTGAGCAACATGCTGTAACTTTTGCCGCTGGTTTAGCTACTGAAGGTTATAAGCCTTATGCTGCAATTTACTCTACTTTTTTACAAAGAGCTTATGATCAGGTTGTTCATGATGTGGCTATTCAAAGTTTACCAGTAAGATTTGCGATAGATAGAGCGGGTTTAGTTGGAGCAGATGGGTCAACACATGCTGGTTCATTTGACATTACTTATTTATCAACTCTGCCTAATTTTATTGTGATGGCAGCAAGTGATGAAGTCGAGTTAGTAAAAATGATAAACACTTCAATTGATATTAATAACAAACCAAGTGCAATTAGATATCCACGAGGAACAGGAGTAGGCCTTGATTTACCTTCAATTGATGAAAAGATTGAAATTGGTAAAGGGAAAATTGTTCAAGAAGGAAACCAAGTTTGTATTTTAAGCTTAGGAACAAGGCTTGAAGAATGCAAATTAGCAGCTGAAGAATTAAAGAATAAAGGTGTGTCAGTAACAATTGTTGATGCAAGATTTGCTAAACCTTTGGATCAAGAGCTTATTTTGAAATCAGCTAGAGAACATAAAGTAATGATTACTATAGAAGAAGGATCAATAGGTGGTTTTGGTTCTCATGTTAAAAACTTACTAGCAGAGAAGGGTATATTTGACAAAGGATTAAAGTTTAGGGCAATGACATTGCCAGATGCTTTTATTGAGCAAGATAATCCTAAAAAAATGTACGATGTTGCTGGACTAAATGCTTCTCAAATTTCAAAAAAAATCTTAGATGTTTTATTTACAAAAGATTCTATTAAAGTAGTTGAAAATTAAAAATAGATTTATCTACATTGAGCTTTGTGCATTAAGTAATGATCTAATAAAACGCAATTCATCATGGCCTCACCAACAGGGACTGCTCTTATTCCCACACAAGGATCATGTCTACCTTTAACTGATATAGTGGTATTTTTTCCAAATTTATTAATTGTTTTTCTTGTTGTTAAAATTGACGATGTAGGTTTTACCGCAAACGAAGCAATAATTTCTTGACCACTTGATATTCCACCCAAGATCCCTCCAGCATTATTAGAGGTAAATTTTAAATTTTTACCTTTTTGAGAAATCTCATCTGAGTTTTGTTCTCCGGATAATTGTGCCGAATTCATTCCCGATCCAATATTTACTCCTTTAACAGCATTTATACTCATTAAACCTGAAGCTATATCAGAGTCTAGTTTTGAATAAATTGGAGCACCTAGTCCAGCAGGTATTCCTCTTGCTCTTATTTCAATCACAGCACCACAAGAAGATCCAGACTTTCTAACACTTAACAAATATTTTTCCCAAAGTTTTATCATTGATTTATCTGGGCAGAAAAATGAATTTTTTAAAATTACTTTATCATCCCATTGATTTTTATCACAACCTAATATCCCTAATTGAGTTACGGCACCTACAACTTTAAATTTTTTACCTAATTTTTTTTGTAAAACTAGTTTTGCTATTGCACCTGCTGCAACTCTAGCTGCAGTTTCTCTTGCTGAAGATCTTCCGCCGCCTCTGTAATCTCTTATTCCATATTTTTTAAAATAAGTTAGATCAGCATGACCCGGTCTAAATTTATCTTTTATATTGCCATAATCTTTTGATCTCATATCTTTGTTATAAATAATAAGTGAAATGGGTGTTCCTGTAGTTTTTCCCTCAAAGACACCAGATAATATTTGAATTTTATCATCTTCTTTTCTTTGAGTTGTAAATTTCGATTGTCCTGGTTTTCTTTTATCTAGCTCTACTTGTATGTCTTGTTCTTTAAGATTTATGTTTGGTGGACAACCATCAACTATACAGCCTAT
>Ga0207992_1001367_pt1 | contig 10946 bp, 5 predicted proteins | sample ETN02SmetaG_FD_185788 | JGI IMG/M metagenome (GOLD analysis project Ga0207992, IMG submission 185788) | Marine microbial and viral communities from oxygen minimum zone, Eastern Pacific Ocean - ETNP2014F10-02SV255 (SPAdes) (version 2) | ecosystem: Environmental > Aquatic > Marine > Oceanic ...
CAAAATCCGATCCTTAGTGGTACGTGGGTTCGAATCCCTCCCCCCGCACCATTACATTTCGATAAGACACCTTTTGACAATCTTTCCATTAATTAAATGTTCTTTTACAATTTCAGGTACATCTTTTTTAGGATTCTTGATGGAATACCAAACACTATCAGGATAAACTACTACAGTAGGCCCTTGTTCACAAAAATCTAAACATCCAGCAGAATTTATTCTTATATTAATATTGTTTTCTTTTTCTAATTCTTTTTTGAATAATAATTTTATATCATATTTTGCATTTTTAGAACAACATTGCCTTGGATGTTCATCACTCCTTATATTTTCACAAACAAATATATGTTTTTCAAACCCAATAATTTTTCTACCTTTTGGATCTTTCATGAAATCTCCTTTAACCATAATTCATGAAAATAATTATTTCCGGTTAATTCTGGATGGAATGTTAATGCCATATTTTTCCGATCCATACATCCTACAATTTCACCTTTACAAAATGCAATTGGTTTCGCTTTACCAATATCTGTTATAGCTGGAGCTCTGATGAAAACTCCTCTGAATTTTTTATGCTTATCAATTTCCAAATCGTCTTCAAAAGAATTAATTTGCCTTCCATAATAATTTCTATCAATAGTAAAATCCATTTTTTCAAATGTTTTATCGCTACTTTTTCCTAGTAATATGGCGCCTGCACAAGTTCCCATTATAGGGATATCACAATTCATAATAAATTCCCATAGATTTGCATTTACGAGCAATTTGCGGAGTGTTGTAGATTCTCCACCAGGCATTATCAATCCATTAACTTCTTTTATTTCATCTAGGGTTCTTATTTCTTTATTATTAATATTTAATGAATTTAGAGCTCTACAATGTTCAGATACTGCACCTTGAAGAGCCAAAACACCGATAAGCATAAATGGTATAGGGTTTTGCCCTTAAAATAGCTTATTATTTTTTGTTTTGAAAAAATGGAATGCCAACCTTTATAATATATTGGCGCCATGTATGTAATCCTTCAATGGGCTAAACCCTGTTGATAAAAGGACTCAACCAAGGTGTGTTACATATGCAAGAAACCTATAATATAGAGAAGAAAAATTGGGCCGCAAAGCTAATGGCTATTGTGGTCGTCGTGACTATGGTCACCAGTACATTTGTACTGTTTGCACCAGAGGCATCGGCAAGAACCGGAACAGATAGTTACGGTTATACTTTTAAAGATTCAGCAGAATCCGGTGTAGATTATGTTTGGACAGATATTGTCAGTAGTGGAACAAAACTGCTTGGCAGTACTTCAGATGGAGCTCAAGGTCCATTTAACATTGGATTTGAGTTTGAATTTTATGAAACATCGTATGATAAATTCTACAACGGAGGAGATAATGGTTACATTACCTTCGGCGGAGCTGTAGCTAACCAATGGACACCATACGCAATTCCGGCAATGCAACTTGGCTCTAATGCCATAGCTGCAGGATGGTTCGACGGTGGTTTCTGTGTTAGTAGAAACTCTGATTCAGGTGTTTACTATGAAACAGTAGGCAGTTCGCCAGACAGGCAATTAATTATACAAATGGAAGATCAAGTATATTGGAGTGCTAGAGATGGTACTTATTACTGTAATAGTGGACACGCATGGGCAACTAATACAATTACTTGGCAAATAGTATTACACGAAGGTTCTAACAATATTGCTATACAATATAAGGATGCAACCGGTGGTTCAACTGCAGATAATGAATATTTGACAGCAGGTATTCAAGGTGTAGCAGATGGTACACAATATGGTCTACAATATAAGTACAGAAACAATCCATCAACAACTATAGCAGATCAAACAGCTGTTGAATTCTACGCGCCTCCACCTAAAAGAAATGATTTGAAATTGTCATCAACTACAATTCCACAACCAATCTCTTTAGCAGAGGATAATATCATAGGTGCAAGCGTAACTAACAATGGAGTTAACTGCGATACAGCAGGATCCTGTACGCCAGTTCCAGAAACAAACGTAGATGTTACAGCTAGTATATTTACAGTTAAAGAGACAGAAGCAGATTATGGCTTTGATGACAGAACAGACGCTGAAGGTTGGTCATCAGCTACAATCAACGGAGCTACAGATTTATGGACTCAAGCATTAAATGATGGTGCTGGAAACTATAATTACGGAGCAGATGGAACTGCTGATGGTGTATGGTCTTCAGGCCGTAAAGCAGATACATTTGGAGGATTATTCAATGATCAGCAAAGAATTCACTACGATGGAACAGACATACTTGTAGCAGATAAAAACAACAATCGAGTTCAGAAAATAGATGGTACCACGCAAGCTGTTACTACAGCACTTGGTCCAGATACAACTAATCTAAGGAATGTACTTGATGTAACTTCAGATGATGATTACTATTATACCCTAGCAAGAGCAGCTAGTACTTACTCATACACAACACGCATATGTAAATGGGATAGGGATGATGGTGCAATGGTAGGCAGCTGCAGTACTGCAGCAAGATATGGTACAGCTATATCTATCTATGAAGCAGCAGATGAATTATATGTCTTACAAACCTATACAAGTAGTTCATACCGTAAGATTGTAGGTTTTTCAACATCCAATTTAGCATCAAATGGTAAATCGCTAAGTTACGGAAGTGGAGTTTCAGCATACACTTATACGCAAGATTTTGATGTAGATGAAAACACAGGAGATATGTATGTCGTCTATAGGGATTCTCTTGGGCGCATAAGAGGATATGACAGAGATAGTTCAGGAAATTACTGTGCTAGCAGTGCATGTTATACTCAAGTTTATACTGGAGCAAGATATGGAATTTCTATTGAAGCCCACGATGATTATGTATATACTCATGGGTATTATTATTCCTCATACTATGGTGGTATGAAGAGAATGCCTACTAGTTCATTATCTTCAATATCAACACTATGGGCTTACTTTTCAGGAGGACAATACAAGGGTTCTACTGCAGTAACTGATTCAGGAGACATTTATGTATCTAGTAATTATGCATATAGTTATAGTTCATTCTCCAATTATCAGGATGCAGTATACTATTGGCCATCTGGCAGTTATCAACCAGCTCCAACAAAAACTCTTGGCCCATCACCGGCATATCTAACAGCACTAAGCACACCATCAATGGATCTTAGTGATGCAATGGGCTTTTCAATGTCTTTCGATTTGTCTCACAATTTCTATTATATGTATGAAGGTGCATATATGGAAATTACAACAGATGGTGGAAGTACTTGGACATATATTGATAATGATAAACTGTCAGGTAACAAGTATTATGGAACCACATATGCAACATATGATAATCCATTAGATATTTCAAGAGAGGCTTGGACATATTATAATACGCAACACAGTTATGTATCATATTCCAACACAGCACCTTGGAAAGAAACCACAGTAAATTTAGATGAATACACAGGATATGATGATGTCCGTGTTCGCTGGGTTGTTGGATTTAACATGTATTTGCAAACATATTATAATTCATTCTTTAGAGTGGATGACGTATCTATTTCAATTTTAGAAGCAGATCAAACTTTTGGTACAGAAACTATAGAAATACCATCTATTGATTTCAAGGCAACAGAAACTGTAAGTTTCTTTACTGTAGACAAGTTTAAACCTAGTGCAGAAGGTTTGTCCGTAGGAGATAAAGTAGGTATATCTATTAACGTTCCAGGATTCGCTAATGACGAAGATAAAACAAATCAACGTGTAGTAGTATTCAGAGAAGTTAAGTTTGTTATTTTCTCTGATGACTTCGAAGGTGGAGATAAAGGATGGACTTCAGGTAAAGTTACGTCTGGATCTAGTGACTGGGCTATTCGTGAGATCACGTCATCAAGTGGTTCACATTCTATGGATAGTGGTTACAGAAACAGTAATGCAGTTCCTTCAGATACTTATGTTTCCACGCCAGCATTAGATCTAGGTTTGCCTGTTGAAGCCAATCTTCAAATGAAGATATCATACTATGCATATTACACATATACCGGATACCAAGCGCAAATATCAGAGGATGGTGGTAGTTCTTGGGCTATGATAACTCCGATTGGCGGTTATCCAAATACTATCTATAACTATGCATATTATGGAAACCCATTGCGTGGTCAACCAGGTTACACCTATTACGGATCTAGTACAGGATATACCAGTGCAGTAGACGGAAATGCATACATTGATGTAAACTTCAATCTAGATGCATACACAGGACAAGATGATATCATGTTCAGGTGGGTTGCAGGTTGGAGTTCACTCAACCAGAATTACAATCAGTATAATTCATTCTTAAGAATGGATGATTTTGCAGTTACAGGTCTTGTATACAATGATAACGTAGGAGTCAGTGCATTGGAACTTCCAGATCCTATTGGAATTGATCAGACTGTCGAATTGGCAACAACTGTAATTAATGCAGGAATTAACAATCAAACAGCTGGAGCAGCTAAGCTAAGATTGCAATTAGGACCTATGGGACTTGCAACTTATGACTCAAGCGATGATATGGAAGCCTATACTACAACTTCAGATGCAACTTCAGCAGGTTGGACAATGCAAGATAATTGTAATACTGTATACGGCAACTGTGGCAATTGGGGAACTCCAGCAGGATTTGAAGTAATAGCTGATGGTGATAGTACAGCATTAGGTCCTTCAACTGGTGAATTTAGAATGTATGGTAGTGGAGGAAGTACAGAAACTGTCACTCCAACATTAGATTTTTCTGATGCTGAAAATGATTTGAAATTGACTTTGAAACACAGGTATAATTTCGATTATTATTCTGGAATGTATACTGCATACAACGGTGGACAAGTATTGATATCTACAGATGATGGAGATAATTGGGAATTGTTTAATCCAGTAGACGGTTATCCAGGTACAATCTATAACTACCAATTTTATGCAAATCCACTATATGGACAAAAAGCATTTGTTCACGATGAAGAAACCTCCATAGAAACTATATTTGATATGGCAGACTATGCAGGTGAAGCCGAAGTGAAACTAAAGTTCATAGTAGGAATGTGGCGTTACCAAGGACAAGGTGATGGTGAATATTGGAATATAGATTCATTATCATTTACTGGAACAGGTATGGAATCTGTAGCTTTTGAAGAAATTGTAGCAATTTCTGGAGAAGCAGGGCCATTTGTTAGTGGTGAAAAATTCGAATATTCGAAAGATTATCACTTCCAAGTTCCAGGTGAATACAAAATTGAATTCACAACTTGGATAGGTTCTGATCCTTCTGCAGGTGATGATTTCGCAGGAGATAATTCAGCATCAGTAACACGTAAGACTATGTTTACCATATCTGAAACAACCGCAGATGCAGACGCTACTTCTATCAAGAATGATGAATTGAATAGAAGATATTACGAAGATGATTGGACATCAGCTAAAGATGGAGGCCCTGAGGAAGGACATCAATGGAGAACAGATTCAACATCAAGTTCACCAGACTCACCAGTTTGGTGGGTTGGACCAGACGCATACGGAGTAGCAAATCAGGGTGATGATGTAAGTCTAATGTCACCAGTATTTGATCTTTCACAAGCTTCTTCAGCAAAATTAGTGTTTGAACATGCGTTCTCATTCTATGCAAGTATTGGTAATACCAATTATTACTATGATGCTGGTAGAGTTGAGATTAGTACTAATGGCGGAAGCACTTGGTCAGGTTTAGAAGTTACATCTGGTGAGAAATATGGCGGAATCGTTTACAACTATGCATACTATGGCAATCCATTAGGAGGTCAAGAGGCATTCGTCCATTCTTCTTCAGCAGGAACTTCTTTCGTGGAATCCCAATGTACTTTGGATGATTACACAGGTGCAGGTTTCGATAATATCAGAATTAGATTCAGATACGGTGGAGCTTTCCCAGACTGGGGAAGCACTTGGAGTATTGATAATATCGGCATTTATGGTCTTGGTTTTGATTTAAAACAGACCAGCTCATCAGTACCTTATACACTAGAAGTTGGTGAAGCAAGTACAATCACAACTTCTTTTGTAAACCAAGGTCAAGGTAATCTTGGTACAGGCGGCTCAATGTCTGAAGCTTTTGCATACGCATATGTTAATGATATGAGCGGAAATGAACTATGGTCCTCTTCTAGTTCCTTAGGTAATTTGAATAGTGCATATTATGATGGAAATGGAGATGCAGTTGCTGGAGAATCAACTCCAACAATTAGTTTTGCTTTCGATGGTATGTCAACTGCAGGTATGTACACAGCAGGTGTAATGGTTGCAGATTCTAACGGAGATAAGCTAGCAGATTTATTCTCAGCAAATAATGATGCAAATCATATGTTGTTAGTAGGTCTTGGTGCAGACATGGGATCGCCAAATTTAGTAGGCGGTGCTAACTGGGGTGCAGCTACCGGTGTTCCAACAGAAGTTGGTACTGGTGCACAAGCAGTATCTTGGGATGAAAGTGGTGTTGCAACAGGCACATTATCAATAGACATTGCAGGACAAAGTTCAGGATTTGTTCCAGAATCTCCTGTTGTTCAGGTTGGAACTGTGGTTACATGGACCAATTCAGACAGTATGACACACACTGTAACAGACAAGGAGTCAGAGTTTGATTCATTCGATATCGCACCTGGTGAAACTTACCAGCAAACATTCAGTGAAGTAGGCGCGTACACTTACTACTGTAAATATCACAACGGTATGGAAGGTACAATTACAGTAACATCTGATAATAGTGCAGATGAACAAGCAAGAACAAACTACATCAACGTTTGGTCAGCAGAATCATACTTGTTCTTCTGGGCTAAGTACGATCTCTCTGGTGACAGTTCAATATCTGTTTATGCACAAAGACAAGACTCTAGTCTAGATGATCCAGGAACAATAGGTCTTTGGGGAGCTAATGGATTCACGATAATGGATGGTTCAGACCATGCAGAAGTTGGAGATTCTTTAACTGGAGACAGCGACTGGAACCCATATTACATCTATTTAGATTCTAATAAATTGGGTTACAATAGTATGGCATATGATCCAGAAGAAGACAATTCCTATGCATTTGTTTTCAGAGCACGTGGTGTAGAAGGTACAGCTGAAATTGGAAACGTCCAAGTTGTAAGAACACAGGATACAGGTTTCTTCTTTGCTAAAGATAATCAAAACAAGCTAACTTATGAGATATTCCCAAGTTTAGCAGTTGAGATGGATTACTTCGCTAAGAACATAGGTACAGAAGATAATGAATTCCAGTTCACTCCTACTTTGGATGCACAAGGTAAAGATTACAACGGAGCAGCTTTCATAATAACTGTAGAAATTTTAGTCAATGGCGTAGAATACACTCCTGAGAGTACTTCAGATGGTAATGGAACCTACACATATACAGTAGACATGGCTGCTGATGATGAAGCAACTATTACTGTAAGATTCTTGGCACCAAATTATGACGCAGATAGTGGAGAACCCGCAGGAAATCGTAAGTTTGATGTAAGAATGGATCCAGTAGACACAGGTAGTGGTGAAGAAATGAGAGAGCCAACCTCGGCTACTTTATTCATAAAACCATCACAATTTATTCTAGGTGAAATGTCCTACGATAGACAAGGAATTCTTGAAGGCGCTTCATTAGCAATAACTGTAAAGGCATGGAACGACGGAAACTATGCTTCGGATATCTTAATGGTAGTTTATGTAATGGATTCACAAGGAACAGCATACGATACGCCAGAAGGAGTCAAGCGTATGACCCGAATAGCATCAACTACTGAACCAGTTATGGCACCAAAAGCAGTTCTTGAATCGCAAGGAATATACCAGACATGGTATCCAATAACTGCAGTTTGGGAAGAAGCATTCATACCAGGTGAAACAACTCAAGATTACGAAAATGTTGAGTTATATGCAATGATTAATCCAGATCCAGAGCAAGAAGATGTCGATAACGGTCACAAGAAACAAGATGAATACTTGAACCAAAAAGACGACAATGATGCATTTGGACAGATTAACGTTGTTAAAGATAAATCATCTACTCCATCTTTCGCACTTGGAATAGTTGGAATGTCTGTAGCAGCATTAATTGCAGCAGCCGGTGCTTCTCTAAGAAGAGAAGAAGAATAAGTAAGTCAATGAGGAAAAGGGGAAGTTTTACTTCCCCCTATTTTTCCGCTTTAAATCCTAGCGTCAGCTTTAATGCTGCCTAGTCTTAAATTGGAAATATGGAGAACTTATGTTGTCAATAGGAACATTGATTCTGATAGTTGTAGGATTGCTAGTATCTTACTACTGTTTACAAAATCAATTCATGGTTTCCCAGTCCTTAGTATTCATTAATTTCTCGATATTTGCAAGTTGGTGGATAATCTATTTGCTATATCCTAAATATGGAATTGAAGCAATTATTGATTTAGGCTTTAAATCACAATACATTGCAGAACCTCAATTTAGATTACTTTCAATAATAACTGCTATGTTCATGCATGGAGGATCAATGCATCTTCTGATGAATATGTTAGTTCTAATTCTGCTTGGTGTGCCCTTTGAAGAAAGAATAGGTTCACGTTCATTTCTTTTAATTTATTTTATTTCAGGAATTTTAGGTTCTCTTATTACAGGATTAGTCTCGGTTTTCAATCAAGAAGGACTTAATACGTTAAACATAGGAGCCTCAGGTGCTGTTTTTGGCATAATGGGAGGTTTTGCTCTACTGTATCCTAGAGACGAGATACCTATGCTATTAGGGCCAATTTTTCTCCATAGAGTGCCTGTAATCTTAGCGACTATTGTTTTTGTAGCAATGGAAACGTTTTATGTTGGAATGAACACACAAGATGGAGTAGGGCATGGAACACATATGGCTTCATTTATTGCAGGAGTTTTTCTATCACCATTATTTCCTAAGAAAAGTATAATAGAAAAACAATCCGTTAATTTTGATATTGCTTATCTTACTAAATTATATGATAACAGTAAACAAGGAGAATATGAGCTACAAATGCTTAAAGAAGCAGATGAACCAGAATTACAATCTGCCTGGTTGGAAACTTTTCTAGAAAAACAAATTTGCTTGGAATGTGAAAATTCCCTAGATTCTAATGGCATTTGTTTAATTTGTGTATCAGTTGATGACTAAGCAGTTAAGAAGAGATCATAGAATAGAGCAACAACTATTGATCCTATTGTACAAGTTATAATCATTATAGGAACACCGACAGCTAACCATTCCTTAGTTGAAATTTTATGCCCGCCCCTTTCACTAATTGCAATAGTCATAACATTTGCGCTAGAACCAATTGGTGTAGCATTTCCTCCAAAACCACAGCCTATGGCCAAGGCCCAGTACAGTGGGATAATCTCTACCGTAGCTACACCTTCGACTTCACTTAATCTTCCTATTTCCTCAATTACAGGTAACATAGCTGCACAAAAAGGAATATTGTCTACAACAGCAGATGCAATAGCTGAAACCCAAATAAGAACAATAACTAGTACAACTTCATTTTGAGAAATACTTCCTTCAGGGCCGAAATTATTGAATATCCAATTAGCTATAGCTTCTAGATATCCCATAGCTTCTAATCCACCTACCATGACAAATAATCCAGCGAAAAACAATAGAGCACCCCATTCGACTTTATGCACCACACTGTGTATATCTAAACGTTTTTCTTTTGAAACGCCTAGCATGCTAATAGACATTGCAATGCCGGCACCTCCTAGAGATATTGCAGATATTTCTAAATCCAGATGCAAAAGCTCAACTGCAGCAAACATTACAACAGTTACAGCTAACGCACCTAATGTTCTGTACATCAAAGTGTCATTTTGAACTGCAGCCCACTCATCTTCATCAAGTATTTCTTCTACATTCTGAGGTTTAACCTCTCTCCAGTTTTTGAAGTGGTGATGCATATACCATAATGTGGCAGCCCATGCAATTATTGCTAAAGGAGTAAGATGTTTGATAAAACTCATAAAACCGAATCCTAAACCACGTGCACTTGCATAAGATGCAATCAACACATTTGGAGGATCTCCTACCAATGTTGCTACACCACCAGTATTTGAGAAAATAGCTAAGGCGATAAGTGGCGGAATAGGGCTTATTTTAATTTTGGAACAAATTTTTAACGTTACAGGAGCTATTAGAATCAAAGCAGTTACATTATCAATGAAGACAGAAATGACAGTTGTGAAAGTCCCTAGATAAAAAACCAGTTTCCATGGATCTCCTCCAGAAAGTTTTGTAGCTTTAATTGCTACAAATTCAAAGAAACCACTAATCTCCAGCATTCCAGCAAAAATCATCATTCCGAGTAGTAGCCCAATAACGTTGAAATCGATAGCTTCGAACAAGTTATTTTGGCAGACTGGTCCCTCTCCACCGTGCCCGCCTCCAGTGCACCATGTAAGAGAATTGTAGTAAGTTCCGACTAAGAGCATTCCTACAGCACCACCCCAAGCAGCCAGTACACGATCAACAACTTCTCCCAATATTAAAGCAAATGCGATTAGGAAAACAAGTAAGATAAGTATTGCTTCAATTGAACCTGTATCTGCTATATATTCAGATGTTGCATTAGTCGACATAATTGAAATATTTGGAGCTAGAATAAAAGCTTAAGCTAACCTATTCCAAAGGGGTTCAGTCCATATTTTCCTTAATTCTTCAACAGAAAAATTCAACTCATCTTGATTATTTAGGACAAAATTCACATTTTTATTGACATCCCCAATTTGTTTGACAAAATCAAAACGTTTAGAGAAGGCTTCTTCAAATCCTGGTTTTACTTGAACAATCCATCGGCCATTTGATTCACTAAACAGCTCTAAATCCGATCTCATATCTCCTGAAAGCTTAATTCTTGCACCTACGCCACTCATACACATTTCAATAATTGAAAGAGCCATG
>Ga0207992_1001371_pt1 | contig 10934 bp, 7 predicted proteins | sample ETN02SmetaG_FD_185788 | JGI IMG/M metagenome (GOLD analysis project Ga0207992, IMG submission 185788) | Marine microbial and viral communities from oxygen minimum zone, Eastern Pacific Ocean - ETNP2014F10-02SV255 (SPAdes) (version 2) | ecosystem: Environmental > Aquatic > Marine > Oceanic ...
GCTGAAATTCTAGGAGTTGATGAACAAATTGGGTCCTTGGATATTGGAAAAGATGCTACCCTATTCATTTCCGATGGCGACCCACTTGAGATTCGAACAAATATTATTCAAGCCTACATTCAAGGTAAAAGGATTGATATGCGTGATAGGCATAAGAATCTTTATTCAAAATTTAAAGAAAAATACCGTCAGCTTGGAATTATCGAAGAATAAAGATCATAGAATACTATTTTCTTTCATATATCACATAATCTCCAGGTGATGCACCAGCGATTAGCCCTCATATGATTACTAGTTTGAAATTAGCTCTGCATATCTAAATACGACTACACCGCTACTATAATCATCAAAATGTACTTTAAACACCTTGTGAGATACAGTATCATAAATGATATAGGTATCACTAGAAACACCTACTTGATGTGAGGTCATATTATAGGTTAACGCAGAATTTGAGCCACCATACTGCATTCTTCCACCCTCTGGTGCAAATGAGTTTGGTGCGGGTGAAGCTTGAATTGATTCAAAATCCATAGAGCTTTCTATTGCAAGCATTGCGCTATTACTTAAACTAAAGCTTGGCATAGCAAACCCTCCACCAGCGTCCATATTCTGGTATGCTAAATGCCATGAATTAGCATTCTGACTACCTTCTGCAAGGTTGAAGTAGTATGTCCCCTGATTAACATTTGTAGTTGTTACTTCTTTGATTGACATTTCATTGTTGCTACTGTCATCGTTATTATCTTCACATGACACCATCATAAAAGCAACCATAATTGGAAGTAGATAGATTAGTTTCTTCATTGTTTTCCCCATTTATATTAGTTTAGTTGAAAATTCGAGAAATATGCTTCGACCAATAAATGGTCCGAAGCGGTTGTTGGTATAGTTTGTTGCATTATTAATTCCAATGCGAATATTATAATTGTCATAGATTTTTTTAGATCCAGTAACATTAATGACAGAATACCCATCTATTTTATTTTTCGCAGTGATAAATACCCCTGAGCTTGGATCAAATTCCTGTGGATGATAAGGGGCAATCCATTTTGTGCTAATGGTTGTCTTCATAAATCCAGTAGTTGAAAGGTAGCTTATTTTTCCATTTAACGATAAAGGCATTGTATTTGGAATAGGCTTATCATTGTCATCACGATTATCAATCAAATTGGCACCCCATCTACTATCCCAAGAATCCGATATTTTCCATTGGCATAATAATTCAATTCCAGCAAAAGTAGCTGATTGGATATTTTGATAACTCAATGTTCCGGGCTTTACAACATAATCATTAATCAGATTTTCGAATCTGGTATGATATAACATTAGACTCATTTGATATTTTGCTGGATTTGTATATTCTAGACCAATAGTGGTTCCATTAGAAATTTCAGGTCTTAAGTTGGGGTTTCCTAAAACTGTATAATTAAACTGAATATGATTCCAATCAATAAACCTTTCCATAAAAGATGGAGCTCGGTATCCTTTGCCCCACGCCGATCTAAATTTCCAATATTCTTTAAATTTATACATTAAACCGATTCTTGGATTTACCGCAGAATCATATTCATTATAATTATCATTTCTTAAGCCAACAATTATGTTTAATTGTTTAAATAAATCAAAATTGGATTGAATAAAAATACTAGTATTTACCACTTCTTGTTTTCCATCTTTTATTCTGTCACTCGCGTAGGTTGCTTGGTGTATTTCTAATCCTGAATTAAAATCAGAATTACCAATCTTTCTACTGTAGAGCCCTTCATATTCCATGAATTCTTCAGAAGTCTGGTCATCTCTCACTAATTGACCCCAGGGTCTGTTTTGAACATAATTTCTACTATATTTACTTGCCATTAAAAATTGAGTAAAGTTTTTGCTCTTATGAGAAAAAAGGAAATTATCTCTTTTGATTTTGGTATCAGTGTTCATCAGTTTTGATGCCCCTTTTTCAGTTTGACTGTATGCATCAAGACCAAAGGAAAAGTTGTGATTACTAAAGGATCTCCAATTAACTATTGCATTAATAAACTGCTTTTTTATCCGATCAATTTCAATCAATTCAATCGACTTATCGCTATTTATATCATCAGTGTTAATATTCAATTTTATGTTAAATTTTTTGTAAGGCTGACTTATTCTAAAGTTGAAGTTGCTTGAAGCATTACCTAAGCCATCATTACGAATTTTATTTTCAGTGTTATTAATCCTTGCAGAAAAATCAAAAGATTTTGATTGAATGGTGTCATATGTAATTATATTAATTACGCCTGCCATTGCCTCACTACCATACAAAGAAGAGCTTGGACCTTTAACAATTTCTATTTTTTCTACATTTTGCGCTAAAATCTGATCTAAAGATACCCTGTTATTAAACTTTCCAGTAATAGGTTGTCCATCTTTTAAAATTAAAATGTACCTGGAATCAAGACCGAGCAAATTCAAAACAGATCCGCCTTCAACAGAAGTTTGAAGACTAACACCTGATCGTTGCGATAATAATTCTGCAATTGTTCGAGCGCCTGATCGTTCAATCTCAGATTTTAAAATTACCTCAGTAGCAATAGGTACATTTCTATGAAGCTTGCTGGTCCTTGTTGCGGTAACTACTAACTCATCCATTTTAATGAAATTTCTTTTTAGAATAAATGTTAGCTCGGAGTTTGAGCTTTTATCTATTGATTGATATAAAGTTTCAAATCCGATATGGCTAACTTTGATAGTAGTAGGAAAATCAAATGAATAGTCAACTTCAAAGTTTCCATTTAAATCTGTAACTGTACCAATTTTCTCTTTAGGAAAATAAATATTAACTTGTGAAATAGGGTTCTTTGTAACACTATCTATGATAGTACCTGTAATTCTATCGGAATTCTCTGCTCCTAAAATGAAAGAAGATGTAGCAATGAATGAAAGTATGTATTTGCTAACTATATTAATTGTGTTCCCCCGCTCGATAAAAACTATGAAGTGCCGTAGTTGCCTATAAAAGTTGTGATAAACTCTTCCATAGTTTCACGTGACATTGATTTTTTTTCATTTCCCAAAAAGAATAGTCCATGAAAAAGTCCTCCAATTGCTCTCATCAAAATATCTGGGCGCATTTTAGGAAATTCTTTCTTCTCGATACCTTCTTCCAGTAAGCTCTGCAATACACTATACATTTTGCTTTGATATTTTTTCCATTCTATATTTTTTTCATTTGGATTTTCTGAGAGAGTTTTTGGAGCAGTAAATAAAAATTCAAATAGAACAGAATCGTTTCTAACAAGCCCACCAATAATATTTAATGCATTTATAAATGTATCTTTGGGGTGATCACGATTATGAATAACTGGCTCAATAGATTCCCATATCATTTTCCATCCGCGATCTAAAAGTTCAACAAAAATTTCTTCTTTAGAGCTAAAATAATAGTAAAGAGATGCTTTTCCGAAATCAGCTTGCTTAGCAATCTCATCCATAGTGGATTTTTCTATGCCTTGCAACTTAAAAACTTTAAGAGCGGCTTTTAGGATTTGTTCTTTACGAATTTCTCGTTCTTTTTCTTGTCTATCTGAAATCATGCAAATTAATATTTTATATTTCGAATTAAGAGTCGAATATTAGACTAATAAGTATATTATAGGCAATATTTTTATACAAATTTTGGTGATTTATTTTGAAAAAAGTTTAAAAGAAAATGCTAATTTTTCCATTCAGCAATAAATAGATTTGTATCACCCTGTTTTGATTGATTTCTATTTGAAGCAAAAACAAAATACTTTCCATTTGGACTAAACATAGGAAAACCATCAAAGCCGTTAAAATAAGTTATCCTCTCTAAGTTTGTACCATCAATATTGACTGCCCACAAATCAAAGTCTCTTCCTTTTGGGTCTGCCATATTTGAACAAAAAATTATTCGCTCATCATTAGGGAAAAAATATGGAGCAAAATTCGCACCTTTATTAAATGTAATTTGCTTTTTATCTGTACCATCAGAGTTCATAGTTCTAATTTGAAGATTCATAGGCCTAATCATGCTCTGGTTAATCAAGTCTCTATAGTCTCTTATTTCATCATTGGTTTCAGGGTAATATGCACGCCAGATAATCTTTTTACCATCATGACTAAAAAAAGGTCCTCCATCATATCCTAGTTTGTTTGTTAACATTCTTTTATCTGAACCGTCAGGATTCATCGTCCATATTTCAAGATCTCCAGATGAAATCGATGTATAAACAATGCGTCTGCCATCGATTGAAACTGTCGCTTCAGCATCATACCCTTCTTCACTTGTAAGTTGCTTTAAATTTAGACCATCTCTATCAGCGCTGAAGATATCATAATCTTCATAAAGTTTCCAAATATAGCCCCTGCTAAGATCAGGTTTTGGAGGACATTTTTCATCATGATGATGCGTCGATGCATATAAAATTCTTTTATTTTCAGGATATTGAAAATAAGCGCAAGTAGTAACCCCTTTGCCTGTAGAAACTAGTTTAATTTTACCAGTTTTTAAATTCATTGTATAAATTTGATCGCATTCCCCTTGCTCATCATGTGATTGGAAAATTAACTCTTTATTATCAGAGCTAAAATAAGCTTCTGCGTTTTCTCCGCTAAAGGTTAATTGGCGAAGATTCTTGAAATGTAATTCTTCATTCTCAATATGCTGATTAGCACTACCATCAGCATAACTTCCATACCTATTGACTGCATTCCACCTCATTAGCGCTAACACTCCAAATGCTATACCAATTACGATCATATTATTATATATTTTTGACAATGTATATCTCTTAGTGGTTTATTATTAAAACAGATTCAATACCATCTCGAAGTATTTTTATTTCGGAATTTTCACCAGGCTTTAATTTACTGAGTATATCCATATAGCCATAGATATCCTTAACCATCATTCCATTTATTTCGATAATGATATCACCTTTTAAAAGCCCTGCTTTTCCAGCGGGACCATCTTTGCGAACCCCATCAACACCTAAACCTTTTCCGAGCGGACTATAAGAAGGCATAAAGCCAAATGTTACTTTTAGGTTCTGTTGGGATGATTGAGTTTTTGGACCCGATTCAGTAAAAGTTGGGCGATTATCAAGTTGATCAATTGATTTTATAATATCAAATATCATATTTAATATTTTTTTCTCCCCCTCTTCATTTATTTTATTCCAATCATCACTTGGCTTATGATAATCAGAGTGTCCACCAGTAAAGAAAAACAAAACCGGTATATCGTTTGCGTAGAAACTTGCATGGTCACTAGGGCCAAGCCCATTAGGGTTTTTAATAATATTCAAATTGTGTTTTGATGCAATATTATCTAATAATGAATTAAAAATTGGTGATGTTCCCGTTCCTGAGATATTTAGACTGAGTTTATTTAATCGGCCAATCATATCTAGATTCACCATCATTATCATTTTCTTTGAATTAAAAAAAGAATCATTAACAAAAAATTTTGAGCCAAAAATACCTTGCTCTTCCGCATTGAATGCAACTACGATAATTGATCTTCTTAATGTATTTTGATGATTGGATAATTTACGGGCCAATTCAATAATTCCTGCAACTCCAGATGCATTATCATCGGCACCATTATGAATTTCATTTGAATTTATCATTAGAGATCCAGAGTGAGCGCCACCATACCCTAAATGATCAAAATGGGCACCCAATACAATGAATTCATCATTTTTGTTTCTATCTGAACCTTTTATGATACCAACAACATTTGGAATTGAAATAGTATCACCTGATTTATCAATAAAATCAAAATATTGTTGATAGCCATTTGAGTTTACTGGTTCTAATTTATATTCATTGAATTTTTTTTCAATATAGCTAATTGCTAGTTTAGATCCTTTGGATCCAGGGTATCTTCCTTCAAGTTCATCGCTGGAAAGGTATTTAATATGATTTAATATTTTTTCACTACTTATTTCAGAAGAATTATTTGTAGCACTCTTATCTATCTGTAATTGTGCACAGCTAGCAATGATGGTAAGAGTAGGAATTAAAATTTGAAAATATTTCATTTTTCGATATCAAATTTAAGAAAACGTTTTAATTGATAATAAACTAAAGATAGGTAAATTTATTTTACAAAATTTAAAATCATTATGCTCTCTATAGTTTAACTAAAATTGAAATCGAAATCCAAAAGCAATAGCTCTTGGCATCGTAGGTCTTAAGCCAGCAGGCCTTCGAGAAACAATAGATTTGCTTCCAGTTAAATTCTTCACTGATAAAAATAAATTAGATTGTTTATTTATTTTGTATTGACCGAGAAAATCAACTTGGTTTAATTCATCGGTTGAATATTGCTCATCAAGAGAACCGCTTCCAGCAATGGTTCTCATTTTTCCTATATTTTTTAGCCTTAGATAAGCACTTCCTTTTTTTGAAATTAATCCAATTTCTGCATAAAATTGATTGGAGGGTAAATATGGTAGCTCATCACCAATCTTAACAGATCCCCATGCTTCGAAATTACTTTCAAAAGATGTTAAAAATTCAGATTTTGTATGGGTGTAATTGAAATTGATGGGGACAAAAAATTTATTAATCTTGAAAGTTCTAATCAATGATAACTCCAATCCTCGAATATTAACTTTACCAGCATTAAACTGATCATAGCTTCCCTCACCTGCAAACTGAGTATCATCACCCAATAGATTTGAATAACTATTGTTAAAAAATATTCCTTTAAACTTATTAAAACCTGAATTGTAACTTAATCCGGATTCAATATTTATACTTTCTTCTGGTTTGATGTCATCAGAATCATTGCTACCAGGTCCGGGTGGTGAAAAGCCTTTATGTATACCCGCTAAAATTTCAATGTCTGAATTAATTTTATAGTTAAAGCCTAATCCAGGAATAACTACATTTATATTCTTTGCTTTTTGAGATGGCTCCAAGGTTCTCTGTGGGTCATTCCAGCTTGACCCATTATCAGATATATCTCCTTTCCAATCATTTCGGTTTAAATTTATAGACTCATATCTCATGCCTGCGGTAACTGCAAATTTATTGATTTCAAATTGATCTTCTATGAAAAATGATGATGAATTAGCATTATCAAGCCTATTATTTTTTGAACCTACACCCCATGTTCCTTTCGTTGATATTTTTAATGCTCCTTTTTCCATACCATACTTATCTACTTTTTGAAATCTATCCATCTCATCTTGATGAAATCTCAATCCTATCATCAAATTATGATCAAAAAATAATTTTGATTTAATATTTGAAACTAATTGAATTCCTTCAGAAAAGTATTCTCTATTATTTGCTTTGATTTGATATATATCATCTGGTGTATCTAACAATGAAAGAAATTTATAGTTTTCATGGCTATTTCCAGATGAAAGCAAGGATCCAATTGATGATCCATTAACCTTAGACAGTTTATACCAATTTCTTTTAAAATCATTTCTATAAGCAACAAATGAAATATTAGATTTCTCAGAAAATTTCAAAGTACTAGTTAATGTAATCTGGGTATGATCTGCATTCATTTGGTCATTTTGAGATGCAGAATATCTTCTATAAGGATTTTGTTCATAATCTTTTTGTGTTAATCCTAAATATGTTTCATTGCTTATTTCATTAGTTGAGCTAAGCTTAAGCTCTATTGCGCCAGGAAATCGATTCATTAATTCTGTGCTATATCTGAACTTTCCCATAAAATCTGTTTTCTTGAATCCAGTACTATTGCTATTAAAATCAATCTTCTTAAATCCATTATTTTGATCATGTAGAAATTCAAATAAATATCCGATTTTTGAGTGCGATGTGCCAACATTCGCATTGACAGTATATGAGTCATAATTACCTGTATTCGCATTAATATTAGATTTAAATCTATTTGGAATGGGAGTTGAAACATAATTAAGTGCTCCACCAGTTGAATGTGGTCCATACTTTATTTGAGATGATCCTTTTCTAGCTTCAAAAGCATACATCCTACCTGCGGTTGGTGAATAATATGCTGCTGGAGATGCATAGGGTGCTGGTGAAATTGGAACACCATCTTCCATTATATTTATTTTTGAACTTCTCTCAACGCCAGTACCTCGCATACCAATATTTGGACGCAAACCAAAGCCATCTTCTTCTTGTATATAGATACCAGGTATTTTTCCTAATATTCTATTTATATCGGTGTCGTTAAACTTTTTAACATCAATATTCGTAATTAAGTCAGTTGATCCAGGTGAGCGGAGGAAGGGATTATTTATTCTAGATAAATTTTGGATAACTACAATTGGGTTCATTTCAATAATTTTTGATTCCATTTCAAATAATAAACCATTTCTCATTTCAGTTTGATTGAATTTTTTTGAAATAGTTGAATAGCCAATTGCGCTTAGCTCTATGGTTAGATCGGTTAAATTATTTGGTAAATCAATTTGAAAAAAACCCTCTGAATCTGTTGAAGATCCAAGATTGTAATTTAGCACAGAAATATTTACATCTGAGATAGGTTCATTTTCAATTTTACTTACTACTTGTCCAATAATTGATGATTGCGCATAAGTAAAAGAGTGGAATAGTAGCATCAAAGCTACATTAATATATTTATTCATTGTTTGTATTCTCATATTATTAATTATTAAAATTATCTGCTTTAGCCCATAAAAAGCCTAGAATAGTAATTGTCATTATCCATGATCCAAGCTCTATTAAGCTGGGGTCTCCATTGTAACCAAATAACCCTTTAAATAGACCGCCTATATATCCTTTGTCATGGAAAAGTGGATAGGAACCATCCGCAAGTTTAGGTGGATTTATATCCCACACGCGCCCATAGTCAGGTATCACTCCAGCAGACTCAAGCTCGTGTACGCCATACGCCATCATACCGGCAGCAACTAGAATCAAGATGACTGAACTGACATTGAAAAATGTTTTTAATGGAACTTTTTTACCTTGAACAAAGATCGCATAACCCACACCTAGCGCTAACACAGCTCCTAATAATGAAGAAAGAAACGACACGGCTCCCTGCTTTGCGGCAAGACTATACATGAATAGTATGATTTCTATTCCTTCTCTGAAAACTGCTATAAATGCTAAGCTAAAAATAGCCCATCCAGCGTTCTTGGTAGATAACGCATTATGCGCTTGAGATTTAAGATCATCTGCGATATTTTTATTCTTGGCCATCCAAACAATCATCGATCCAAGTACAACGGATGCTGTAATCATTACAACACCTTCAAAAAGTTTTTCAGCCTGACCTTCAAATCCCCCCGCTAGCACTTGAAACAGGAATGAGCCCACTACACTTAATACAATTGCGGCGAGTACTCCTTGCCACATCTTTGCAATAGAACTCTGCTGATCCACTTTATTTAAGTAGGTATATAGAATACCTACAATTAATGCAGCTTCTAAAACTTCTCTAAAAATGATTATAAATTCTGCCATTTTTACACCTTAATAATGATTGAACAGCCTCTATAAAATTAACGTGGAGTATTTTATCAGAGGCTGTTCGTTATACACGCTTCGAAAACACAAGATTAAGATAATGAGACTTAATCTCATTATCAATTATAAGATAATTTGTATTTATGTGTCAATTTTTTTTTATTATTTTTTTGTCGCATAAATATTATTATGTCATTTTGATAATTGAAGGTTTAACTTTTTATATCTGAATTATAGAATTCAGGGTAACGTTATGAGTAAAACAAAAAACCAGCATAATACAGGGGGCCAGTTTCTCCTAGACTCTATTTTTGATACATCCATTTTTACGCGTGAAGATTTTAGCAGTGAGCATCGTGAGATATATAAGATGGTCATGGATTTTGATAGAGAGCGTGTGTTAACTCAAAAAGAAGAAATAGAAAAATTTGATCCTGATCTTTCTCTGGGTTTAATGAAAGAGCTGGGCGAACTTGGCTTGCTGGGTATTGATATCCCTGAAGAATACGGGGGAATTAATCTCGATAAAATCACTTCAGCTATTGTTGCTGAATCCTTAGTTCAAAGTCCTTCATTTGCTGTGACTTGGTCTGTACAAACCGGTATAGGTTCCCTGCCAATCGTATGGTTTGGGACCGATGAGCAAAAACAAAAATATCTACCCAAAATTGCTACCGGTGAGCTCATTTGTGCCTACGGCCTCACCGAACCTTCTTCAGGATCTGATGCAATGCAAGCCGATACTACCGCTACGCTTTCTGATGATGGTAAGCATTACCTAATGAATGGTGAAAAAGTATTTATCACTAATGGTGGGTGGGCTGGAGTTTTTATTGTATTTGCACGCGTTGATGGAAGCAAATTCAGCGCATTTATTGTTGAAAATGATACCGAAGGATTCTCAATAGGCAGAGAAGAAAATAAGCTAGGAATGAAAGGTTCCTCTACCGCTCAGCTTTTATTCCAAGATGCAAAGGTTCCGGTAGAAAATCTCCTGTATGAGGTTGGTAAAGGCGCTACGATTGCATTTAACTGTTTGAATATTGGTAGGTTCAAATTGGGCTGCTCATGCCTAGGGGGATCAAAGCAAGTTATATCAGCGGCATCCGTTTACGCACAAGATCGCAAAGCATTTGGTACCACTATTTCAAAATTTGATGCCATTAGGAAAAAGATTGGAGAAATGTCTGTTCGAACATTTGCTACCGACACTATGATTTATCGTACTATCGGATTATTGCAAAACGAAATAGATCTCATTGATAAGGATGCGCCCAACTATTATATCAATACGGGCAAGGCGATGGGGAAGTATGCAATCGAAACCTCTATGGTGAAGGTATTTGGTAGCGATTGCAGTCATTGGGTTATCGATCAGGGATTGCAAATTTTTGGCGGGTATGGTTTTTTAGAAGAATATCCCTTAGCGCCTGCCTACAGAGATGATCGAGTCAATCAGATCTGGGAAGGCACCAATGAAATCAATAGAC